>Ga0265314_10001463_pt1 | contig 26329 bp, 27 predicted proteins | sample 4126metaG_FD_203106 | JGI IMG/M metagenome (GOLD analysis project Ga0265314, IMG submission 203106) | Rhizosphere microbial communities from Carex aquatilis grown in University of Washington, Seatle, WA, United States - 4-1-26 metaG | ecosystem: Host-associated > Plants > Roots > Rhizosphere >... | reverse complement strand
ATTACTACAGCAGCTATAGGCTGATCGCCGAGTATCTGGCATATCTCGATGACGCGTTGAAACCGCCGCCCGCAGCGAAGCCGGAGAAAGCGGCGCCGTAGAGAAGGGCGAAATGCATAAGTCCTTCGCTTCGCTCAGGATGACAAAATCTCTTTAGTTGTGCACTCAACGGAATGCTTGGGCGGTCGTGTACAACGCAACCAACCCGAGCAAAAGCACGGCCTCCTCGAATTTTTCCGACCACATATGCAAACGGTTGAATTCCATGCGCAGCGGATTGTCTGGAGGCACGTTGTCGATCACTCCAACCTCGGCGCGGATAGCGTACATCTTCGGGGAAATGGCGAACTGCGAGATCACGGTCAGCAGCAGCATAAGCACGATCAGAAGATGGCGCGCGGCCAGCGGCGTTGCAGTTCCCACCGTCATTCGGCTGTAGAGCATGGACGCGATGAGAAAAACAATTCCGGAAACGATAGCCATGTAGTGCAGCACGTCGAGCGAGCGGCCTACGATCGATCCGGCCATGTGGCGGGTGGGCAGAAGACCGGGCGAAAAAGCGGTGGGCGCGAGGACGAAGGCTAAGAAAATCAGTCCGCCCAGCCAGACCACGAGCGACAACAGCATGAGGAAGCGCAGAAATGACATGAGCGGGATTATAGCTGCGCGAACGACACCTTTCATAAATTGTCTGCAGTTCGCGGCAAAATGCAGATCCCTCGCTACGCTCGGGATGACAAATCCGCGAGGTTTTTCAGTAAGTCCCAGCGCCGGCGAAGTGTTTCGCGGAACCCCCGCTTATTCACAGGCCGAACCAGCGCTGTCACTTACTCCCGTGCGCGCAACTATTTAACCTCATCCTTCCTATCCCTGGGGAGGGACTCATCGGAATGCAGCGTTCGCTGACGGTGGCCGACGTTAATTTTGTGTCGTTGCAGACGGCAGTATTTTGCGTGCAGTGTGAAATGCTCAGCGACAATAACACGCCGCGGTGTCTGGCATGCGGCAGCGGAGCGGTGCTGAGTCTTTCGCGTGTGCTGGGCGGATCGCTTCGCGGGCAGCAGACCACGCATCTCATCGCGGATGCGGAACTGGACAGACTGGTGCGGTCGCTGCTTTACACGGTTCCGCAGGTTCCGGCGGCCGAAGATCAGAGCGACGAACACACGGTCGAGTCTCCCGCGGCGGTAAGTTTTTCTCCTCGCCATCGCATGCGCCCTCGCCATCACGGACCCGTCGCAGTGCCGCATGCGCTGGGCCATAGAGATTTGATCAATGCCGGAGAGATTGACCTGGAGCCGGGCATCAGCATCATCGCGGAAAAGGCGCAGACTTTAACCGGGGCCACCGGGGCAGCCATCGCGCTGCGGCGTGGCAACGAAATTGTCTGCCGGGCACGCACCGGCCGCACCGCTCCCGATCTCGGAGTGCGTCTACAGACCGACAGCGGACTTTCGGCAGAATGCGTGCGCACGGGCGAGGTGCTGCTTTGCCATGACGCCGAGTCGAATCCGCGAGTGGATTGGGCGACTTGCCAGCGTATGGGGGTACGCTCGATCCTGGTCGCTCCGCTGCGCCACTTCCGGCGGACACTGGGCGTTTTCGAGGTGCTGTCGTCGGCGCCGCACGCCTTCGACAACAACGATGTCGCTACCATGCAGTTTCTCTCTGGCATGATGGTGGCGACGATCTCGCGGCTTTCCAGTTTGCAGCCGGCTTCGGGCGAGTAAGCTCAAGAAGTTCCCGCGCTTGCAGAGACGGGGCTTGCCGCGTCTTTCTCACAGCGCGGGAGAGAACTTGCGATGAAGTATGTTGTCTGGATCGGTGTCGCGGTTGCGCTCTGTATGGCGGCCTGGAGAATTGTCGAGCCCGAAGTCACGAACTTCATCTTTCATGATGAAGTGCAAGAGACGGCAGCGGAGTTTAGCGCCCGTGCGGGGTTTTCATCGTTCCAAACGGACGAAGGGTTTCGCAGTATCGTAATTCGCAAAGCGGCAAAGCACGAGATTGCGCTCGATCCCAAGCAGGTAACGGTGCGGACCAGCGGGCCTCCGGAACATCGAATCGTGTACATCGCGGTCAACTACACCGTGCCCATAGATTTTCTTATCTTTTCCTACAAGCGGCATTTCCGTTTTGCGGTCGAGGTCCATCAACATCCCGCATACAGCCCCTTAGTGGGGGACGACGGTACCGCGCTTCGCCACGGATGACATCTTCGGCTGCGCGGCTGTGGAGGATCTTGTCAGGCGGCTATACCGGCACCGGCACGCTCTCCACGATCTCGCGCAGGACTTGCTCGGCCTGCTCGGATTTCTTCAGAGTGGAAGTGTAGAGCGAACTCACGACGACGCGGTGGGCGAAGACGCTGACGACCAGCGGCTTGAAATCTTCGGGAGTGCAATAATTGCGGCCTTCGAGGAAGGCCATAGCCTGGGCGGCGCGGTAGAGCATCTGCGAGCCTCGGGGAGAAACTCCAAGGGAAAGATATTCGGATTCGCGCGTCTTGGTGACGATGTTCAGCAGGTATGTGATTAGAGATTCGTCCACGTGGACTTGTGCCACGGCTTGCTGAGTTTCTACTACGTCGGCCGCGTTGAGGACGGGGCGCAGATTTTCCAGCTGGGCTACTCCAGCTTCGGCGCGCAGGATCTCGCGCTCGGCGTTGCCTTCGGGATATCCCATGCGAACTCGCATCAGGAAGCGATCGAGTTGCGACTCGGGCAAGGGATAAGTGCCGTGGTGCTCGATGGGATTCTGCGTGGCAATGACTAAGAATGGCTGCGGCAGCGGATAAGAATGCGCGTCGATGGTGACTTGCCCCTCGTTCATGGCTTCGAGCAGGGCGGACTGCGTCTTCGGAGTGGTGCGGTTGATTTCGTCGGCCAACAGGACGTTGGCGAAGACCGGTCCGCGCTTGAATTCAAATTTCTGCTCGATGGCGGAGTAGATCGAGATGCCCAGCACGTCGGAGGGCAACATGTCGCTAGTGAACTGAATGCGCTGAAAAGTGCAATCGATGGCGCGGGCCAGGGCTTGGCCGAGCGTCGTCTTGCCAACTCCGGGAACGCCTTCGATCAGCAGGTGGCCTTTGGCGAAAATGGAAACCAGCGCGAGGCGGAGGACGTCGTCTTTGCCGCGGATGACGCGGCGCAGCGATTTTTCCAGTTCGGCTGCGCGGCTGGAGGCGGCGCTCGCTACGTGTGCTGACATTGTTTGAATTCTACTATGTGGGCGGCGGGAGAAACGGTTACGGGAGTCATGGCCGAGTTCGCGATGTGGGGCTTTCGGCAAGCGGCTGGACTAGCTTTGTGACCGCGAATCGAAGCCGCCGGGGCCGAGTTATACTGGCGATCTATGTTTTATTTTCGAAGCGCTCTTGTTGCACTGGTACTTTCAGCGTTGGCTATCGCGCAACAAAAGGAAACCTCGATGACGCACCACGCACATGGCACCTTTACGGTCAAAGTTCAACCCCTTACACCGGCACCTGCGGAAGGAATCTCGCGGTTCTCGATTGACAAGGAGATCCACGGTGATCTCGAAGCAATGACGAAGGGAGAGATGTTTTCTGCCGGGGATGTGAAAAGCGGGGTCGCGGGATATGTTGCCATTGAAATCGTGACCGGAACGCTTGCCGGCAAGCACGGGAGTTTTGCGCTCCAGCATTCGGCGACGATCGACCAGAGTGGACCGAAGATGGCGGTGACGGTCGTTCCCGGGTCGGGGACGGGTGACCTGAAGGGTATTTCAGGGACGTTTGCTATTCAGATTGCGAATGGGCAGCACTCTTACGATCTTGAGTACAAGCTGCCGGAATAGTTCACTTCTCTGAGACAAATCTCCCCGGTTTGCCGCAACGGGTTTAGGGCGCGTCCTCTTATGACTGTGAATGACGCTGCGATGACTTTCTCACATCCACAACGATCGTCTCTGCCAGACGGTCCTGGGCACACATGCGGTTGCGATCCCAGAAGAACTGCAAGAAACCGAGTCCTCCCTCGAGCACTGCGGCACCATAGCCAAGGGCTCGCTCAATTGATTGCCATGCCCTCATGCGCTCACTTGTCAGGGACATTGCCCTGGTTCGCGCGATCCATTTGCCCGGGGTTTGGCCATTGCCCCAATAATTCCCCAATCCAAAATAGATCAGGGCAATAATGATATTTCCGATCTCGTGGAAGTCCCACTTGATGTTGATGTTTTGTTCGTGCAGAACGAAACGCCGCCATCCAACCTCGGCCGGGAACCACAGCAGAACGGCGAAAAGCAGATCAATCCAATATCCCAACGCCCGCTGCCAAAAAGTTGCGAGAGGCAATCCCTCCAGCGTATCCACCCGCGGATTGTCATGACTTGAAAAGGTCCGCCTCGACGGACTCGATGGTCGACTCATGGAGATAGACTGTAATTCATTGCAATCAACCATGTCAGCCGCAGTCTATTCGAAGTGGATCATTCCACAAGTTATTGTCCGAATTCCGCCGGCCTTCCCGTCAACCGCTCGATCCTTTTCGCCGTGGGCGGATGGGTCGAGAACAGGTTGCCGAAACTCATCCCCCCTAAGAACGGCTGAATAATGAAAAGATGCGCGGTGGATGGGGTCGCCAGGAGCGGGCGCTGGCGGGAGTAGGCGTCGATTTTTGCCAGGGCGCTGGCCAGGGCGTGGGGATTGCCGGTCCAGTGGGCCCCAGTTTCGTCGGCGCCGTATTCGCGGGAGCGCGAGACGGCTAGCTGGATCAGCATGGCGGCGAATGGGGCGAGGAACATCATGGCGATGGCTGCGATGCCGCCGCCGCCGTCGCGATCGCGGCTGCCTCTGATGCCGCCAAAAATCATGCCCCAGCGGGCAATCGAGGCGAGGTAGGTGATGGCGCCGGCCAAAGTGGCCGCGATCGAACTGATGAGGATGTCGCGATTGCGCACGTGGCCGAGTTCATGTGCGATCACGCCTTCGAGTTCGTCGTCGTTGAGCAGGCCGAGGATGCCCTGGGTCACGGCGACGGAGGCGTGATTCGGATTGCGTCCGGTGGCGAAGGCGTTGGGCGAATCGGTTGGGATGAGGTAGACCTTGGGCATCGGCAAGCTTTCTTTTTGGGCCAGGCGCTCGACGATGTTGTAGACGCGGGGCAGATCGTCGCGTCCGACGGGCTGGGCGCGGTAGGTGGCGAGCGCGATCTTGTCAGAGAAAAAGTAGGAAACGAAATTCAGGACGGCCGCGAAGGCGAGCGCCATCAGCATTCCGTTTTGGCCGCCGAAGGCGCGGCCGGCCAGCATGAGGAGCAGTGTCATGCCGGTGAGCAGGAATGCGGTTTTGAATATGTTACTCATGAATGATTGCCTCAGTTTGTCGGCTCACTCGATTGGATGCCGGGCGTTGGGTTTTGGTCTCTGGAGCGTTCAGCGGCGCTTTCGCCGCGGGAGAAGCCGAAGCATGCGTGCGAGCTGGGCCGTCCCTCCGGGACTTGAATCCCTTCTTCCACCCTTCCCCAGCGCTGAAGCGCTGGGCTAAGCTGGTTCGCCCCTCCGGGGCTGGATACGTACGCTCAGCTAGCCCTGCCGCTTGAGGGCGCGGTCTAGCGTTTGGTCCAAGGCTGCTTTGGCTTTTTCGTAATCCTCGGGCGCGATCTTGCCTTGTTTTTTTTCTACCTCGAGTTGGAATAGTTCCTCTTTCAGCGCTTCCAGCAGCATCGCTGATTTCGCGGCGGCAGCGCTGTTCGCAGGCGCCATCGTGGCTGGCGTCGTAGGACGGGCGGCTGCGCCATGGTCGCTCAATGCAACGCCGGGCGTCGCGGCGACGGAGGTTGCGGGCTGCCGTTTCGTGACCACCCATCCACCGATGGCGAGCAGCACGGCGAATCCGCCAAGAATAGGCCAGCGATATTGCTGCAGCGGATCGGGCGCATCGATGGGAGCGCCGAGGCCGCCGCCAGGACGATTGTCGCGTCCTTGAGATTGCGGTTGCTGCTGGTCCTGTTGCTGGGCTGCGCCCGAGGCGGTTTCTCCGGGAGACTCGGTGATGACGCCGTTGCCCTTCAGGGTGAAGCTGAGCGGCTGGCCAAGCTTCGTCTCTCTCGCGACTTCCACGGTGCTGTCGCCCTGGCTGGGATCGTGGATGGATTCGAAGCTGGGCGGATTCGCAGCCTTGAACTGCATCGTCTGGGGAAGAACGATGACGAGATGCTGGGCGGGATAGAGCGGCTTGGGATCGATCTTGATTTCGCCGGAGTAGGGCAAAGTGAACTCGCACTGGAACTGCGTTTCTCCGGGACGAAGGGGAAAGGCGATGGCGTAACGGTTCTTCTCGGATTGGGGAACAGCTTCGGCGCTGATCGGCTGACCGTTCGGGGCGCGGGCTTGCAATTGTTCAATCTTGGCGCCGGGGGGCAGATAGAACTCGAAGTTGTGATCGTTCATCTGCGTCCTTGCTGGAGAAGACGCGTTGTCGACGACGAACAGGCGCACGCCCTGCATGGTTCCACTGTCGGCCTGGAAGCGCATGACGTCGGCAGTCACGCTGAGGCCGGTGACTTTAGGACCGACATCATAGACCTGGACGTCGACTGATTTGACGCCGGGAGGCGCCATCTGATGATAGGTAACGCCCTGATGAACGGCGCGGATGAGATGCGGCTCCGGTCCGCCGGTGAGTTTGAAGCTGAATTTTCCGTCGCTGTCGGCCTTGGTGCTGCCCGCCACATCCATGCCGTTGGCGATGTTGATGAGGATGACTTCATCTCCCGCGGCGGGCTTGTTGGTGGTGCCGTTGGTCACGGTGCCGGTTAGGGTCTGGGCAGCTGCTGTTGCTAGGGCCAGTGAGAGGATGGCGGCTAGCAAGGCGGATTTGGCGAATTTGGTCAAAACTACTCCTTTTGATGAGCAGCGGAGAGGGTTTGAATCTGGGCCAGCTTCTCTAAGAGGTTCCCGTAGATGCTCTCCTCAGCTGCGTATAGAGCTTGATTACGAGCGACGTGCTCAGCAGTTGGGAGCAGTTCGGGCATGATCGGAACGATGACTTTTGGTTGTTTCTCTAGCTTTTCTATGATCAGACCAAGGAAGCAACTCGCGGCGTTCGCAGCCTCAAGGAAGTCAAAATCTCTATCCATTATGCAGTCTCGAAACCCAAGCATGTAGTAACGGAACGGCACTTCCGGCATCCACCGCAATTCGTCCGTCCTTTCGATAGGGTTCTGACGAAAATAGGGGCGCATCTGTTCGTTTGTATGACCCGCAAAAAGATCGTGGGCATACTTCCGGTCCAAGTCAGATTGATAGTCTCCCCAATCCTCTTCTGTTGGCACGGTTATGGCTTTCATCTTGGCTGGGTCGCTCGGCAAACGCTCCTCATCGAACAGTGTGCCACGCTTTCGTCGCACCGGACTCGGTACCTGACGAACTCAGGCAATCACACCGCCTGCCCTGCTGCCTGTTCCAGTCGCGCAATCTCCGCCATGATCGCAGCCGCTTCTTCTTCGAGCGAGGCGCGCATCGATTGATAGTCGGCGTCTGGCACCTTGCCGGCCTTGTATTCGAAATTCAGGTCGCGCAGGTTTTCGTACACCGCTTCCTTGCGCTCGCGGAGATAGCTGAGGCGCGTCTTTTCTTCTCCCGCGTAGACTTCGCCGGGAAAAAAGAAAACGTAATAGAGCGCGGCTAGGGTGAAAACTGCGCAGACAAAAAGGGTCATCGGGAGCGGCCTCCCTCAGGGGCTAAAGCCCTTGATTTTTGGGCACGATTACGGCCCGGCTGAAGCCGGGCCCTTTCAAAGCTCTCGTTCCTGAAAGCCATTGTAGATCGCGGCTTTTCGCGGGCGGGGGCGCCCGCGCCACACTTGCTGCACTTGAGCGTCATAGGTCAGTCTCTTTTCTTGCTCTCCGGCGGAACTCATCCAGTTCGCTGCCGGGGCGGATAGTGATGCCGTCGGCTAGCGCCGGTTCAGGGCGATTCTTCCACGAGCGCACCACGTGAACCGCGAAGGCGATGCCAAGAGCTAAGACTAAGAAGGGCATGATCCAGGCCACGCGATTGAAGCCGGTGGCGGTGGGGGCGGCGATCACGGTCGGTCCGTATTCCTGTACGAAGCCTTGCAGGACGAGGTCGTCACTATTACTGCCGCCTTTGTCGAGCGCGGCTTGGAGTTCGCCGCGCATTTTCTCGGAGGACTGGCAGCCGACGTGATTGCATTCCAGCAAGACCTGGCCGCATCCGCAGGTGCACATCATGCGATGGCCGAGGTCTTTGAAGCGCGCGGAATCGTCGCCGGCGCCCATGAAGAGGAAGATGGCCGCGCAGAGGATGAGGGCGTGGAATAGACGGCGAGCGGACTTCCCATCCCTCTGGCCCTCAGCGGCTAAAGCCGGCAACGAGGGTGCGCTTATCGCAGCGCTAAAGCGCTGCGCCACCCAAAATCGAAATCGAAAGGGAAATTTCATCAGTCACCCGCTCCCACATGCGCCGGAGCGCGAATTGGCGTGGTTGCGGCCACTCGCACGGCGGCGGCATTCGGCACGAGCGCGACGATGGTGCCGAAAACCATGACGATCAGGCCGATCCAAATCCACGGAACCAGCGGATTCACGTGCGCTTTAATGATGGGCTGTCCGGTGGTTTCGTTCCGGCCTTCGTAGACGAGATAAAGGTCGCTCACCAGAAAAAAATCTTCGCGAAAGCTGGGGTAGATGCGCGGCAGCGTCTGCGGCTGTTGGCTGGCCTTATAGAAACGGCGTTCGGGATACATGGTCGTGATCTGCTTGCCGCTGCGGAACACGTTCATGATGGCCCACTCGTTCGCGTAGTTGGGATTGTCGTCCTGCGTGTAGGACTGGCAGACCAGCGTGTAGGGGCCAATGGAGATTTTGTCGCCGAAGCCCATTTCTTTTTCAACTTCTTTATTGAAAGGAGTGCCCAGGATCCCAATGACGACCAACGCCACGCCGAAGTGGACGATGTATCCGCCGTAGCGGCGCGTGTTTCTGTGGCACAGGTGAATCATGGCCGAGAGCAGGTTCTGATGGCTCTTCCCGGCGATGACGCGGCCTCCGCGAAGGAATTCGGAAACGACGGTGAAAATCACGAGCGCCGAGAGAACGGCGGCCATGGTGGCGTAAAAGAAAGAAGGATCTTCCCAGGGACGCACGCCGAACACGATCATCATGACGCCGATGGTAAGCGAGCCCAGGGCGGGGAACAGGAAATTCCGCTTCAGGCTTTCGAGCGAAGTCTTACGCCAGGCGAGCAGCGGCCCGACGGCGGTGAGCAGAAGGAGCAGCAAGGCAACCGGGACGGCAACGCGATTGAAAAAAGGCGGCCCAACCGTGACTTTGTGTCCCTGCACGAATTCCGACAGGATGGGGAAAAAAGTGCCCCACAGTATGGTGAAGCAGACGACGAGCAAGAGGAGATTATTGAACAGGAAACTGGATTCGCGCGAAACCAGCGACTCCAGCTTGTGCTCGCTCTTGAGATACGACCGGTTCGCCACCAGGAAGAAGGTGCAGACCGCGAGGGTCAACACGATAAAGACCAGGAACCACGTGCCGATCGAGGACTGCGCGAAAGCATGCACCGAGCTGATCACGCCCGAACGTGTGAGGAACGTCCCTAGCATCGAGAGCAGAAACGTCGCGAAGATGAGCGACATGTTCCACACTTTCAACATGCCGCGTTTTTCCTGCATCATGACGGAATGCAGAAACGCCGTGCCGGTCAACCAGGGCATGAGCGAGGCATTCTCCACCGGGTCCCATCCCCAGTAGCCGCCCCATCCGAGGACCGCGTAAGCCCAGTGTGCGCCGAGGAACACGCCGATGGTGAGGAAACACCAGGTCACCATGGTCCAGCGGCGCGTGATATGGATCCATCGATCACCGGGATATTTCATGATGAGCGCGCCCAACGCAAAAGCGAACGGAACGGTGAAGCCGACGTATCCGAGATACAGCATGGGCGGATGGATGACCATCTCGGGATACTGCAGAAGAGGATTTAATCCGGAGCCATCCGCGGGGAGCGAGCCTTGCATGAGGCCGAACGGGAGCGCTGCAAAATTCAGAATCAGCAGAAAGAAGACCTGCACCGAGGCGATGATCACGGAAGCGTAAGCGAACAGCCGCTGATCGGTTTTGTACCGCAAGCGGAGAACGAATCCGTAGCCGGCCAGGAGCAGTGACCAGAACAGCAGCGAGCCTTCCTGACCGGACCACAGCACAGCGAATTTATATGCGGCGGGCAAGTCGCGATTGCTGTGATGGAAGATGTAGGCGATGGAGAAGTCGTTGTTAAACGCAGCCATGACGAGCACGATGCCCGCCAGCAGGACTGCGGCGAACGTGGCGATTCCGGCACGGCGAGCAGTCTCGCCGAGACGAGCCGAAGCGGCATCCTTCCCGAATAATGCCAGGAAACCCGCCAGGAACGAGTACGCACTCAGGCCAAGCGCCAGCAGCAGCGCAAAGCTTCCGATTTGAGACATCGCTGGAACCCCACTGTATCGTTAACGTATTTTTTCAGAGAAGCGGGTGGTATGCAATCCGCCAGAAATCAGAAGTGCAATTCCGTCGCTCGCTGCCGGCGAGGCGCCGTTTACTGCGACTTCTCCAGCGCGTAGCCCTTTTCGCGCCATTCGCGAATTCCGCCGTCCATGGAAATGACGTTGCTGTATCCCATTTTTTGCAGGTTATCGGCTGCCAGCGCGGAACGGAATCCGCCGCCGCAATAAAGCACGAGCTCAGTGTGCAGATCGGGATACTTGCCTTCAATGTCGCGCTCGATGATGCCTTTGCCCAGGTGGACGGCTCCGGGCAGGTGGTCGGCGTCGAACTCGCGGTCTTCTCGAACGTCGACGAGGATAAATTTCTCGCCGCGATCGAGCCGGGCTTTGACTTGGTCAACGCTGGTTTCGCGGACGCGCTGCTTAGCGTCGTCTACAATTTTCAGAAAGCGCGGTGGATGCTGATGAGCCATAAGATTTTGTAATGTCGTAATTTTGCAATTGCGTAACTTGAAAGCCATCCACCCCAGATTTGCCTGTTGTCGCCAACGCGGGTTTGTCGCAGCGCCAAATTACCAGACGCTAGCTTACCAAATTACCAAATTGCAAAATTGCCAAATTTCCGCGAGCATGTATTTTGCGGTTTTTACGATCTATGACGCTGATCATTCGCCAGTCTCGCATTCACTCCCATGGCTGCTACACCACGCGGCCGATTCGCAAAGGGACGCTGATCGTGGAATACGTGGGCGAGCACCTCACTAACGAACAGGCCGACGATCTTTACGACGACTTTCCGAACACGTATCTATTCGGCCTGGACGGCGGCAAGCGCATCATCGACGGCTACGGAGTCGCCGCCTTCGTCAATCATTCCTGCAAACCGAATTGCGAGACCGATCAGATACGGGGCAAGATGTGGATCATCGCGCTGCGCGACATTGAAGCCGGCGAAGAATTGACCTACGACTACAACCTGTACGATGGCGAGGATGACGCGCCCTGTTTATGCGGATCGAAGCGCTGCCGGGGAAGTCTGTATTCGGCGTCGCACTTGCGCAAGCTCGCGAAGAAGCGCGCTAAAGTTGCGGCGGCGGCCCCCGCGGCCTAGCAACAAAGGGCGCAAGATTTTCCGATGCTACAATCATTTCGTTCTATTCGCGTTCCGATTCGCCGTTTTGATCGTGCTTCCAACTCTGGAGTCGTCTCTTGAATCGTGTTTCCGCCGGCCTCGAAACCATCATCGCCAAGGCTCTTCATCTCGCGCCGCCGGACGAGAGCGTGTTGCTGGCCTGGCCCGTTGCGTGTGGCAGCGCAGTGGCCGACCGGACTCGCGCGCTGAGTTTTTCCGACGGCATTCTGCGAGTGGAAGTTGCCGACGCAGGATGGCGGCGGGAACTTGCCAACCTGGCGCCGCGTTATGTGGCCCTGATCAACAAGTATTCCGCGACTTCGGTGAAGCGCATTGAATTCGTGGTGAAGGCGTGAGATTCAAATCGTGAAGGTTACCGACAAGGACGTTGCCTATGTGGCCGATCTCGCCAACCTCGAGTTGACCGGGGAAGAGCGCGCTCACATGCTGCGCGATTTGAACTCCATCCTTGAATATATCGAGCGGCTCAACGAACTGGAGACCGATAAAGTTGCGCCCATGGCCCAGGTCTCGGACCGCTACGGCGTGGACCAGTCGCGGCAGGGAAGCGACCGGTTCGCGTACGCCATACGCGAGGACGTGAAGGACGGCCTGAGGGAGTCGCTGCCGCACGCCGACGCCGTGAAAAATGCTCCGGACACCGACGGAACGTTTTTCGAAGTGCCGAAAGTGATTGAGAGATAGCGATGGGAGAGTTGCGAAAGCAAGATGCCGGCATCGACCATTGATGACGTTCGACGCGCGATCGTGGAGCGGCAGACCACGGCGACCGCTCTGGCCCAGGATTTCTACACGCGTATCCGACAGGAAGATCCCGAGATTGGCGCGTTTCTAACTCTTTGCGAAAAGCGCGCCCTCGCGCAGGCGGGACGTATTGACGCGATGGCTGCGGTGGGCAAGCCTTTGCCGCCGCTGGCTGGAGTTCCGGTTGCGATCAAGGACGTCATGGTGACGCGCGGCGTGCGCACCACCGCCGGTTCGAAGATTCTCGAGAACTTTATTCCGCCGTATGACTGCACGGCCGTGGCTCGCCTGGAAGCGGCGGGCGCGGTGATTCTGGGCAAGCTCAACTGCGATGAGTTCGCCATGGGCTCGTCCACGGAGAACTCGGCGTATCACCCGGTGCACAATCCGCGCGACAGGAGCCGTGTTCCGGGCGGATCCTCGGGGGGATCGGCCGCAGCGGTGGCGGCGGAGATGGCCGTGGCGACGCTCGGTTCCGATACCGGCGGATCGATTCGACAGCCGGCATCGTTTTGTGGCGTGGTCGGATTGAAGCCGACCTATGGACGCGTGTCGCGCTACGGGCTGATTGCGTTTGCTTCGTCGCTTGATCACATCGGCCCTTTTGCGAAAACGGTGAAGGAAGTCGCACTGGTGCTGCAGACGATTGCGGGGCGCGATCCCATGGATTCGACTTCCGCCGAGGTACCCGTGCCCGATTACGTGGCGGAGATCGAGAAGCCGGTGAAGGGCTTGAGGGTCGGAGTGGCGGAAGAATATTTCGGCGCAGGGCTCGATCCGGAGGTTCAAGCGGCGGTTGAGGCGGCGATTCAGAAGCTGGCAGAGCTCGGATGCAAGATCGTGCCGGTAAGTTTGCCGCACACCGAGTATGCGATTCCGGCGTATTACATCGTGGCCACGGCGGAAGCATCGTCGAATCTGGCGCGCTATGACGGCGTGCGCTACGGCTTCCGCGCCAAGGCGGGCAATCTTTCTGAAATGTACCGGCTGAGCCGCGACGGCGGATTTGGCATGGAAGTCAAACGCCGCATCATGCTCGGCACTTACGCGCTCAGCGCTGGTTATTATGACGCTTACTATCTGAAGGCGCAGAAAGTGCGCACGCTGCTGACGCGCGATTTCGACGAGGCCTTCAAGAAAGTAGATGTGATCGCCGCGCCCACTTGCCCGACACCTGCGTTCAAGCTGGGCGAGAAGGTGAACGATCCGCTGGCCATGTATCTCGCCGATATCTACACCGTAACTGCGAACCTGGCGGGCATTCCTGGGATTTCAGTTCCCTGCGGCGAGAATCACGAGAAGCTGCCGATTGGTCTGCAGTTGTTTGGACCACACTTCGACGAGGCTACGCTGCTAAGAGTGGCGCATGCCTACGAGCAATCAAGAAAGCCCGGATAGGGACGGGTCCCCGGTTGTTCAAGACAAGCCCAAGTTCGGCGCTCGCACAAGCGGTGCCAGCAGAGGCGGCTTAGTAGTACAATTGCCCGACTCGATTCCAGGATAGACATTCTAAGGTGTGTTTCATAGATATCCAGCACGTCGGAAGGCGCGGCCCTAGGGGCTAAAGCCCGCATTTTTCTTGGTTCTGAACGGCGCGGCTGGATACCGAGCCCTCCCCAAATCCGATTTGTAAAACACGCTTTAGTTAAGGAGAAAAATCATGCCAGCACCCACCAAAAGTAACCCTCTCGTCGTGGCTTCCGCTTTCGTATTGTTGATCAGCTCTTGGTTGAGTCCACGCATCATTTTGGGTCAGACCTGCACCTTGCCGCCCAACAACATGATCGCCTGGTGGCCGGGCGATGGGCACACCCACGACATTCAGGGTGGACACAACGGAAAGCTGGTAAATGCTACTTACGGAACCGGCATGGTTGGCGAGGCTTTCAGTTTCAACGGGAGCAGCGCATTCGTGCAGGTGCCAAATAACCGAGTTTGGGGGCTTGGCACGGAGGATTTCACGATCGACGTATGGGCAAATTTCACCTCGGTGCGTAACAGCGGTGATATCGGCAAGCTGGATAACGTTTTCATCGGCGACGACAATGGTCCGAACGACCAGAACAAGTGGGTCTTCGCCCTGAGTGCCGGAGTACTGACGTTTCACATCAACGGGCCCGGCATCGGGCCGCAATGGATAGCGCAGACCCCGTTCTCCCCGACAGTGGATACTTGGCATTTGCTAGCCGTAACGAAGGCCTCCGGCACGTACACCATTTGGATCGATGGCGTACCGAGCACCGCCACCTCGCAGACCTACAACACACCAATCCCTCGACCGACCGCGCCGCTAACCATCGGTGAGGCCGAAGGTCTGGGCTACTTCGACGGCCTCATCGACGAGGTGGAAATATTCACTCGCGCCCTTGGCACCAGCGATATACAAGCAATCTTCAACGCGGGTAGCGCGGGCAAATGCAAACCTGCGATACTCTCGCCATCTTCCTTTTCGTTCGCTCCGGAATCAGTGGGCATCACCAGTAAGGCCGAGACCTTCGCGCTGACGAATTACCAAAATGCGACCACGTTGAATATCTCGAACATTGAATTGGTTGGCGCAGATGCGGGGGATTTTGCTATTAGCGCGAAGACTTGTGGTTCGACACTGAAGCCGCTTGCCAACTGCAAAATATCGGTGACTTTCGCTCCCACGGCTATTGGCCAGCGCAACGCACAACTAGCGGCGAGTGATGATGCGTACAACACCTCTCAAATCGCACAGCTCAAAGGCTTGCCGATGGCCGGTCTCGCGCCGTCGACAGCGAACTTCGGTACCGTGAAGACCGGCGCCACGAGTAAAGCGTTGAAGTTCACCCTCACCAATAATCAGACTGCGGCGGCTCTCAATATCGCGGCGATCGGGTTTGGAGGGACCGACCCCGCTGATTTCAAGGTCGGCAGCACAACCTGCAGTTCACAGTTGCCGGCCAAATCGAAATGCTCGATTTCGGTAACATTTACTCCCGGCTCCTCTGGCTCGCGCAGTGGAGTGTTGACGGTGACCGATGATGCTAACAACAGTCCGCAGCAAGCCCAACTGCAGGGCACGGGGCGATAGCGGGACGACCGGCCAAACCGGAACGCCGGGTGCGCCCCGCTTGACCTAGAGTAGTTCGTAATATCGTGCGCCCGAGCAAGAGCGGCAAAGCACGCGCCCGTCGCGCAGAACTTCACGCCGGAAATTGATGCCTTCGCCGCACTCGGCGCAGACGACGCGCTCTCCCTTGTATCCGGGAAATTCTTCCGCGGGGAGTTCGACCTTCACCCACTGCTTCGTGAACAGGTCGTCTTCCGGCATTTCGCGATAGGCCAGCATTTGCTGCTGGTTCTTGCTTTCGATTTCGGGATGCATCGTGCGCGCCAGCGCCTTTGACGATTCTTTGGCGGCGATACGGATGGCTTTGTAACGTTGGTCGGGGGCGGACTCACTCAAGCCAAAGGTGGGCTTGGGTGGGGCACCCGACGAGAGCGGCGAAGCGAGATCGACGAAGGTCGCGGCCATCTTTCCCCAGTCGCGAAATTTCAGGGCGCGCTTCCCGAGACGGCATCCGGTGACGAGGGCGATGGCGTCGGTGGCGCAGCGGTCGATTTCGACGAACGTGACCAGACGTTTGCGATCTTCTTTATTGCCGCGAGGGTCTTCGATGCCCAGCTGCTCGAGTCCTAACATAGCGAGGCGCACGCCTAGCACCTGCCCGGCGCAAAGGTGGCCGTGGGCGACTTCGGCTTCGCGGAGGTGATCGTCGAGGGAAAGCATTTGGTAATTTTGTAATTTTGGAACCTGGTAATTTGAAACCCACACGCGTGGGATCTTCAGATTACGAAATTGCCGAATTACACAATTACCAAATCTTCTTTCACTTTCTTCGCCAGCGTACCCCGTCCTTTGTGTTCTCCACCATGATACCGGCGGCGGTTAGTTCGGTGCGGATGGCATCCGACTCTTTGAAGTTCCGCGCTTTTCTTGCGGCCTCCATTTCGGACAGCTTCCGATTGACTTGCTCGTCGGCGAGTTGCGCGGCGGCGGCAATCTCCAACAACTCGGGGCTGAGCTCTTTTTCACGGCCTTCGGCTCGGGCCCAGTCGAGGATGGCTTTCATCTTGGGTTGATCGTCGTCTTTTAACACGCCGAATATCTCGTCGAACTTCTCCATGGCTCCGAGCAGCGGCTTCACGTCGTCCTGACGAACTTCGGCGGCATCGAGCGCGGTGTTGGCTTTGCGCAACATGTCGAACATGGCGGCTTGCGCCTGAGCGGTGTTCAAATCGTCGTCGAGGGCGGCCTTCATTTGGGCGACGGTTTCGTCCGCCAGTTGCGCCATCGCCGCGGATGCGCCAGCGGGAAACTGCGTGCTCGTCAGGCGGAAGCGGAAGTTGCGCAGTTTCTCCACCGAACTCGCGGCGGACTTCAAGCCATCGAAAGTGAAGTTCAGCTGATTGCGATAGGGCACCTGCGTCAGCAGCCAGCGGATCGACGACGGCTTGTGGCCGCGCAGCACAAGATCCCGGACGGTGAAGAAATTTCCGAGACTCTTTGACATCTTCTGGCCTTCGACCAGCAGAAAACGCGCGTGAAACCAAAAGCGCGCAAACGGCTCTCCGGTGAGGGCCTCCGACTGCGCGATTTCGTTTTCGTGGTGCGGAAAAATCAGGTCCTCGCCGCCAGCGTGCAAATCAAAGCTTGGCCCCAGCTCCTCCATCGACATCACCGAGCATTCGATGTGCCAGCCCGGACGCCCCGGCCCGATCGATGTTTCCCACGAGGCTTCTCCCGGCTTCGGCGCCTTCCAGAGGGCAAAGTCGCGGGCGCTGTCTTTTTCGTATTCGTCCAGGTCGACGCGCGCGCCGTCGGTCATGCCGGCAAAGTCTTTTTTCGAAAGCTTGCCGTACTCGGGAAATTTTGCGATGCGGAAATAGTAAGAACCGTCGTCGGTACGGTACGCGAAACCTTTCTTCACCAGGGCGGCGATGAAGTCGGCCATCTGGTTGATGTGTTCGGTGGCGCGCACCAGAACGGGCCGCTCAATGTTGAGCGTCGCCGAATCTTCCAGAAAGGCCTGAACAAACTTCTTCGTGTACTGCTGCACGGTGACACCGTCACGCGCGGAGTTGCGAATGATCTTGTCGTCCACGTCGGTGATGTTCATGACATAGCGAACGTCGTATCCACTCTGGCGCAGAAAGCGATAGAGAAGATCGACGGCGATAAATGTCCGGAAATTGCCAATGTGGCCGTAGTCATAGACGGTCGGTCCGCAGGCATACATGCGGACGTGGCTGTCGTCGAGGGGATGGAAGTCTTCGACCTTGCCGGAAAGAGTGTTATAGAGGCGCAGGGGCATGGATGCGTTCGCGAGCGCAGTGCGAATCTTTTATTTTAGGGTGCGCCGGAAAAGGGGTCAAACGACCGGTGAAAACGACCGGTGAAAACGGCCACGCAAACCGGGGAACCGCTGCGTCGCTCCTGAGAATCTTTGCTAGGGAAACTCTGATCAAGTGTCGGCAGAAAGCATAGACCACAGGGTACACAGGGGTGCACGGAGGACCCAGAGACTTAATCAGAACTCCTAGGTCTGGGCTGTGGCTGGCGCCTTGGGGCGCAGCGATGGTGTTGGCGGCACGGTTGGCGGTGTTTCCGGAGATCGAGAGGTGGAGACCATGAGTTCGGAGAGAATCCCGCTCTTTTCCGGAATCAGGGTGATGCGCGCCTTGCTGTCAACGATCTTCTGAATTTCTAGAATCTCGAACATAGCGGCTTCGACTTCCGGATCGGCGGCGACCTTGTTCAGCGCCTCGCCGACAATGCGCGGACGCATGGCGGCGGCTTTGGCGAATTCGACGGCGGCCTGGCGCTCGGCAGTGCTGGTGATGATGCTGACTTGATTGGCGCCATCCTGCTTGATGGATGAAGTGACCTGGCGCAGGCGGTTCACGACTTTCTCTTCGATCTGCTGGATCATCTGTGCGTCGCGGAAGTGGACCTTGCGGATATAGACCGATCCTAACTTGTAACCCCACTCGTGGGATTGCGGTGAAACTTCCGTGCGCACGGTCAGGCTCATGGAGTGACGGTTTTGCAGTAGGTCGGCGAGCTTCAAGTTACTAAGGCACCGGACCGTGGAGTTACTAACGTTGGTGGCCAGCGAGCCGCGCGGATCGGCGTTCTTGAAAAGGAAGGCTACGGGATCGCTGATGAACATTTCATACCAGATGCCGATCCCCATGGGCGCGCCTTCTTCGGAGTTGACTGGCTGGCTGCGGAGATATTGCTGGTCGATCCGCATATCGAGTACATAGAGGCGGCCGAGCCAGCGGACGATGGGCGCTTTCAGGCCAAGCTTGAAGAGGAGGATGTGCAACCCCGGTTCGTCGAGGACCGCTACCACCTTGCCGAACAGGACAAACACGTTGCAGGTGCGTTCCTCGACGATCGCGTACACCCCAAAGATGCGCAGCAACCAGAAAATCACTGGCACAATTACGAACCAGGCGATGAAGGATGCGGCAGCCGCGATAATCAGATTCATTGCTTTGTCTCCAGGACAACCTGCTGGGCATTGCCAAAGAGGCCGAGGCGGACGTTGCGCACGTAGGCGCGCAAGGCTCCCTGACCAGCGCCCTTCAAGGCGGACAACTGGTCGGCCAGAGCAGTGAGGGGCTGGACTTCGGCCTGGGCTTTGAGAGTTTCGATCTCGGCCGCGCGTTTCGATTGCTCGATGCGCTGGTCGGCGGCGGCCTGGGCGAGACTGATGTCGGAAGACACGATGTTGTGCGCGGTATTGATGGCGGCGAGCGCGGACTCGACTTCGGGAGGCGGATCGATGCCCGTGATCAGAGAAGCGTCAAGTACCATGCCATAGCGAGCGTCGGAGGTGCCGCACTCGCGGTCCATGTGTTCGTTGAGGTCGCGGAGGTTCTTGCGCAGGTCGTTGATGGAAATGCCGGCGCTGCTGGCTTCAGCGCCAGGCGCGGCGGGAGCTTCGAACGTGGCAATGCGCTCGCGCAGGACGGAAACGAAGTAGCCCATCACGTGAGCGATGGGATGCTTAACGCCGAAGAGATAGGCATACAGATTCCGCTCCGAGATGTGGTAGCGGATCTGGCCAGTTAAGCCGGTATTAAGCTGATCTTTAGTGACCGCCTCGACGATCGTGCCCGACTGGTTGGCTCCCGGAACGTCGGGATCGAAGGCCATGTTGACGGTCTGGGTGGCAATCGAGACCTTGTAGATCCTCTGCCAGGGCCACTTGAAGTAAGGACCGCCCGGCATGATGACGCGAACCTGAGGATACTGGTAGCGCTGTTTTTCTTCAGCGTCGAGCCCGGCCGAGATGGGATCGTTGAGGGTGGTGACTCCGGGAACGCGTTCGGCGCGTCCGAAATTGGTTTTCACCGCGCGTTCGTTCTGATCGACGGTGTAAATACCGCCGGCCAGGTAACGTAACAGAAACCAGGCAACGAAACCTATGAAGATTCCGGCAAGGATGTTCGGGTCCATCGATTTGCTCCTTAGCCCAACATACACGATGGGCCGGAACTGGCCTTCGAAATTCGTTTCCAGCGCATTGAAACAGCAGATTCCCCCCGATGAGCGGGGGTAGTGGCGCAGTTTGCGAAACCGTTAACCACCAAGGCCACGAAGGTACACGAAGGAAAGATCTGACACTGAGCGGGCTAAGACTTGACCGCTGGGGGTGGCGTGTGCAGACGGTGCTGCACGAGAAGTGCGTAATGCACGGCGGAGACGATGGTGAAGATAAACGTAGCACGCAGGAAAGTGGTCTGCGCGATCCAGATCCAGCGCACGGGCTCGATCAGCAGCAGCAGCACGAAGAAAATCGCGGCCACTTGCGCGAAGGTATTGGCTTTGCCGAAGATGCTGGGGCGAAAATCGCGCAGGCCGGCAATCATGAAGAGCACGCCGCTGATCAACAGGATGGAAACGTCGCGGCTGAAAACCACGACCGTATATTTCCAGGGAATCATGCGTTCGATGGAGAGCACAAGAAAGAGGGTGCTCATCAGCAGCTTATCGGCGATTGGGTCGAGATACTGGCCGAGCAGGGTTTGCTGATGCAGGGTGCGGGCCAGGAGTCCATCGAGTCCGTCGCTCATTCCGGCGAGAATGAACAGCGCCAGCGCCCATTTGAAATCGTGCTTGACCAGGTTGATGACGATGAACGGCAGGAAAATCATCCGCAGCAGCGTGAGCTGGTTGGGAGCGGTGAGGATCTGCCGGAGATTCACCGCTATTTTTCTCCTGCGGCTTTTCCGCCGGTGCTCCCGAGGAACTCGCTCACCAGAAGCGGGGCGGGATCGAGGCCGGTCTTCTGCGCGAAGCGCTGGGCGAGCGAAAGGATGTTGCCCTCGGGAAGATCGAGTTCCATGCGCTCCACGCGGTGCATGGGAAAGAAGACGACGCCGGAGGTGAAAGGCTCTCCGTTCTTGATCTGCGAGGCCAGATCGTCGAACGACGAGACATCGACGCCGCGCAGGCTGATGCCCTCGCCTGAAAGATAGAGAATCGCGCCCCAAAATTTTTCGCGCGGATTCGCCAACGTCGCGATCACGAGCACGCCCGGACGGAAGGGGCTGACGGCTTTCGGTTCCTCATAAAAGCTTGTACTGGGCACCATGCGATTGTCGTCTGTGAGGGAGGGAAATTGCAAACGGAAGTCCGACGTGCGGCGTGGAAGCTGGTGATGAGCTCTCAGCGGTCTCCTTCGTTTTTAGCCGCTTTCAGATCAATCCCCACCTGCTCTGCCTTTTTGTAAAGATGCGACCGCTCCAGTCCCAGCGCACGCGCCGTGTTCGAGATCTGGTGGTGATTGCGTTTCAACTCCGACAGGATGGTTTGTTTTTCGAAGGCGCGGACGCGGTCGGCGAGCGGGCCGGCGGCGGCCGATGCGGAATCGGGCGCGGATGTTATAGCCGACAGTGAGGCGGGCAGGGCCAGCGCCACGGTTTCGGAGGTGACTTCGTCGGAAGTTGCCAGCAGCATCAGCCGCTCGACGGCATTTCTAAGCTCGCGGACGTTGCCCAGCCACGGCTGCTCTTGCAGCGCGGCCATCGCGTCCGCGGTGAAGCGCATAGGCTTCCATCCGTTGGTGGCGCTGACTTGCAGGGCAAAGTGCTCGATCAGCGCAGGGATGTCTTCGCGGCGTTCGCGCAGCGGGGGCAGGCGCAGGGGGAAAACGAACACGCGGTGAAATAAATCCTGCCGGAATTTGCCGTCGCGGACTTGCGCTTCGAGGTCGCGGTGGGTGGCGACGACCACTCGGACATCCACTGTGATCGGCCGCTCGCCGCCGATGCGCTCCACTTCGCCTTCTTCCAGCACGCGCAGCAGCTTGGCTTGCATGGTGAGCGGCATGTCGCCGATTTCGTCGAGAAAGATGGTGCCGCGCTGCGCTTGCTCGAATTTGCCGACATGGCGGCCGGCAGCGCCGGTGAACGATCCTTTTTCGTGGCCGAACAATTCGGATTCGATCAGCTCCGCCGGTACCGCGGCGCAGTTCAGCGTGACGAAGGGAGCGCCGGCCCGCGGACTGCGCTCATGCAGCGTGCGCGCCACCAGCTCTTTTCCCGTGCCGGTCTCGCCGAGAATGCAGACGCGAGTTTCGCTGGCGGCCACGCGCTCTACCTGCGCCATCACGCGGCGCATGGTCTCGCCTTTCCAGACGATCTCGTGTTTGCCGAGGCGGCTCGACAGGTCACGATTCTCGCGCTCCAAGCGGCCGAGTTTCAGTGCGTTCTCCACGGTGAGCAGCAATTTTTCAGTGGAGATCGGTTTCTCCAGGAAGTCGAGCGCGCCCAGACGTGTAGCTTTCACCGCCATCTCGATGTGCGCCTGGCCCGACATCATGACGACAGGAGTCGTCACGCCTTGCGCTTTGAGTTCTTCGAGCAGCGTCAGGCCGTCTTTGCCGGGCATGACCACGTCGGAGAGTATCAAGTCGAAGGATTGCGATTTGGCCAGTTCCAGGGCCTTGTTGGCGTTGTCGCAGACGGCGGCTTCATGCCCTTCCAGACGAAAGGCCCGCGACAGCGAAGCCAGCGTATTGGCCTCGTCATCCACGATTAGCAAATGCGCTTTTTGCGCCACGGTTATTGACCTCAACTGAAATCCAAAACCAAATCTACCGCAGAGACGCTGAGTGCGCCGAGAAATCGCACGGTAATTCGATGCGAAATGTCGTTCCTTTTTCTTTCGTGCTTTCGACGGAAATTTTTCCGCCGTGATCGCTTACCACCGACTGCACAATCGCCAGTCCAAGACCGGTGCCATGCTGCTTGGTCGTGTAATACGGAGTGAACAAGCGTCCGCATTCTTCCTGCGTCAGACCAGAGCCGGTATCGGAAACCGAGATTTCGACCCCATTGCTTAGAGTTGCGCTACGAATTGTCAGCTCGCCGCCTTCGGGCATGGCATCGATCGCATTGAGCACCAGATTTTGGAGGGCACGATGGAGCAGATCGGGATCGGCTGAAATTTCGGGCAACGGGTCGGCCAATTCGGTGCGCACTGCCACCTGGTTCTTCTCCTGTAACTGCGCGTGAAAGACGCGCAGCACCGAGCGCACCACATCGTTGACTTGCGTCGGCTGGCGCTGGGGCTGCGGCATCTTGGAGAATTCGCTGAAGCGGCCGATGATGGTTTTCAGATTGTTGATCTCCGCCAGCAGGGTCGCTGTCCCCTCGTGAAAAACTTCCTCGAACATTTCGGGCGCTTTCTGTTTCGCTCGCATCAGATTTTCAACCGTGACCTGCAAGGGGAAAAGAGGATTCTTCAATTCGTGCGCCAATCGCCGCGCCAGTTCGCGCCATGCGGCCACGCGCTCGGCCTGCAGGGTGCGGTCTTTCTGCTGCGCGAGATCTTCGGTCATACGGTTGAACGCCGCCGCCAGTTCGCCGAGTTCATCGCTCGATTCCACGTCGACTTTTGCGCCGAGATCGCCGGCGGCAACCCGGCGCGCTGCTTCCGCCAGCGACACGACGGGGCGGGTGACGCGGGCTGCGAACCACAGGCTGGCCAGCACCGCCACCATGATTCCCACACCGCCAACCAGCATGGCGGTAGAGACGATCTGTCTCTGCAATTCGATCAGCGGACGGCGTGAACTGCCGACGAGCAAAACGCCCATCAGTTGCTGATTCGCTCCGATTGGATTCGCTGCGTTCAGGTTTGGCCCAGTAAGCGGGATGGCGTGAAACACTTCGGCGTCGGCGGAATCGGAAGTCCAGCGGATGACGCGCTGAGATTCCTGCAGTGTGTCGCGCACCTGCGCGACCAGTGGAGCAAGCTGATCGGCGCCCGCGGCCGGCCCGTTCAAATCGAGCAGCGATTTCGGATTCCATTTTGCGTCCAGATTCTGATAAAGCAGGACACGCGTTCCAGCGGGGATGTCGAGCGTCGAGAGAAAGCCCTGGTCGAGCCGTTCGCCGCCAATCACGTACAAAGGTTGTTCCCCGACGCGGGCCGCGCGCACGGCAAACAGGCCGAGGGTTGGGCCATCGGGCAGCTCTTCGCGTTTCAGAAACGCTCCCGCCGGGGCAGCGGCCGACGGAATCGCGGCTTCGGGATAGCCGAATTTCGCCTCCCACTGCGCGGAGGAAAGAATGGTGCCGCGATTGTCTACGAGTTCGAGAAAGTCGAGCTGCTGCTGACCGGCCAGGGCGCGCGCTTCGCTTACGTACTCGCCCGAGTCCGTGGCGCCGCGGTTGATGTCGAGAGCGATGTGCTGCACGGTTTCGCTGGTTGCCACCGACTCGACCTCGCGCGCGACCTCCAATCCCCGCCGCTGGAACTCGGATTGAAACTGAGCTGCGACCGCGTTGGCGCGGTCCTGATTCGCCTGCTCGAACGAGCCTCGGATGGTGCTGTACACCGACACGGAAATGACTGCGACGCAGAGCAGCACCGTCACAGCAAACAGCAGCAGAAGTTTCTTGCGGAAGGTCATCGCAAGGGCGCCTCGGGCCGCGAATCTTGCCGCGAAATTTCCGGCCGCCGATCTTCTGTGTGATCCGCCAGCCAAAGATCAGCCAGGGAAAGGCCGGTCTCATTCCAGAGCCCCAGCCGGTCCGGCGCCCAGTCGCGCACTCGCGCACTCGCCGCACTTGCCACCGGCAAATGAAAAAGCGGGATGACAGCGTATCCATCGAGCAAGCCGCGTTCAGCGTGATACAGGTCGTCCAAGTCCGAAGAATTGCCGCGAGTTGCCGCCTGGAATGCGGGCTGCGGCAATCCCAGTTGCCGCGCGGCTTCCACGAGCGACATGGCTGGATCGGGACTGGGCAGCACTACGCGCATCAGGCGAATGTCTTCGGCTCCCGACAACGATACTTGCACAGTGATGCCAACTTCGCGCGCGTTGAGCGCGATGCGCTCGGCAATCAGTTGAGCTTGCGGATCTCTCGGGTCATAACTTAGAACGTAGTTCAGAGTGAGCGCGGGCTGCCGCGAGTCGGCGAGCACGGTCCGGGCGCGTTGCGGATTCGCCTGCACGGAAAAGACCGCGCTGTAGCCCGTCATCCAGTTGGGAAGAATGCTGGCGGCGGGCTCTCCCGCGCCTTTCAACAGCACGGATTGAATGGGCTTGCGATCAATGGCGAGCGCCAGCGCTTCTCGCAGGCGGGGGTCCTGCGCTTTTGAGTTCGGAGAAAAAGCCAGCGCCAGCAATTCCACGGGCAGCGACGATGATGAAGATGACGACGTGCTGTGCCGCTGCGATCCGCTAGCTGCCTGCGGGGCTGCCTCGATCACGTCGGTCTTATCCAGTTCGAGTGCGATGGCCTGGTCGCGCAGCGATTTGCCGAATTCAATTTCGGCCGCGTCTACAAAAGGACGCCCGGCCCAGCCGTCTTCATTGGCGGCGAGCTTGAGCAGTTTCCCCGGCTGCCACCCAGCGACGAGGAACGGGCCGGTGCCGACGGGAAGACCATTCGCATTGCGCTTGAGCAGAAGATTTCTCGACAGCGCAAGTTCGGCGAGCAGCGCAGGCATGGGCGTCTCGCTTTCGATCGATATCGAGTCTGCCGATGCGCGAACATTCCAGTTGGGATGGAGAGCTTCGAGAATCTGCGCGATGGCTGCGGGCGTGGCAGCGCTGCCGTCGTGGAACTTCACTCCGCGGCGCAACGTGAATTGCCAGTGCCGTGCGGTCGAGTCACTCTGCCACGCTATGGCCAACGCGGGCTGGGGACGGTCTTGCGCATCGAGCTTTACGAGCGTGTCGCCGATCAAGGATAGTGTGCGTGCCATGTCCCAGTAGTCGTTGGGCGTGGCGTTCGGGGGTAAGTCGAGCGCGTCTGGCGCGGATTGCAGCATGAGGCGGAGGGTTCCGCCATAGTGCGGACGGGTTGCGGCTGGTGCCGTCGCTGGCGTGATCAGTGCCGCGATCAGGGCCGCCGCCAATATGCAACAGGAAATCCGAAGTTGCCGTGGCCACAGGCAGCTGCCGAGCTGCACTCGGCTTAGACGGGCGAGGGCGCCCGTCCCCACACGAACTCGGCTAATTGCCGCAAGAAATCGATACTCGATACGCCTCATACCATCCTGAGTCTTTCTTTTTTACGATTGCCGCTGCGGCATTGCCGCTGCTTTCGGGCCACAGGGCGACGATCCGGCCGTCAAACTCTATTGCCGCACTTGCAGCCACCAGCTCGCGATCGGGGATTTCGAAGGCGCGCAGGCCGTCGCACTCTAAGTCTCCGCGCCCCGCACTTCCGCTCTCCGAGACCAGCAACTGTGTGCCGGCGCCGCAACTGGAGTGAACCGCGGCCAGGTCGCTGCCCCACTTCGCGCCGCGGATTACCTGGTCTGTCGTTCCATCCACAAGATGCAGAGATCCATCCACCGCAGCGATTGCCCATAGCGTGTAATTCGATCGCGGAAGCGGGGCCGACGAGTAGAAGGAAGGAACGTTGGAGAGTTTTCCGAT
>Ga0265314_10001462_pt1 | contig 26332 bp, 24 predicted proteins | sample 4126metaG_FD_203106 | JGI IMG/M metagenome (GOLD analysis project Ga0265314, IMG submission 203106) | Rhizosphere microbial communities from Carex aquatilis grown in University of Washington, Seatle, WA, United States - 4-1-26 metaG | ecosystem: Host-associated > Plants > Roots > Rhizosphere >... | reverse complement strand
ACGTAGGCGTCCGCTTCGACACCGTCTTCCGCTTCGCGCTCTCCATCGCCAACATCGGCTCCGTCGGCACGCTGCGGAAGCAGCAGCAGATGTTCTAGGGCCGCCTTCGGCGGCCCGCTCGTCGCTCGTTGCCCTTCGCCCGTCGCCCTGGTTTCGTCGGGTATCGGGATGATCCGCAAACCGGGGACTGGACAGGACTGGACCGAATTTCGCCGTCCTTGAACTGGCTAGAAATTGGGTTTGCCCGCGAGCGGCAGAGAGTTCCCCAAGAAGAGCGCCGAGAGAACCCCGGCGCAGATTGCCAGGACTAGCTTCCAGCAAACAGGGCGATTCCGCCGCAAGCCCTGCCGTACGAGCCACGCAATCGACCACATGAACGCGAAGGAAACCGTCAGCGACCTGCAGCCGGACTCAAAAGCGAGGAAATCCGAATCCAGCCCGGCCCCGTGACGAGTGGGCTGCGCGGTCCAGAGGATGAGCGCTGCAGAAATCGGCAGCGAGAGAAGCGCTATTATCACGGGCCAGTCGGCGGGTCTGCGGGTGACCAGACGAAAACCGACATACAGGAGCGACGCTGCCACCAGCAGGATCACCTCGTGTCTGGAACCCACAAGCAACGAAAAGAGTACACTGTCCCACATCGGAGCTATTCTATCGGGTCCCCGCAAGGCTGACACGAATCGCGGCGGCGAAGCGCACGATAGCCCATCGACGGGCGACGAGCGGTCGCCCCTAGCGCCCCAGGGCTTCGTCGAGCAGCAGGCGGAACTGCTCGCTCTTCTCGCCCACTCGCTTCTTGAGCTCGGTCAGCTCGCGTTCGAGCGTGCGGAGGCGGTCGGCCAGGTGTAGAGAGGCGAGAACGGCGACGCGTAGCGGATCGGCGTTCGCGGAACGCGCCGCTATGGCGTTCATGATCTCGTCGACGGTGTCGGCCAGCTCCTGCACCTCGCGCTCGTCGCCGGAGGCACGCAGGGTATAGCTCTGGCGGAAGATGGTGACCTGAACGCTCTGCTTGTCGTCCACGGCGGTTCCGCTAGACGGCGCCGAGCGTATCGATCTGGCCCAGGAGCTTCTCGATACGACCGCGGACCTGGCTGCGCTCGGCGCGGAGAGTGTCGATCTCGCGGGCAAGGCTGGTGGCCTGCTCGCGCGCCGAGGCGACTTCGCGGACGGCGGCGTCACGCTCGGCGAGCGCCGCGTCCTTCTCCCGTCGCAGGCGTGTCACCAGCTCAATCGCCTGGTGGATACGTTCCTCGAGTGTCCCGAGGGAATCGATTTGGTCTTCCAGGAGCTCCATGACGGCCTCCTATTGTGGTGCCAGCGCGGCCTTGGCCTGCTCGACCAGTTGCTTGAAGCTCGCTGCGTCGTCGACGGCGATCATGGCGAGCATCTTGCGGTTCAAATCGACGCCAGCCTTCTTGAGCCCGGCGATGAACTTGCTGTACGAGATCCCACCCTCGCGGCACGCGGCGCTGATGCGCGCGATCCACAGGGTGCGATAGTCCCGCTTCTTCTGGCGCCGGCCGACGTAGGCGTATTTCAGCGCCTTCTCGACAGCCTCCTGCGCGGAGCGGTTCAGCTTGCTCTTGGTGAGAAAGTATCCGGACGCGGCTTTGAGAGTCTTGGCACGATAGGCCCGCCGCTTGGTTCCACGTTTTACTCTAGGCACGTTTCCTCCTTGGGTTGGTTAGCTGAGGCGAAACGGGTACGTGCCCCGCACTCCGTCCGCACTCGACGATCCCGTTTAGTACGGGAGCATTTCCTTCACTCGGGCGAAGTTGGCCGGATCGACCACCACGCCCTTGACGAGCTTCCGCTTCCGCGAGCGCGCCTTGGACGTCAGGATGTGGCGCGCATACGCATGATGGCGAACGATTTTCCCGGTTCCGGTTTTCTTGAAGCGCTTGGCCGCGCCCTTGTGCGTTTTCAGTTTCGGCATGGGTGCTGATTCCTGGGTTCCTACAGACAGGACTCTACTCAGTTCGGTCTTCGAGAACTTTCACAGTATAGCATGAGCGCGCGGGCGGGTATTCGGCTCAAGGGAGTAGGATTCGGCGTGGCTGGCCTCACGTCTCCTTTGCAGGCCCAGAAGTGCACCCGGCCCGGAAGAACAGGCTGAGCGCGATACCGTAGCCGCCTCCCGTCGCCAAGCCGAGTTCGCGTTCCTGATGTGAGGCGTTCTGGACAGTTTCTCCGCATCTCAACTGAAGGCCTCTTGCAGGCGAGGAGATTGCCGTGATGCATATAGCGTGGCGCTCGTGGGCAGTTCCCGGATTGTTGTTGACCGTGGCGGCGATGGCGCAAGGGCCATTGCAGACCATCGACATGCCGCAGGGGGGCAGGATCGTCTACGGAACCGTGCAGGGCGCCGACAGCCAGGGCGCGGCCCTGGTCGCGGTGCTGCGGATGATGCACCAGAACTGCGGCGAGAGGCCCCAGATCGGCCAGGCCTTCCGGCTGCGCGGAACGGATGGGGTCGGTTTGTTCTTCACGGTGATCAACCATCCGGCCGGAAACGTGCCGGTGGCGGGGCTGATCATCGCGGCGGGAAGCGGGCCGCACAAGACGGAGGCGGCTTTGCTCTCGGACTCGGCGAACCGCTTTGGCTCGACCATCAACCCGATGCTGACCAAGCTGTTCAGCGTGTGGCATCCGAGCGGGTTGCCGGGGCCCGCGCCCGCGGCCAGCCAGTCATCCCCCAGCCCGAAGGCCGCCCCGGCCGCCGGGCCTTCCTCTGCGGCAGCCAGGCTGCATACGATAGCGGCCTCCGATGACTCGGTGAGCATCGGCATCCCAGACGGATGGGTTATGGCTCCCAACAGCGGCCGCGGAACGATCATCGTGAAAGGTCCGCAAGGCGAAGTGCTGGCCCTGAACATGATGCGCAACGCGGTGGACCCGTCGAGTGCCTGGCAGCAGCGGTTTTGGCGACAGGGCGGCTCGCCTCCGCCGGGATCGATTGTCTACCCGTATCATGGGAACCTCGTGAAGGCCTTCCCGGAACTGTTTCAGCAGTGGCGGCGCGCGGGCGGCCAGGGTCCGGCGCCGCTTCAGATCGACAGCATCGAGCCGATGCCGTCGGGACAGGGGCAGGAGTGCGTGCATGCCAAAGGGCAAATGGACCCGGACGGGAGAGGCATGCAGACCATGAACGACATGATGTGCGCGATCCTGCCACTCGATTTCGGCGGCTACACGGTTGTGCTGCACCACTGCCTTTTACCCAATGCGCTGGCCGAGCGGGAAAAAGACACCGTGACCGCCATGATCGCGAGCTGGAAGCTGAATGCGGAGGTGATCAACCGGCAAATGGAAGAGGCCAGCCGGCAGAAGGCCGCGAGCGACCAGGCGATCCTGGCGCAGGGCCAGCAAGCCGTGGCCAACATCAAGGCGATCGGCGAGCGGGCAAGGATCCGGAACGATGCGGTGCAGGCTGCCAACGACGCCCAGCATGCGGGCTATTGGGCGCAGCAGGACAACAACGCCAGGAACGCACAGGGGTTCAGCAACTATCAGCGGGATCAGACGGTGATCCGGGATGTGCAGAATCCCGATACGCACGCGACGGTATGGAACCAGACCGCGGGATGGCTGGAGCGCGCGTTTCCGAATCGCATCGAAGAGGTGCCTGTGTCGCAATACATCAAGGGGCAGGATTATTAGCGGCAGGGCCATGGCGCAGCAGGACACCATGGTGCGGCGCGCGCTGGCGCTGGGAGTCCGCATCGCGCTTGGCAAGGGCGCAGCGGTCTACCCGCACGGACACGATCCTGGATCCGGGACGGTGGCCGGCTTTCGAGGAGTAATCGGTCCCGGTGATAGCCCCAAACCTCGTCGATCAATTGGTCGCCGCCCGCTGGCGCCACAACCGCGTCCTGGCCCTCCAAACCGCAAGGTCTGCGACGGCGCGATTCCCGCGCCCTCAAACTCCTCGGCGCTCCAAAACCAAAAACTTCACCACGAACCCAGTTCCGCAAAAACCCCGCACTCTGATGAGGATGCGCCCGACCGCGAAGCGCCGCCAATCTCACCGACCCCCGCCGGATCGACGGGCGATCAGCAACGGGCGACCAGCGGCGCGCGCGAGCGCTCCTCAACCCGGCTCAATAGGGTAGAATGACTCCTCCACGGCGCCGGACCTCGCTCGCTCTGACGGTAGCCGCTGGCGGGGGTGCCATGATCCACACTATCCTTTGCGCCGATGCCGATCCGGCTGTTCGTCGCGCCCACGCCGAAACGCTCCGCGGGGCCGGGTTTGAGGTCATCGAAGCCCTGGAAGGATCGGGCGCGCTGAGATTGGCGTTCGAAAAGCAGCCCGCGCTTGCCGTGGTTGCCGTCGGGTCGCCCGGGATCGACGGCTTCGATGTCGCCAGGCGCCTGAAGGCCGATCCCCGGACCGCGTCCATTCTACTGCTGCATACCTCCAGCCAGAACGGCGACTACCCGGAATCGTTGCGAAGCGGGGCGGATGCCTGGCTGCCATCGCCCGTCGAGGGACAACTCCTGGTCGCGGTGGTCACCGCGCTCATCCAGCGGGTGCGGGGCGCTTCGGCGGAGCACCAATTGGCGGCGCTCATCGACAGCATGCCCGACGAGGTCTGGCTCGCCGACGCCCATGGCCGGCTCACCCTGGCAAATCCCCCAGCGGATGTGGAGGAACTCGCCAAAAGCCTGGAGGTGTACCGCCCGGATGGCAGCCTCCGCCCCGTGGAGGAGGCTGCGCCGCTACGAGCTCTCAGGGGAGAGACGGTACGGAACCAGGAGGAGATCGTCCGCACGCCCGTTCCTGGGGAGCTGCGGTATCGGCAGGTGAGCGCCTCTCCCATCCGGGACGCCGCGGACGAGATCGTCGGGTCGGTCTCGGTGGTGCGCGACATTACGGAGCACAAGCGAGCCCAGCAGGCCCAACGAGCCAGCGAGGAGCGCTATCGGACCCTGTTCGACACCATGACCGAGGGATTCGCGCTGTGCGAGATCCTCTGCGACGAAGCGGGGAGGCCATGCGATTTTCGTTACATCGCGGTCAACCGGGCATTCGAGCGCCAAACCGGCATCAAGTCTGAGGACGTCCTGGGAAGAACCGTGATGGAGTTGTTCCCCGGGACCGAGCCGGTCTGGATCGAGCGCTACGGCAGGGTGGCTCTGAGCGCGGAGCCGGCGCGGTTCGAGGAGTGGTTCGGCCCGCTGGGGCGTTGGTTCGAAATCTCCGCCTTCCGGACCGAGCCCGGCCGATTCGGCGCGGTGTTCACGGATATCAGCGACCGCAAGCGGGCGGAGGAGGAACGCCAGCTCCTGGCCGGCGATCTGGCCGCCATCCTGGATGCCGCGCCCGTCGCCATCTGGATCGCTCACGACCCGCAGTGCCTCCGGATTACGGGCAACGCCTACGCGGACCAGATTGTCATGCAGACGGGGCGGGGCGGCAACGTCTCGGCCAGCGCGCGTCCCGGCGACGAGGCTGTTTCGTACAGGGTCTTCCGCAGCGGCCTTGAACTGCGGCCGGAAGACTTGCCCAATCAAGTCGCCGCCGCGACAGGCCAGCCCGCGAAGCACGAAGAGTTTGAGATGGTCTTCCCCGACGGCAGAACCGTGCACATGCTGCTGGGCGCCGTGCCCCTGTTCGATGCCCAAGGACGGGTGCGCGGCTCCGTGACCGCCGGCGTCGATGTGACCCGGCGCAAGCGAGCCGAGGAAGCCCAGCGGGAGAGCGAAGCCTTTCTGCGCAGTTTCTTCGACAGCCCTGGATTGATGCGGGGATTCGTGGAACTGGTCGATGGCGCCATCGTCCACGCTTCCTGCAATGCGGCGGCGGCGGAGATGTTCGGCGTGGACCGGGCGTCGATCGCCGGCATGTCCGCAACCGGGGCGGGCGCTTCCGAGGGGGTCGTACGACTGTGGGTCGATCTCTACAAGAGGAGCCAGCGCACCGGCGAGCCGGTCTCGATGGAATATGGCCGCCGGGGCGCTGACGGCCAGGATCGTTGGCTGCTGGCGACGGCCAGCTACGTGGGGACGGGACATTCCGGACACCCGCGATTCGCGTACACGATCCTCGATCTCAGCGATCGCAAGCGTGCCGAGGAGGCGCTGCGCGAAAGCGAGGAGCGTTTCCGCATCATGGCGGACAGTTGCCCCACGATCATCCTGGTGATCGACGCCGAGGGCGGGAACCGGTTCGTCAACCGAACGTACCGCGAGTACTTCGGCGTCACCGACGAACAGGTGGAAGGCGACAAGTGGCAGCCGCTGCTCCACCCGGACGATGCGCCGGAGTACATAGGGGCGCTGTCCCGCGCGGTGCGGGAGCGCGCGCCCTTCCGGGCCGAAGCACGCGCGCGGCGGGCCGATGGCGAATGGCGTTGGATCGCATCCTACGGGGAACCGCGATTTTCGCCGGGCGGCGAGTTCCTGGGTCACACCGCCACCTGCATGGACATCACCGATCGCAAGCAGGCCGAAGAGGCGTTGCGGGAAAGCGAATCCCGGCTGCGCAATTTGAGCGACAACCTGCCGGAGGGCGCGATCTATCGGTACCGCCAGGACGTCAACGGCGAGGCCCACGTGGACTTCATCAGCGCCGGCATTCAGCGGCTGACCGGCGTACCCGCGGCCGAGTACATGCGCGATCCGGCCACCGTGAGCCGAAATGTATTGCCCGAAGACCTCGACCGGATGAACGCCGCGATCGCCCTGTCCCGCGAGCGGCTGGAGCGGTTCGACATGGAGGTGCGACACCCGCACCGCGTTACCGGCGAGATTCGCTGGTCCCTGTTGCGCTCGACGCCCACCCGCTGCGCGGATGGCTCTACCTTGTGGGATGGCATCGAGCTCGATATCACCGAGCGCAAGCGGGTCGAAGAACAGGTGCACCAGTCCGAAGAGCGGTACCGGATGCTATTCGACACGCTGCTCGAAGGGTTCTGCATTATCGAGGTGATTTTCGATGGGGACGTCCCGATCGATTATCGTTTCCTGCAGATCAACCCGTCTTTTGAGGGCCAGACAGGCTTGAAGAACGCCACAGGGCGGCTCATGCGCGAGTTGGCTCCCGATCACGAGGCGCATTGGTTCGAAATCTACGGGCGAGTCGCCTTGACGGGCCAGCCCGCGCGTTTCGTGAACGAAGCGAGAGCTTTGAATCGCTGGTACGACGTGAGCGCCTATCGCATCGGCGGCCCCGAAAGCAGAAAGGTCGCGATCTTATTCAGTGACATCACCGAGGCGAGACGGGCGACGGAGGCGTTGCGGGAAAGCGAGAACCGGGAGCGCGCGCGGGCGGCGGAGGTGGAAGCGCTCATGGATGCAGCCCCGGCCGCCATTTTCATCGCTCACGACGCCGGGTGCCTCTCCATGACCGGCAACCGCACGGCTCACGCTTTGCTGCGAAGGGAGACCGGGAAGAACCTCTCGAAGTCCGCGCCCGAGGGCGAGAGGCCCATGAACTTCCGGGCAATGAAGGACGGCGTCGAGATTCCGAACCCGGAGTTGCCGCTACAGAAAGCGGCCTCCACGGGGCAACCGGTCCGCGGTTACGAATTGGATATTGTGTTCGAGGACGGCATCTCCCTGAGCCTGCTGGGCGATGCTGTGCCACTGCTGGACGAGGACGGACACTCGCGAGGCGGGGTGGGGGTTCTCTCCGATGTGACCGAGTTGAAGCGCGCCGAAGCGCGCCTCCGGGACGCACAGAAGCTGGAGAGCCTGGGCTTGCTGGCGGGCGGCGTGGCCCACGACTTCAATAACCTGCTGGTCGGCGTGATTGGCAATGCCAGCCTGGCTCAGGAAATGCTCTCGCCCGACCACGAGGCCGGCGAGTTGCTCGCCGGGGTCCTTAAAGCCGGCGAGCAGGCCGCGCACCTGACCCGGCAGATGCTGGCCTACGCGGGCAAGGGGAAGTTCCTGGTGGAGGCGCTGGATATCTCGGCGCTCATCCCCGACATGAGCGTCCTGGTGCGGCCGTCCATCCCCAAGAGGACCGCCCTCCAGCTCGACCTGAAGGAGGAACTGCCGCCCATCCTCGCCGATCGCGGTCAGGTGCAGCAGGTGTTCATGAACCTGGTGCTCAATGCGGCGGAGGCTATTGGCAGCCGCGAGGGCCAGATCACGGTCAAAACCGGGGTGGAGAACGTGAATGCCAGCTACGTCCAGCGGCATCCGGAAGCGGCGGGGATCCAACCGGGCAAGTACCTCTCTCTCGAGGTGAGAGACACGGGTTGCGGAATGGACGAAGGGACCAGGGCCCGGATCTTCGATCCCTTCTTCACGACCAAGTTCACGGGGCGCGGCCTGGGGCTTGCGGCCGTTGCCGGCATCGTGCGCGGCCATAAGGGCGCGATCGTGGTAGACAGCGAACCGGGAAAGGGCAGTTGTTTTACCGTGCTGTTCCCTTCGGCGGCGCGGGCGGCCGAGGAGCCGGTAGTCGCGGCCAGCCAGCCGACGCCCCGAGGCGCAGGCGTGGTGCTCATTGTCGACGACGAACAAATCGTGCTGGAGATGGCGAAAAAAGCTCTCGAACGGCAGGGCTACACGGTCCTGCTGGCGGACGGCGGTGCGGCGGCCATCGAGCTGCTGAGGAGCCGCCCGGGCGATGACGTGGCGCTGGTGGTCCTCGATCAGAGCATGCCGAACATGAACGGCGAAGAGGTGCTTCCCGAACTCAGGAAGCTGCGTGCCGAGGTCAAGGTGATGATGTCGAGCGGCTACAGCGAATCCGAGACGATGGGTCTTGTCAAGGGGCAGCGGGTTTCGGGCTTCATTCAGAAACCCTACACCGCGGCCGGGCTGGCGGAGAGGGTGAAGGCCTGCCTGGGGTAGGTGGGGCAGGCGTGGACGCCTGCCCCACTTTCCCACACGCACCTGCGGCACCACCCGTCGCGGGCTTGTGGCCGCGGCCTCCGGGCCGCCCCCTTAACCCCCGCTCCGCTCCTCCCACCAAGCCATCTGGATGGCCTCCAGCCGGCCTTCGGTGGAGGCGTGGGGGTCGTCGGCGAAGCCGTCCAATTCGGAGATCCATTTGCGGAGGTCGGTGAAGCGGACGGCGAGCGGGTCCTGGGCCGGGAACTTCGCGGCGAGGGCCAGCGCGATGTCCTCGGCGTCGTCCCAGGTGAGCGCGGGCATCAGATCGTCTTCCCCTTGAGCGCGGTGCGGACCGCGGCGTTCATCATCACCTCGGCCAGGCGCATGGTGGTCTGGTTCAGCAGTTCGATGTGCGCGCGGATGAGCTCGTGATCCTCGGAATGGTAGACCGTCAACAGTTCGTTAAGGGCGCGTTCGATCAGGACCTGCTCGGTGGGCGTCATCTCGCCCCAGGCGTCGTGCGCGCGGGCCTTCTCGACCGCCGCCAGGATCTGGTCCGCTTCCAGGCGCGCCTCGCGCACCTGGCGCTCGCGGATGTCCTCGGCCGCGTGGGCGAAGGACTCTTCGATCATGGCCTCCACCTGGTTGTCGGTCAGACCGTAGGAGGGCTTGACCTCGATCGACTGCTCTTTCGCGGTGCGCTGGTCGCGCGCGGTGACGCTCAGGATGCCATTGGCATCGATGAGGAATCGCACCTCGATGCGAGGGGCGCCGGCGGGCAGCAGGTCGATGTCCTTCAGGTCGAAGCGCGCCAGGCTGCGGCAATCCTTGACCAGCTCGCGCTCGCCTTGAAGGACGTGGATGAGCACGTTCTTCTGGCCATCCACGGCGGTGGTGAAGGTCTCGGTCGCGCTCGCCGGGATGGTTGAGTTGCGGTGAATCAGCTTGGACACCACGCCGCCCATGGTCTCGATGCCAAGTGAGAGCGGCGTGACGTCGAGCAGCAGCTTGTCCTCGACCGCGCCGGTGAGGATTCCGGCCTGGACCGCGGCGCCGAGCGCGACCACTTCATCCGGATTCAGGTCCGTGTGCGGCCGCGCGCGGAACAGGTTCTCGACCGTCTGGCGCACCAGCGGAATGCGCGTCGAGCCGCCCACCAGCACCACCTCGTCGATCTGCTCCGGCGTCACGCCGGCATCCTGGATGCAGTTGCGGCAGGGGCCGAGAGTGCGGTCGACGATTTCCTTTATCAGCGTTTCGAACTGCTCGCGCGTGATCTCGCGCTGGTACTTGCGGCCTTGCCACGCGAGGTCGATCGAGGCGCGCGGAGCGAACGAGAGCCGCTCCTTGGCGTCGATGACGGCGCGGCGCAGCGTCTGCACTAGCGAGCCGTTACGCGAGGGGTCCTCGCCCCACTCGGAGGCGACGTCTTCGAGAGCGATGCGCAGCAGGCGGTTGTCGATGTCGTCCCCGCCCAGATGCGTGTCGCCGTTGGTGGCGAGCACTTCGAAGATGCCGTCGTGAAGCTTGAGGATGGAAATGTCGAAGGTGCCGCCGCCCAGATCGTAGACGGCCACGATGCCGTTCTTGCGCTTGTCGAGACCGTAGGCCAGCGAGGCGGCGGTGGGCTCGTTCACCAGGCGCAGCACTTCAAGGCCCGCGATGCGGCCCGCGTCCTTGGTGGCCTGCCGCTGGGCATCATTGAAGTACGCGGGCACCGTGATGACGGCCTGCTTGATGTCGTGGTGCAGGTACGCTTCCGCGTTCTTCTTGAGCTGGAGCAGGATGAACGCGGAGATCTGGGGCGGCGTGTAGGTGCGCTCGCCCAGGTCGAGGCGGATCACGGCATCGCTATCCGGCGCAATGCGGAAGGGGAACAACTTCAGCTCGTCGGCTACATCGGCGACGCCGCGGCCCATCAGGCGCTTGACGGAGTATACGGTGCGCGACGGGTCGTCGATCAACATGCGGCGCGCCGCGTTGCCGACCACGATCTCACCCGCGGGCGAGCGGTAGACCACGCTCGGCACCAGACGCTCGCCGTCCTCGCCGGGGATGACGACCGGGCCGGTGAGGTCCATGAAAGCCGCGAGGCTGTTGGTGGTGCCAAGGTCGATGCCGATGACGGGCGCGGCGGCGTGGTCGCCGAAGTCGATCTGGAGCAGGTCAGACATGGGCCACCGTCGCGAGCAGGTTCATGATGTAGCGGCGCCGGTTGAGCAGCGCGCGGATACGGTCGGGTGCGGCGAGGTCGCCTTCGTCGAACTGGGCGAACAGAGACTGCAACTCGAGATCGGTCCGGGCCCGCAGAGCTTCAAAACGCGAGCGCCCGGCTTCGAGCTGGGCCGCGTTCTGCTCCTCGAGCGCCTCGTTCAGGGCGAAGACCTCTTCGAGCAGCTCGGGCGGGACCTGTTTCGAATCGGCCGGGAGGCCCAGACGCTTCAGAACATACTCGGCGCGCAGGATGGGATCGCGCAGGGTGCGGTAGGCGTCGTTCAGCGTGGCGCTGGAATCCAGAGACCGGTCGCGTTCGGCGGGCGTGCCGCGCTGGCGGTCCGGATGCAGCTCGCGGCTGAGGCGGTAGAAGCGATGCGCGAGGTCGGGCAGGTCCAGAGCGAGCTTCGGCGCGATGCCGAAGAATTGGAAGTAGTCGGGTGCGCTCATCAGGCGGAAAAGGAGGTCCCGCAGCCGCAGCTCTTCTTGGCGTTGGGATTGTCGAAGACGAAGCCGGAGTGGATCAGGGACTCGCGGTAGTCGAGGGTCATGCCGTCGAGATAGAGCAGGCTCTTGGGGTCGACGAAGATCTTGACGCCTTCGAATTCGTAGATTTCGTCTTTAGGGCGCTGCTTGGTCTCGATGCGGAACAGGTAGCTGAGGCCGGAGCATCCTCCGCCCTGCACGCCCAGCCGCAATCCGCCCTCGGCGACGCCCTGTTTGACGAAGGCCTCGCGGATCTTCAGAATCGCTTTCGGTGTGACGTTGATCATACATTAAATCCGGGACAGTATACTCATTCCCCAATTATTCGTACTGATATCATTGACGTTAGTCGACGCGAGGGCCCGAGCCGCCATCCGTTTCGGCCCCATCCGCTTAATCGAGCTTTTCCTGCGATGTGTGTTAGCGCCCACTTCCGGCACCCCCCGGTAATTGGTGATTGAGTATACTGTCCCCAATTTCACTTTTCTTCTTCCGGTAGTCGTTGATGGCCGCCTTGATGGCGTCCTCGGCCAGCACCGAGCAGTGGATCTTCACCGGCGGCAGGCTGAGCTCGTTCACGATATCGACGTTGCGAATGGTGAGCGCTTCGTCGATGGTCTTGCCCTTCACCCACTCCGTGGCGAGCGACGAACTGGCGATCGCGCTGCCGCAACCGAAGGTCTTGAACTTCGCGTCTTCGATGACGCCGGTCTCTTCGTTCACCTTGATCTGGAGCTTCATCACGTCGCCGCATTCGGGCGCACCAACCATGCCCGTGCCGACCTGGGGATCGCTACGGTCGAGCGCCCCCACGTTGCGCGGGTGTTCGTAATGATCGAGAACCTTTTCGGAGTACATCGCCTATTCCTTGTTCCAACCAACCTGGCTGAGGTCCACGCCCTCTTTGGCCATCTCATAAAGCGGCGAGAGGTCGCGCAGCTTCTTGACCACCTCGATGACGCGGGCGGCCACGTAGTCCACTTCTTCCTGGGTGTTGAAGCGGCCCAGGCCGAAACGGATCGAGGTGTGCGCCAGCGCATCGCCGACGCCCAGCGCCTTCAGCACGTAGCTGGGCTCGAGCGTCGCCGAGGTGCAGGCCGATCCGCTCGACACGGCGATGTCGCTGATCCCCATCAACAGCGACTCGCCTTCGGCGTAGGCAAAACTGATGTTCAGGTTGCCCGCCAGGCGGTGTTCCATGCTGCCGTTGATGTAGATCTCGTCGAGCCCGGCGAGCAGACGATCCTTGAGCCGGTCGCGCAGGGCGGCGAGGCGCACGGACTCTTCGGCCATCTCCGCCTGGCAGATAGCGCAGGCCTCGCCCAGACCAACGATGCCGGGAACGTTCAGCGTGCCGGAGCGCATGCCGCGCTCGTGCCCGCCGCCATCCATCTGCGCGGTGAGCTGCACGCGCGGGTTCTTGCGCCGCACGTAAAGCGCCCCGATGCCCTTCGGCCCGTACATTTTGTGCGCGCTGATCGACATCAGGTCGATGTTGTCCTCGTCGACGTTGATCGGCACCTTGCCGACGGCCTGGGTCGCATCGGTGTGGAACAACACGCCGTGCTCGCCCGCGATCCGGCCGATTTCGCGGATGGGCTGGATGACGCCGATCTCGTTGTTGGCGAACATGACGCTGACCAGAACGGTCTTCTCGGTGATGGCCGAGCTCAGGGCATCGAGATCGATCAGCCCGTCCTTCCCTGGCCCGAGGAGCGTGATGTCGCAGCCGTGCTTCCTCAGCTTCTTGCACGTATCGAGGACGGCCTTGTGCTCGGTGGTCACCGAGACGATGTGGTTGCCGCGCTCGGCGTACATCTCGGCCACGCCCTTGATGGCGAGGTTGTCCGACTCGGTGGCGCCGCTGGTGAAGACAATCTCCTTGGGCGTGGCGCCGATCAGGTCGGCGATCTGCTTGCGAGCCTTTTCGACGGCCTGCTCGGCATCCCAACCGAAGGAATGATTGCGGCTGGCGGCGTTGCCGAACTTGACGCCGAAGTAGGGCAGCATCGCCTCGAGCACGCGCGGATCCACCGGCGTGGTGGCGTGGTAATCCATGTAGATCGGTTTCTTCATGACGTTTCGAGCACCGAAATGCGAACGGGCGGCTGGGGCGAATCCTGTGCGATCTCTGATATGGAGATGCCTTCCAGAAGCCCCAGGATTCCTTCGTGGATCTTCCTCAGCGGCTCCTTGACGCCGCAGCCGACGGTCTGACAGCGGCCGCGCTGCGTGAAGCAGGAAGTCAGGACGATGGGGCCGTCGATGGCGCGGACCACTTCGAGAGCGTTGATGGTGCGCGGGTCGCGAGCCAGTTTGTAGCCGCCATTGGTTCCGTAGGCCGCCGTGAGCAGGCCGTTGCGGGCGAGCTTTTGCAGCACCTTGGCCAGGAGAGGAGTGGGAATGCCGTAGCTGGCGGCGATCTCCTTGGCACTGGCTCCCTCGCGGTTACGCGCGAGGTGGCGCAGGGCGATCAGCCCGTAGTCGGCCTTCCTGGTGAGTTTCAGCATATCGGACCATTCGAGTCCGTAATCCAATTTACTATCCTCCCCAAGCGTCTGTCAAATTAACAAAGTCTCTGTTTCCATTATGATCCAGGGCCGTGGATGGTTTTGGTCGGATATCGGGAAGGCGGGCCTGGAGACCCGCTGCAGGCGTGGACGCCTGCCCCACTGGCCCCGATCTGTAATAGGCTGAGGGACATGCTCTCTTATTTCGCCCTCGCTGCGATGCTTACAGGAACTGTCGCCGCACCGCCGACGCTCAAATCGCCCAACGGCGCGCTCGAAATGTCGATCGACACGGTGCGCGACGGCCAACTGGCGTACCGCGTGGCTTTCCGGGGCAAGACGGTGATCGATTGGTCCAACCTCGGCCTCGCGATCGAAGGCGCGCCGGTGCTCGGGTCGGCAGTCCGGATCGAATCGTCGCAGCCCTCGAGCGCCGACGAGACTTGGACTTCGGTGGCCGGGAAGGCCAACCCCATCCGCAACCACTACAACGGGGTCACGGTGCAGACGGTCGAGACTGCCGCGGGCGGCCGGCGACTGACGATCGAAGCGCGCGCTTACGATGACGGCGTGGCATTCCGGTATGTCGTCCCGGAGCAGGCGGCGATCAAAGAGATGCGCATCACAAACGAGGCGACTGAATTCCGCTTCCCCACCGACCCCACCACCTGGTCGCTCATCCTGCGCGATTTCCAGACTTCGAGCGAGGACGACTACCACGAGCTGACCGTTCGTGGACTCCACCCCGAGTACCTGATCGGGCTTCCTGTTCTGATCGACGTGCCTGGCGCGGCATGGGTCGGGCTGACCGAGGCGCATATCGACGACTGGGCCGGGCTGTTCGTGCACTCGGTGGCGGATCAGAATACGCTGACGGCGCGGCTGGCGCCGCGCGTGGAGGACGCGACCGCGCCGCACGTTGCGTGGCCGGTTCAGGGCGAGCCGGTCTCCGTCATACGGCAGGCTCCGGCCCGCTCGCCGTGGCGCGTGCTGATGATCGCGGACGATCCGGGGCGGCTGGTGGAATCGAACATGGTGGTCAACCTGAACCCGCCGTCCGCCATCGCCGACACTTCGTGGATCAAGCCCGGAAAGACGGCCTGGGATTGGTGGTCGGGCAAGGCCGGCATGAACACGGCGGCGATGAAATACTTCATCGACTTCTCGGCGCGCAACGGGTTTCCGTACATGCTGGTGGACGCCGGGTGGTCGGCGCCCGGTCCGCGGCCCCCAGAGGCGATTGGTCCCTACGCGGTGGGAACGGACCTCACGAAGTTCAAGCCGGAGGTCAACATTCCGGAACTGGTCGAATACGGGCGGTCGAAGAATGTGCGGATCTGGCTGTGGGCGCACTGGACCGCCATCAACCATCAGTTGGACGCCGCCCTGGATCAGTTCGAAACGTGGGGCATCGCGGGGGTGAAGATCGACTTCATGGATCGCGCCGATCAGTGGATGGTGGACTGGTACCGCAACGTCGCGACGAAAGCGGCCGCGCATCATCTGTTGCTGGATTATCACGGGGCGTTCAAGCCGGACGGCTTGCGGCGCACCTGGCCCAACGTCCTGACGCGCGAGGGCGTGATGGGCGCCGAATACAACAAGTGGAGCGCGCGCGAGACGCCGACGCACAACGTGACGCTGGCGTTCACGCGCATGCTGGCGGGTCCAATGGACTACACGCCCGGCGGGTTCGACAACGTCACGCGGGAAGAATTCCGGCCCCGCGACGTGGGGCCCTCGGTGATGGGCACGCGCGCCCACCAGACCGCGCTCTTTGTGGTCTTCGAGAGCGCGTTCCAGATGGTGGCGGATTATCCCGCCGCGTATGACGGCCAGAAGGAGCTCGGGTTCCTGAGAGCCGTCCCGACGACCTGGGACGAGACGCGCGTGATCAACGGGCGCCCGGCGAGGTACATCACCATCGCGCGGCGCAGCGGCCGCGAATGGTACGTGGGCGCGATCACGAACTGGGATCCGCGCGAGGTGGACCTGCCCCTCACCTTCCTGGGCGGCGGCGCGTTCAACGCCGAGATTTACGCCGACGGTCCCAACGCGGCGACTGAGCCCAAGGACAGCGTCCTCGAGAAAAGGCGCGTGGACTCCGGAACGGTTTTAAAGCTCAAGCTGGCGCCCGGCGGAGGATGCGCCATCCGGCTGGTTCCGGCGGAGTAGGGAGTGGGGTGGCTCTCTGCCGGCGTGGACGCCGGCCGCAGGACTGGAGTCCTGTCCCACCTTTGTGTTCGGTCTTGAGAGGACGAGCCTGTGGGTCTCACCCGCTGCTCCTCACCGCGTTTCCAATCTGACCGTGGCTATCGGGGCCGACTTGCCAAGCTCGTAGAGCCCGATCTCGCCATTGTCCAGTTGAGCGACGTAGCGACCAGCGAGCACGTCCAGGACCGGGCTCCGGATTGCCGCAAGCAGCCGGCCAGTCTCGTACTCGAGCGCCCCGGCTGGGCAGGCTTGGCAGAGACGGAGCACGACATAGCGCGGGTCGCTTGCCAAGCCGCAGAATTGGCTGCCCCAATGCTGCAGTGCGGTCGGGAGGCTTACGGTCGCCAGTATCCTTGCCGATGGAACTTCGACCAGGAAGCCGCTGTAGACGCCACCCGCCCGCCTCTTCTCTGCCTTCATCAGTACGCGGTCTGGCGTGACGAAAACGAAGTCACCCGCCACCCAAGGGCGCTTGAACGTCCCTCTCGGAGGCACTTCCCTCCTCGCCACCGAATCCCAGCCGGCAATAGGCCTGGGCTCCGAGTTGCCGGTCCTTGCCACCAAGGCATAGCGGCCGTCGGGTGAGAATTCGAACCCGGCGGCCCCAAGGTCTCCCGACTCAGAGCGCATGCACAAGGGGTAGACGCCCCAATACCAGTTCACGTACGGGCGAAGCACGCCCTTCTTTTCAAACACCGGTTTGCCGGAGGCGACATCAAAGAAATGGAGCGCGCCTTCGAAATCCACGCAGCCCAAGATACTGCCGTCCGGTGACAACGTCAGGGTTCCGCAAGGCCGTGAGTTGATGGGAGTGGACTGGATGCGCTTCCGCTCCGTCACCCTCCAACGCTCAACGTGCGCCGCCTGTTGGACAACCGCGAGCTTGCCGGGCCCCACATGTCTGACGGACGTCGCGAACAGCACGTCCCGCGAGTCCGGGCTGAATTGGGCCAGGGAGACGATCTCGGCGGGACGGGTCACCAGACTCGCCCGTGAGTCCGGACTGAATTCGGCCACGGTGGCGCTCTCTACGGGAATGGTGAACAGAACCGCAAACGGCTGCACGGTCAGCACGGTCACCTGGGAGTGGCTTTGTGCCAGAACGTATCGCCCGTCCGGGCTGAAGCGGATGTGGACGAGGAGGCCGGGCAGCAGTTGCACCGGCCGGTCCGGTGCAGTGGCGCGCGCGATCGCGAGGCATCCGAGAACCAAGGCCACCGCCAGATAGCTACCCAAGCGTGTCATGCCATCTCTTAGGACGCCCGCCGTGCCGTCCGAAGTTACCCAATCGCTCCTACATGGACGGCACAGGCGGGTTAGTCGGCTTCATGGAGCTGGTTGCGTGGGCGACGGCGGTGTCCAGAGCTGGCGGTGTCCAGAGCGTGCGCCACGGGAGTTCCGGGTGTATGCTAGACAATCCGGAGAATCCGATGCGCGTATTCCTTACTGCTATCCTGCTGGTTTGTTTGCTTGCGACTTTCGGTTGCGGCAAAGGGAGTCCTGGGAATCCCACACCGACACCAACACCAACCCCCACACCCACACCGACGCCGACGCCTACACCAACGCCGACACCAACTCCCACACCGTTGCCGGCGGATCCGGATCAGGCCGCCGACTCTTTGCTCGGGCAGATGACGATCGACGAGAAAGTCCAGCTCGTCCACGGCGCCTTGACGGCTTACAACCCAGGGCCGATCGGCCAGGTGGGTTGGATTCCGGGCATACCGCGGCTGAGCATTCCCGATCTCGGGTTTGAGGACGGGAGCGTGGGCGTGGGTCAAAGCCTGGGGCAATCCACGGCGCTGCCGTCGTCGATTGCCAGTGCTGCCTCCTGGGATCTGAATCTGGCTTACCAGTACGGAACGGTGATCGGCAAAGAGATGCGCGCCCACGGCGTCAACGTAAACCTGGGCGGAAACACCAACCTTATCGGCCGCGAGCCGCGGGATGGCCGCACCTTCGAAACGAAGGGCGAGGACCCGCTCCTGGCCGGCAGCATTGCGGCCGCGCACAACCGCGGCATACAGGACCAGCACGTCATTGCCGGCATGAAGCATTACGCGTTCAATGACCAGGAGACCGGCCGCACCACGGCGAACGTGCTCATCGACGAGCGTTCGATGCGGGAGAGCGATCTGCTGGCCTTCGAGGTCGGCGTGAAGGACTCCAACGCACAGTCGGTGATGTGTTCCTACAACCTGGTGAATAGCGTCTACGCGTGCGAGAACGATCACCTCCTCAACGGGGTTCTTAAGGGCGACTGGGCGTTCCCGGGATTCGTGATGTCCGATTGGTACGCGACGCATAGCGGTGTGCCCGCCGCCGTGGCCGGACTCGACCAGGAGCAGCCGGACGGGCAATTCTTCGTGGGCGGGACGGCGGAGGGCCTCAAGCAGGCGATCCAGAACGGAGATATGCCGGCGGCGCGCCTGGACAATATGGTGCACCGGATTCTGCGCGCCATCGCGGCGGTGGGCCTGTTCGCCAATCCCGTGGTGGCCGGTTCGATCGACGTGACCGGCGACGCGGCCATCGCGCAGACCGTCGAGGAGCAAGGGGCCGTCCTGCTGAAGAACGCGGGGCAACTACCTCTCGACGCTTCCGCGCACCAACGGATCGCCGTAATCGGCATGCACGCGGATGTGGGCGTGCTCTCCGGCGGCGGCTCGGCGCAGGTGATGCCGATCGGCGGTGCCGCCTTTACGGGCGTGCCGCCGAACCCGCCCGGCTGGGCCTCGGTGATCTGGGATCCCTCGTCGCCCTTGAACGCGATTCAGGCCAAGGCGGCCGGCTCCACGGTGCAGTTCATCGACGGGAGCGATTCCGTCGCTGCGGCTACCCTGGCCCGGTCCTGCGACGTGGCCATCGTGTTTGTGGCGGTGTGGACGAGCGAGGGCATGGACCTTACGGACCTGAGCCTCGGCGGCAATCAGGATGCGCTGGTGAGCGCGGTTGCGGCCGCCAACCCGCACACCATCGTGGTGGTGGAATCCGGCGGCGCGCAGGTGATGCCGTGGATCGACAGCGTCAGCGCGGTGCTCGAAGCGTGGTTCCCAGGCCAGAGCGGCGCCCAGGCCATCGCCAACATTCTTTTCGGCGACGTCAACCCGTCCGGCAAGCTGCCCATCACGTTCCCGGCCAGTGTGGCCAATCTGCCGCGGCCGGCGATCCCGGCTCCGTCCGATCCCAATTCCACGGCGCCGTTCAACGTGGACTGCACGATCGAGGGCTTCAACGTGGGATACAAGTGGTACGACTCGAAGAACCTGCCGGTGCTGTTCCCGTTTGGATTTGGGCTTTCCTACACCACCTTCTCGATCTCGAACCTGACGCTGGTGCCGAACCTGGCACCCGCCACGCTCGGTTTTGCGGCCAGTTTCGACGTGCAGAATACCGGGACCCGCGCGGGGGCGGAGGTCGCGCAAGTGTACCTGGCACTGCCGGCGGGCATCGGCGAGCCGCCGGTACGGCTGGTGGGCTGGCAGAAGGTTGTCTTGGCGCCGAACCAGGTGCAACACGTGACCGTCAACGTGGCCGCGAGCGACTCGTCCCATCCGCTGTCGTACTGGGACACTACTTCGAACGGTTGGCTGAACGCCACCGGCGACTATGCGGTGTATGTCGGCAACTCGTCGCGCAACCTGGTTCTCGACGGGACGTTCCAGCTCGGCCCGGCATCCCACGCTCGGGAGGGCGCGGCCGCGAAGACGACGACGCCCGAGCGGATCGGCCCGCCACGGGGCACGGGGCCGAGCTCGCTTTGATACGGAGGCCGGCGTGGACGCCGGCCGCAGGATTGGAGTCCCGCCCCACGTCCCGCCGCCGAATCGTGTAGGCTCTTAGAAGTTATGCTGATGCTGGCTCCCATTTTCGCGATCTTCGTCTACGGCCTGATCGCTGCCATGCTGGGCACGATCCTGCCTGCACTGTCGGCACGGTTCCACCTCACACCGAAGCAGAACGGGAACATCGCGCTGGCGCAGGCCATCGGCCTCGTCATCGCGTCGGTCGCGGCGGGACCGCTGATCGACAGCCAGGGCTACAAGGCGGGAATGGTTCTCGGGCTGGCGCTCATCGGGCTGGCGCTGTTCCTGCTGCCCGCTTCCAAAAGCTACGGCCAGGTGGTGGGATACCTGTTTCTGCTCGGGCTGGGCGGGGGTACGATCGTCACGGGAGCGAACGCCTTGGCGTTCGATCTGGGCGGCTCCCAGCATGCGGCGGCGCTCAACTTCCTCAACGTCTTTTTCGGCCTGGGCGGACTGGCGACTCCTTTCATCCTGGCCAACCTGCTGCATGGCAATTCGACCCGCTTGTGCTACCTGACGGCGGTGGCAACGGCGGTCACTCTGGCCTTGAACGCCGGCGTGAAGATGCCGGAGGCCCGGTCCGCGGGCGGAATCGCACTGTCGGAGGCGGGCAAACTGCTGAGTCATCCGGCGCTGTGGCTGCTGGCGGCGATGCTGTTCCTGTACGTGGCCTGCGAGGTCGGGGTATGGAACTGGCTTACGCGGCACCTGATCGCGCAGGGGATTTCCGAGGTTCGCGCGTTGAACATCCTGTCACTGGGCTTCGCGCTGGGACTGCTCATCGGGCGCGTGGCCGTTACGCCGCTGTTCAAGACGGTGCGGCCCGAGACGGTAACGCTGGTCGCGGCGTTGCTGATGACGATCACGACCTGGCTGGCGCTACGCACGACCAGGCCCGCGGTGGCCTGGGTGGCGGTGTTCGCGGCGGGCATTGCCATGGCGCCGGTGTTCCCGACCGTTCTGGCGATTACAGGCAACGTGTTCGGAGCGACCAAGGCGACGGCAATCGGGATCGTCGCGATGTTCGGCTGGGTTGGGCTGGCCGTGAGCTCGCCGATGATCGGCGCCATCGCCGGAGACGATCCGAAGCGGCTGAAGAAGGCGCTCCTGATCCTGCCGGCGTTTTCGGCCCTGATGGTGGTGGTGAACCTGGCGTTACGGGCCGTTCTGCAATAGTCCCCTCTCCGGCGGCGGTTGTAGTATCCTCTGGTGTTGGAGATTGGTAACAAGATCTGGAGGTCCGTCATGATTTCGAAGAGAGCGGCTGGACTTGCGGGCGCGCTGGTGGTTTTTGCCGGTGTCTCGCTGGCCGCCATTACAACGATCGAAGGCTCGGTCACCGGGGACGACGGGCAGCCCCTCAAGGACGCCGTCATCAAGATTGAACGGCAGGACATCAAGGGGAGCTACCACACCAAGACCGACAAGAAGGGCAAGTACTACTATGGCGGTCTGGGGCTAGGCGTCTACAACGTCTGCGTGGAAGTGGACGGCAAACAGCGCGATTGCCTGAACAAGGTTCGGACCACGACGGAGAAGCCCATCGAGGCCAATTTCGACCTCAAGAAGCAGCATGAGGACCAGGAGACGCTGTCCAAGGCCGCCGAAATGGGCACGCTGACAAAAGAGCAGGAAAAGGCGTTGACGCCGGAACAGCGTGCGGCCCTCAAGGCGCACAAAGACGAACTGGCGGCGGCCCAGGCGCATAACCGGGCGTTGAACGACTCGTACAACGCGGGCATGACGGCGTTGAACTGCGGGAAGAAGCCGGCGACTTGCGCGGCCACCGCACCTTCGGACCCCGCGAATCCGCAGTCGGCGCCGCAGCCCATGACGGCCGGGGCTTACTACGAGCAGGCGATCGCGGCGTTCAAGAAGGCGGGTGAAGCCGATCCGAAGCAGGAGGCGATCTGGTCCCATCTGGCCGAGGCCCAGACCGGCCTGGCGGGCACCCAGATGGGGCCCGAGGCGCAGGCCACGCTGACCGCCGCGCTGGAGAGCTACGAGAAGTCGATCGCGCTCAGACCGTCCGACCCCGCGGTGCACAACAATTACGCTCTGGCGCTGGCCCGGCTGAAGAGGTTTCCCGAGGCCTCAGCGGAACTGAAGAAGGCGGCTGAATACGATCCGCCGGGCGCCGGGAAGTATTACTACAACCTGGGCGCGCTGCTGGTCAACGCGGGCCAGTACGACGAGGCGGCCGAGACCTTCAAGAAGGCCATCGAGCTGACTCCCACTTACGCCGAGGCGCATTTCCAGTACGCCGTGTGCCTGTCGTCGAAGATGACGGTGACCCCGGACGGCAAGACGGTCGCGCCTCCCGAAATGAAGGGCGAGCTGGACAAGTACCTCGAACTGGCGCCGCAGGGCCCTAACGCCGAGGCGGCGCAAGCGATGCTGACAGCGCTGACCGGGCAGGTGCAGACGCAGTACGTCAACCCGAACGCGCCAGCGAAGAAATCGACGAAGAAGAAGCCGTAGCAGAATGGAAGAACGGGGCGTTCTCCGGGAACGCCCCATTTCATGACCCGAGTCGTTCTCTATCTTTTCCTCGCCATCATCCTCATCAGCTTCATCCGCTCCGTCGTCGGGATTCTGGCCAAGGTAGTTGGCGGGTTCCTCGGACCGGCGGCTTCCGGACGGCCTGGGTCTTCCGAGCCGCAGAAGATCGGCGAACTCAAGCGCGATCCGGTCTGCGGCACATACGTCTCCACGGCCACGTCGGTGAAGCGCACCATCGCCGGCGAGGTGGTTCACTTTTGCTCCGTCGAGTGCAGCAACAAATACGGCAAGGGGTGATCCGGTAGCGACGGAAGCCGGACGTGGACGTCCGGGGCAGCTCTGGAGAGCTGTCCCACACTGCTAGAATCAATACAAAAGGGGGCGGTTATGCGGTCGCAAACCCGGTCCAGGTGGCCGCTGAGAATGGCTGGCGCGCTGTCCCTGATCGCGGCGGTTGCGTTCGCTTGCGTTAGGCTGCACGTGAACTCCACGACGGTCGCGCTCGCCTTCCTCCTGGTGATCCTGGCCGTCGCCACATGGGGAAGCCTGACCGAAGCCGTGGTGGCGTCCTTCGTGGCCGTGCTGTGCTTCAACTATTTCTTCCTACCCCCGGTGGGCACCTTCACCATCGCCGACCCGCAGAACTGGGTCGCGCTGACAGCGTTTCTGGTCACCGCGGTGACCGCCAGCAATCTCTCGGCCACCGCCAAACGGCGTGCGGTGGAAGCCTCCGAGCGCCGCGCCGAGATGGAGCGGCTGTACAACCTGAGCCGCTCCCTGATGATGGGCGAACCGCGGGAAGCCGCGGTGGCCAAGCACCTGGCGCGCCAGGTCGCGGCCGTGTTCGAGCTACGGGCCGTCGCGGTCTTCGATCGGCGGACGGGTGAGGTGGACCGGGCCGGCCCGGAAGACCTTCCCCTCACCGAGGCCAGGCTGCGCGACGTTGCCCTGCAGAACACGGAGCTCGACGAGAAAGGCGTTACCGTGTTGCCCATACGGCTGGGTGGCAGCCCCATCGGCAGTATCGGGATGTTCACGGGTTCGGTCTCCGACGCTGCGCTGCACGCCATATCGAACCTCGCCGCGATCTCGCTCGAGCGGGCGCGTACGCTGGAACTGGCCAGCCGCGCCGAAGTGGCGCGCCAGAGCCAGGAGCTAAAGTCCGCGCTGCTCGATGCGGTGGCGCACGAGTTCAAGACGCCGCTGACCTCGATCAAAGCGGCCTCCTCGGCGCTGCTTTCGGGGCCGGCCGATGCGACCACCACGGAGTTGCTTACCGTCATCAGCGAGGAGGCCGACCGCATGACCACCATGGTCAGCGAGGCCATCGACATGGCGCGCATCGAAGCCGGTGAGTTGCGCATCAGCCAGGAGCCGCATGCGCCCGCGGAGCTGCTGGCCGGCGTGGTCCGGAAGGTGGAGCCCGGCCTCGACGGGCGGCGCATCGAAGTTTCGGCCGCCAACGAGCTGCCGCTGTGCAGCGCCGACGCGGGCATGTTCGGCACGGTGCTTTTGCAACTGATCGACAACGCGTTCAAATACTCGCCTCCGGGGTCGCCGGTGGTGGTGGCCGCGGAGGCCTCTCCCGACGGCATCGTCTTCAGCGTTTCGGACCGCGGGCCGGGCATCCCGGAAGGCGAACGCGAGCGCGTGTTCGAGAAATTCTACCGCTGCCCCAGGGACCGCCAGCGGCTGCCCGGCACCGGAATGGGCCTCACCATCGCGCGCGAAATCGTGCAGGCCCACGGCGGCCGGATCTGGGTGGACACGACACCGGACGGCACGCGTTTCTGCTTCTCGCTTCCGCAGGCAGCGGAGCGGGTGCCCTCATGAGCGCTACCAATGTTCTGGTGGTCGATGACGAGCCGCAGATACGGCGTGTGATGCGCGCCACGCTGACCGGCCTGGGCTACTACGTGGCGGATGCGCGCAGCGGCGAAGAGGCGCTCGAGAAGCTGGCGGCGGAACGGTTCGACCTGGTCCTGCTCGACATGAACATGCCGGGCATGGGCGGCCTGGATGCGTGCCGCGAGATCCGCGCGCGCTGGGACGTGGCGGTGATCGTGCTCACGGTCCGGAACGGGGAGAAGGACAAAGTGCAGGCGCTCGACGCCGGCGCCGACGACTACATCACCAAGCCGTTCAGCATGCCCGAGCTGCTGGCGCGCATCCGGGCGGCGCTGCGGCGCCTGCCGCAGCGGCCCGAAGACGCGCTGGGAACGGTCAAGCTGGACGAGGTCGAGATCAATCTGAATACCCGCCGCGTGACAAGCGGCACGCGCGAGGGCCGGCTTACGCCCAAGGAGTTCGACCTGCTCCAGTACTTCCTCACCCATCCCAACCAGCCCATCCCGCACGGCTCTCTGCTGCAAGCCGTCTGGGGGCCAGACTACGGCAACGAGGTGGAGTACCTGCGGGTCTTCGTGAATCAACTTCGCAAGAAGATCGAGCCAGACCCGTCGCACCCGCGCTATTTGCTGACTGAACCCTGGGTGGGGTACCGGTTCAATCTGCCGGAGTGAGTGGGGCAGGACTGGACCAGTCCTGCAGCGGGTCTCCAGACCCGCCCGCGCTGAGACTATTTGGTCCGCAGCGCCACTGAGTACTCGTTGGGGCTCGACGCTTGCCTCACATCTACGCCGTCGGGCAACCTCTGTTCGTCACCTATCGCCTGTTTGGCAGCCTGCCGGCGGGACGCGAGTTTCCGAAAAAGGCGATGAGTTCAGGAGAGGCGTTTGTGGCTATGGATCGGCTGCTCGACACTGCCGGCGTCGGGCCCAGGCATCTGCAGATGCCGGAGATTGCCACCGTCGTTCGGGATTCCATCCTGCATGGCGCACGGCGCGACTATGACCTGCATGCTTGGGCGATCATGCCTAATCATGTCCATCTGCTCATCACTCCGTGGAGCGAGGCTTCTGCATTCTTGCGACGGCTCAAGGGCTTCATCGCCCGGCAGGCGAACTTGATGCTGAAACGAACCGGGCAGCACGAGAGTTACGACCACCTCGTGAGGTCTGGCGAGGAGTATCGACGGATCGCGCGATACATCGTCAACAATCCGGTTAGAGCGGGGCGGGTAACTTCTATCGAAGAATTTCGTTGGTCTAGCGCCAGCGGGTCTGGAGACCCGCTGCAGGTGTAGACACCTGCCCCACTTTCCCTTATGAAATCCTGATGCGCCCCTTATGCCTTCTTAATGGGTAGGCGGATATCCTCAATCAGGTGAGATCAATGACCATGATCTGGCTGGACCAACCCGCTGCGCCGGTTTGCGAGTCTTCGCCGAAGGAAAGTGAAAAACTGGAAGTGGTGGTGGTTTACACCGGCGTAAAACAGACGCTAGCCGCCCTTCGGGCTGCCGCCTGTTTCGCTCGAGGTTTGACCGCCCGCATCCGCCTGGTCGTACCCCAACTCGTCCCCTTCCCGGCGCAACTGGATGAACCACCGGTCCGGACGGACTTCGTGGAGCAGAAGTTCCGCACGCTCGCAGAGCAGGCGGCCATCGAGACCAACGTCGATATCCGCCTCTGCCGCGACTGGGAGACCGGAGTGCTTCAGGGCCTTAAGCCGGGCTCCAGGGTCGTTCTGGGGGCCAGAATGCGCTGGTGGCCGGGATCGCGAGAGGGACGGCTCGTCCGCGCCCTTCAAAAGCGCGGGCATCAGGTCTTGCTCGTGGGCTCAACCGGGGAGGCATAGAATGCTCGACTTCCTGTACGTTCTGACCGGCGTCGCCGGCTTCGTCGTTCTGTGGGCCATCACCAAGGCCTGCGACCGGCTGTGAGGGGGGGGATTCCAATG
>Ga0265314_10001460_pt1 | contig 26370 bp, 28 predicted proteins | sample 4126metaG_FD_203106 | JGI IMG/M metagenome (GOLD analysis project Ga0265314, IMG submission 203106) | Rhizosphere microbial communities from Carex aquatilis grown in University of Washington, Seatle, WA, United States - 4-1-26 metaG | ecosystem: Host-associated > Plants > Roots > Rhizosphere >... | reverse complement strand
AGTTGTGGTTCGCCGTGTCGAACTGCGGCACGCCGCCGACGACATGCTGCGTGTCCGTGCCGATCGACGAAAGGCTCGCCGGTGCGAGGTGGTGCGGGTTCGCGGTCGACGCGTAGTACTCGAACGGTTCATGGTGGGCGATGTAGTCGTCCTTGAAGCCGAACTGGTGCGTTGCCGCGGTCTCGCCGAGCGCCACGCCGACCGGGTGGACAGCGTCACAGAGCGCCTGGTTCGACGCTCCGGTCGGGACGTTCTTCCCGGTGAAGTTCCCGGAGAACTCGTCCGGGATGAACTGCGACGTCGGCTGGCCCGCATGACCGATCTCCGGCGCCGCTGCGGCGTCCGAGAACTTCGTGGTCGGCGCGAAGCCGCCCTGGAACCAGCCCCACGAGATGTTCGCTGCGTTCAGTTCGTCGCCGATATTCTTGCCGCTCAGTGAGACGGCGTCGCGGGTCGAGCAGTCGTCCCAGTACGGCTGGGCGTCACTCGTCAGCGAGTAGCCGCCGAGGCCGTCCGGCGTGATGTCGGCGTTCGGCGCCGTCGAGGTGGAGATCGACGGGCTGTTCGCCTCGTGCGCCGTGTCGACGTTGCCGGTGTCACCGGAGGCGACGTTGATCGCGCCCGGGGCAGACGGCCCGAAGGTCGTGCCGAACGAGTTGTCGCTCATCGAGTTGCGCTGCGCGTAGTTCCACAGCGCGGTGACCGAGTTGCCGTCGAAGTAGTCCATGACGGCCTTCGGGTCGCACTGCGCGCCGCCGCTCGTGGTGCCTCCACCAGGCGCTTTGCTGCTCGAGCCGACGCTCTGGACGAACTGGTCCATCAGCCCGTTGTCGAACGACTGCTGCTCGTCGCTGTAGTTGTGATCCTGGTCGCAGCTGATCTGTCCGCCCGGGCCGCCGGCGATCCCGGTCGGCGTGCTGTCGAGCCGCCGCGGGTTGCCGAGGTTCGGGTTGTGCGCGAGCAACTGCGCCGAGAGGCCGTTGCTCGAAGGCGTGCCCGGCGCGGCTGCAAACGTCGCGCCGTCCGTGTTCGCAGCGTTCGGGTACGTCCCGAAGTAGTGGTCGTACGAGACGTTCTCCTGGAAGATCACGACCAGGTGCTTGATCGGCGTCGCGGTCTTGTCACCGTGACCGCCGTCGGCCGCCGCAGTCGCCCCAACGACCGCCGCTATGGCCGCAACTGCGACGACGCCGAAGAGCGCCGCGCGTGCGCGGGTGCGCAACATACTTCCCCCTTTTCCTGACGCAATGACGTTGAACGACTGGGACTCTCCCGGTGGCAGGCGGCGAGGTGGGTTACAGGATGGGGACGGTCCTGTGGCAGCCCAGTGGGCGGAATCGCCCAGCGGCCTTGTTCACACGAGCCTTTTGGATCAGAGTCCCAGCTGATGCTTCGTCGACTCCTCGCAACGGCGGCGTTCCTGCTCGTCGCGTCGGCCACGGCAACTGCCGCCGGCAGCCCGCTGCAGGGAACGTTCAAGACTGTGATCTCGAATGCCTTCACCTCGCAGCTCGACGGCACCTGGCAGGTTCAGCTGCTGCCTGCCGGGCGCTACACGATCGAGCGCAACGGCGTCGTGATGATCCGTGGGCGCGACTCGGAGACCGCCACGACGATCAGTTTCGGCCACGAGACCGGCCCCGCCGCCTGCACCGGAGCCGGGGCAGGCGCCACCTATCGCTGGTCACTGCGAAACGGCTTGCTCCGCCTGACTGCCCTTCGCGAATCGTGCCTCGGCCGGCACGTCGTGCTCACGACGCATCCGCTCAAGAAATCCGGCTGAGCCGATGCCGCACGACAAGGCAACGAAGGTGCCGCGCAAGCTCTACGAGCAGGAGCTGCTCCGCTTGCAGGGCGAGCTCGTGCAGATGAAGGAGTGGGTGCGCACGACCGGGGTGCGTCTGGTGGTTCTGTTCGAAGGTCGCGACGCCGCAGGCAAGGGTGGGGCGATCAAGCGCGTGACCGAGTACCTCAACCCGCGCGTCGCACGGATCGTTGCGCTGCCCGCGCCGACCGAGCGCGAGGAGACGCAGTGGTACTTCCAGCGCTACGTCGCGCACCTGCCGAGCGCGGGCGAGATCGTCATCTTCGACCGCAGCTGGTACAACCGCGCCGGCGTGGAACACGTGATGGGCTTCTGCACGCCCGCCGAGTACCGGCGCTTTCTGAAGCAGTGCCCGATCTTCGAGCGCCTGATCGTGGAGGACGGCATCCAGCTCGTGAAGTACTGGTTCTCGGTCAGCGACGAAGAGCAGGAGCGCCGGTTCCGCTCGCGGCTCGAGGATCCGCTGCGCCGCTGGAAGCTCTCGCCGCTCGACCTCGAGTCGCGCGCACGCTGGGTCGAGTACTCGCGCGCGAAGGACGAGATGTTCGTGCACACGGACATCGAGGAGGCTCCCTGGTACGTCGTCGAGGGCGACGACAAGCGCCGCGCCCGGCTGAACTGCATCGCGCATCTGCTATCGATCGTGCCGTACAAGGACGTCCTGGAGACGCCGGTGAAGCTGCCGCCGCGGCCGCCCGAGAGCGACTACGAGCGGCCCCCGCGCGAGCTCTTCCGCTACGTGCCCGACCACGCCGCGACGCTGCTGTCCTGAAACACCTGTGCGATTGTTGGTCGAGTGAAGCTCTACATGCTCCTGGAACGCACGGGCTTCCGACCGCTCGCCCGGTGGCTCTACAAGGTCGAGGTGACGGGCGCCGAGCGCATCCCCGCCGGCCCGGTCATCCTGGTTGCAAATCACGAGTCGCTGTTCGACCCCTGGATTCTCGCCCTGGCGACGCCTCGGCCCGTCCGGTACATGGCGAAGTCGGAGCTCTGGAAGCACCGGCTCGTCGGCGCAGCGATCGAGTCGTTCGGCGCGTTTCCCGTCGAGCGCGGCACCGGCGACACGATCGCGCTCACGCGCGCAGCCGACCTGCTGCGCCAGGAGAGCGTGCTCGGGATCTTCCCGCAAGGGACCTCCAAGCGGCTGCCCGAGCGTCCGTATCACCGTGGCGCCGCACGGCTCGCGCTGAGCACGGGGGCTGCGCTGGTTCCCGTCGGTCTCAGCGGAACGCGAGGCGTGCCGCGTCCGTGGGGGCGGCGACGCACCGTGATCACCGTCTGCGAGCCGATCCACGTCGAGCCGGCCAAGCCGACGGTCGGGGCCGCCAAGCGGCTGACCACGGTGCTCGAAGAACAGATCACGAGGGCAGCCGGCCCGGCTCCGGGCGGCTAGCGGCGATGGGCGAGCATCGGCACGGCGAGCACGAGCAAGGCCACTCGCACGGGCTCGTCGACCGCTCGATCCTTCGTTCACGTGCAGGCGTCCAGTCGGTCGCGCTCGGCTTGGCGATTCTCGGCCTGACGGCGGGAGCGCAGGTCGCGATCTTCGCCTACTCCAGCTCGGTGGCTCTGCTCGCAGACCTGATCCACAACTTCGGCGATGCGCTGACCGCGATCCCGCTCGGAATCGCGTTCTTTCTCCGCAGCGTCCGCGGCGAGCGGCTCGCCGGGCTCGCCGTCGTGCTCGCGATCTTCGTCTCGGCGTGCGTCGCGCTCTACGAGACGATTCTCCGCTTCGTCCATCCGCAGCACCTCACGCATCTCTGGGTGCTGGCTGCCGCCGGCTTAATCGGATTCATCGGCAACGAGCTCGCGGCGCACGTGCGGCTCTCCGCCGGGCGCCGCCTCGCGAGCGCCGCCATGACGGCCGACGGCAAGCACGCGAGGATCGACGGTTTCGTCTCTCTGGGCGTCGTCGTCAGCGCGGTTGTCGTCGCACTCGGCGCTCAGATCGCGGATCCGATCGTCGGTCTGGCGATTACCAGCGTGATCCTGAAGATCACCTGGGATTCGTGGCACACCGTCCGCCACGCCGAGATCGACCTCGATCACATCGACGACGAACCTCACCAGCACGAGCACTGACGCGGCGTTCGCTCTGGCTTTTCAGCCGGGCCGAGCTTGAATGTGACCATGGCCCTCCGTGCATGCATCGCGATCGTCGGATTGGCCGTGACTGCCTCGTTCTCGGCAGTGCAGGGGCGAGCATCGCCGGAGGCCTTGCGTCGGCCTGCGCCGACGGGCCTGGCAGCGGAACGGTCCTCGTGGTCGGCTACGGCTACCTCCCGGGGACGAACAAGTTTCACGTGGACGCGATCGCGAACTTGTATGTGCAACGGGGGAACTCGTACCGGCTCGTCCCCGGCGAGCACCGCCTGACGAAACGCGAGCGCGCGAATCTCTTCACGTCGCCTTTTCTCAAAGGGACGCTCGCGAAGCGAGCATCGATCTTCGGCAACTGCGCGGTCGCGGTCGCGCTTCCGTAGTTCGCCCCACGGTTGCACGGAGCCGTACTGATGCCTTGAACCCGTAGGACCGGCGAGTCTGAGATGCAAGATGGGAACCAGCCAGCTTGCCCGCTCGATCCGCGAATCGCCGACGCTGGCGCTGAACGAGCGCGCGCGGCAGCTCCGGGAGCAGGGCCGCCCTGTGATCCATCTCGGCGGCGGTGAGCCGAAGAACAAGGTGCCGCTGGCGGCGATCGTCGCGTCGGGGACGCTGCTCGGCGGCGGCGACGTGAAATACGTCCCGACCGACGGCACGCCCGCGCTCAAACACGCGATCATCCGCTACACCGAGGAGCATTACGGCCGGCTCGTTGCGCCGGAGAACGTGATCGTCTCCTCGGGCGCGAAGCAGTCGATCTTCAACGCGCTCGTCTCGCTCGTCGATCCACAGGACGAGGTCGTGATCCTTGCGCCGTACTGGGTCAGCTACCCGGAGATGGTGCGGCTCGTCCACGGCGAGCCGGTCGTCGTCACGCCGGAGGACGGCGGCTTCGTGCCGCGCCTCGAGGAGATCGAAGCCGCGTTCGGGCCGCAGACCAAAGTGCTGATCGTCAACAGCCCGAACAACCCGTCCGGAGCCGTCTACCCCGACGAGCTCGTCGCGGGCATCGTCGGGCTCTGCGAGGAGCACGGCGTCCACCTGATCATGGACGACATCTACCACCGCCTCGTCTTCGACGGCGCGCGCCCCGCCTCCGCGTACGCGTTCACGGATCGCGACATCGAGGACTCGCACGTGATCGTCGTCAACGGCGTCTCGAAGCTCTACGGGATGACCGGCTTCCGCATCGGCTGGACGATCGCACCGCGCGAGCTCGTCGACGTGATGCGGAACATCCAGGCGGCGACCACCTCGTGCCCTGCCGCCGTTTCGATGGCCGCCGCCGAAGGCGCGCTCACGGGTGCGCAGGCGACGGTCGAGAACCTGCGCCTCGGCATCCAGAACGTTCGCGACGTGCTGCTCAACGAGCTGCGCACCTTCGCCGACGTGCACGTGACGCCGCCGCGCGGCACCTTCTACTGCTTCCCCGACTTCCGCGCGTACTCGGACGACTCCCAGGAGCTCGCGCAGTTCCTGCTCGACAAAGCGCTCGTCGTCGCGGTCCCCGGCAAGGAGTTCGGTTTCGAAGGCCACCTGCGCCTCAGCTTCTGCGGCAGCGTCAAGGACGTCACCGAAGGCGTGCGCCGGATGCGCTGGGCGCTCGACCCGAGCGCGCCGAACGAGATCTTCATCGGCGACCGCCGCTGCGTCAGGGACTGGCTGTGAGCTTCAACCCGCTCAACGTGACGACGCCCGCGCAGAAGCAGGCCGCCGAGCTCGCGCCCGAAGTCGGCCTCCGTGGCGTCGGGCTCACGAGCGCGCGCTGCGTCTACTGGAACCTGCCGTCGGAGGCGCTCGTCGAGGAGGTCGTCTTCCGTGGCGAGGGCGCGATCGCCGACGGCGGGCCGATCGTCGTCGAGACCGGGGCGCATTCCTCGCGCGCGGCGCAGGACAAGTTCATCGTGCGCGAGCCGTCGTCGGAGGAGCACGTGTGGTGGGGCGAGTACAACCGCCCGCTCGGCGCCGAGGCGTTCGACCTGCTGCTCGCGCGGATGCTCGGGTTCTTCCAGGGGCGCGACGTGTTCGTGCAGGATTGCTACGCGGCCGCGCAGCCCGAGTACCGGCTGCCGATCAGGATCGCGACCGAGCGCGCGTGGCACAGCCTGTTCGCGCGCAACATGTTCGAGAGCCCGCACACGCACGAGGAGCACCGCGTCCATGTGCCCGAGTTCACCGTCCTCTGCGCGCCGTCGTTCAAGGGCGACCCCTCGATCGACGGGACGCGCACCGGCACGTTCGTCGCGCTCAGCTTCGAGCGCCGCCTCTGCCTGATCGGCGGCACCGAGTACGCCGGCGAGATCAAGAAGTCCGTCTTCACGCTCCTCAACTACCTGCTCCCGCTCGAGGGCGTGCTCAGCATGCACTGCTCCGCGAACGTCGGCGCCGACGGCGACAGCGCCCTCTTCTTCGGCCTCTCCGGGACGGGCAAGACCACCCTCTCCGCCGATCCGGCACGCCGGCTCGTCGGCGACGACGAGCACGGCTGGAGCGACGAGGGGATCTTCAACCTCGAAGCGGGCTGCTACGCGAAGGTGATCCGGCTGTCGCCCGCGTCCGAGCCGCAGATCTCCGCCGCAGCCGGACGCTTCGGCGCGCTGCTCGAGAACGTCGTCTACGACCCCGTCACGCGGCGCGTCGATCTCGACGACAACCGTCTCACCGAGAATACGCGCGCTTCGTACCCGCTCTCGTTCCTCGACAACGCCGTCGCCGAGCGCCGCGCGGGGCATCCGCGGGCCGTGCTCCTGCTCACCTGCGACGCGCAAGGCGTTCTCCCGCCGCTGGCGCGGCTGACCCCCGAGCAGGCGCTCTACCACTTCGTCTCCGGCTACACCTCGAAGATCGCCGGCACGGAGGCCGGCAGCGGCGCCGATCCCGAGATCACGTTCTCGACCTGCTTCGGCGCACCGTTCATGGTGCACCGGCCCTGGGTCTACGCCGAGCTCCTGCAGGGCAAGATCGAGCGCTACGGCGCCGCCTGCTGGCTCGTCAACACCGGCTGGGTGGGCGGCCCGTTCGGCGTCGGCCGGCGGATCTCGCTCAGCCACACACGCGCGCTGCTCGGCGCGGCGCTCTCCGGCGCGCTCGACGACGTCGAGTTCGCGGTCGACCCGATCTTCGGCTTCGACGTCCCAACGAGCTGCCCGGGCGTGCCCGCCGACGAGTTGCTGCCCGCGCTCGCCTGGGGGAGCGAAGAGGACTACCTGCACCGCTACCGCGAGCTCGCCGCCCGCTACGTCGGGAACTTCAAGCGGCTGGCCGACGGCTGCCCGCCCGAGCTCGCACTGGCCGGGCCGCAACTGATCTCGATCGCGCGCTAACTCGATCGAATCCGCGGCGTCGTAAACGCGGTAACTGGTACGAGTGGAGTGTCCCTTCGAGTCGGGAGGTGTGCGCATGGGGTCATCGGTCATGAGGACGTTCGCGGGCGTCGCAGCGTTCTCTGCATCCGTGCTGTTCGTGCCGTCGTTCGTCGATGCGGCCGGATCGCCGAAGCAGACCCTGGCGTCCGTCCTCGCGACGGCACGCGCGCAACAGTCGGTCCACTACGTCGCCGCCTCGACCATCGGCACCGTGCGCACCCGCCTCGTCTGCGACGTCGGTCTCACCGAGGGGTCACAGCAGATCACGTTCACGCAGGGCAAGAAGAGCGGGAAGGTCACAGTTCTCGTCTCCGCGGGCACGGCCTACATTCGCGGCGACGCCTTCACGTTGACGACGTACCTCGGGTTCAAGCAGGCTGGCGCCACGAAGGTCGCCGGCCAGTGGGTCCAGATCCCGCATGGCGATCGTTCCTACGCGTCGATCGCGGAGGCCGTGACCCTGTCGTCGACGATCGACGAGCTCCGGCTCAACGGGCCGCTGACGCTGTTGCCGGCGTCGACCGTCGCCGGCCAGAAGGTGGTCGGCATCAGGGGCAAGACGGTCGCCAAGCCGCCCGCCGCCGGCATCGTGTACGTCAGCACGCAGCCGAAGCCGCTGCCCGTAGGGCAGATCGAGACGATCGGCGGCGGTCTGGCCGAGATGCTGTTCAGCCACTGGAACGAGCAGGTGCACGTCGCGGTGCCGGCCAACCCCGTCGCGATCGCGACGACCGGCCTCGAATAGTCACGCCTGACTACGGCGTCGCGTCCGGCGTGAACTCGTACGCGTGCACGCCCATACAAGAGGCACACGACGGAACCTCGATCGGGGATGGCGCAACCTGGCTCCGGGAACGATGATTCACTATGCGACTCTCCACGCCCTCGTTCGCACCGGCAGACCCCGCCTTGCCCCGAACCCCGCCGCATCCGCAGGACGAGCTGCGCAACCGCATGCTGGTCGAGCAGCTCCCGCAGGTCACCTACATCGAGCAGCTCGATGGCCAAAGCGCGTCGTACATCAGCCCGCAGATCGAGGCGCTGGTCGGTTACACGCCCGAGGAGTGGACGTCGGACCCGGCGTTCTTCGGCAAGCGCCTCCACCCGGAGGACCGCGAGCGCGTGCTCGCCGACTTCGCCGAGATGCACGCGACCGGCGACCGCTTCGAATGCGAGTACCGGTTGCTCACGCGGGACGACCGCGTCGTCTGGGTGCACGACGGCGCGGTCGTCGTCCGCGACGACGCAGGTCGTCCGCTCTACGCGCAGGGGTTCATGGTCGACATCACCGGCCGCAAGGAGACCGAGAACGCGCTTCGCGAGAGCGACCAGCGGTTCCGCGACCTCGTCGCCGGCATCGACGTGATCGTCTGGGAGGCCGACCCGCAGCTGAACTTCTCGTTCGTCAGCAAGCGCGCGGAGAACATTCTCGGCTACCCGATCGAACGGTGGCTGGCCGAGCCCAAGTTCATCGTCGACCTCTTCCATCCGGACGACCAGGCGCGGATCAGGGCCGCAGACGAGGCCGTGCTCGAGACCGGCAACGACTACGAGCTCGAGTACCGCGTGCAGGCGATGGACGGGCGCTGGGTCTCGTTCCGCGAGATCGTCCGCCCCGAGCTCGACGCCGACGGTCGCGTGACCAAGTTGCGCGGCGTGATGGTCGACGTGACGGCCCAAAAGCAGGCCGAGGAAGCGCGGGCCGGCCTCGAGCAGCAGCTCCAGCAGGCACACAAGATGGAGGCCGTCGGCCGCCTCGCGGGCGGCATCGCCCACGACTTCAACAACCTGTTGACGGTGATCCTGGGCTACACCGGACTTGCGCTCGGCCGGCTCGACGAGACGAGTGCGGTCCGTCCGCATCTCAGTGAGATCCAGACGGCGAGCGAGCGGGCCGCGTCGCTGATCCAGCGGTTGCTCGCGTTCAGCCGCCAGCAGGTGATGTCCCCCGAAGTCGTCGACCTGAACGACGTCGTCCGGGAGATCAGGGAGCTGCTGTGGCCACTGATCAACGCCGACGTCGAGCTCGTTGCCTTGCCATCGAAGACCCCGCTCTTCGTCGAGGCCGACCCGGCCCAGCTCGAACAGGTGCTGATCAACCTGGCGCTCAACGCGTGTGATGCGATGCCCGACGGCGGCAAGCTGACGATGAAGACCGAACTGCGCGAGCTCGACGGCGCGACGCGCCAAGGCGTCTTCGCGGTCGTGTCGGTGATCGACACCGGCCTCGGCATCGACGACGCCACGAAGCTCCACCTCTTCGAGCCGTTCTTCACGACCAAGGAGGTCGGGAAAGGGACCGGGCTCGGGCTCGCATCGGTGTACGGAACCGTTCATCAGAGCAACGGGTTCGTCACGGTGGAAAGCGAGCTCGGGCACGGGGCGGCGTTCCACGTGTTCCTGCCGCTCGCCGTCGAAGGAGCGGCCGAGGCCGCAGCCGAGCCGCGCACCGACGCAACGGGCGGCAACGAGACCGTGCTCCTCGTCGAGGACGAGGACACCGTGCGCGAGCTCGCACGGGAGGCCCTCGAGCTCTACGGCTATCGGGTGATCACCGCTGCTGCTCCCGATGAAGCGCTCGCGCTCGGCGACGACGTGCATTACGACCTCTTGCTGACGGACATCGTCATGCCGCAGATGCGCGGCAGCGAGCTCGCCCGACGCATCGGTGAGCGCCGCCCCGGCGTGAAGACACTGTTCATGTCCGGGTACAGCGCCGGCGAAGCGCCGTCCGGCGAAGAGCAGCCGCTGCCGTTTCTCCCGAAGCCGTTCTCGGTTGACGCCCTCGCGCGCGCGGTGCGCGAGCTGCTCGACGTACCGGACCCGAGCTAGATCTTCATCGCCTTCGACCGCCCGAGCGGCTTGCCGTTCGCGTCGAGTGCGACGACGGCCGCGAAGCGCGCGCCGGGCGGCGCGATCAGCTCGGTCTCGAAGCCCGTTTTGCGAGTGGCCGCCGCGTCCGGCAACGACGACGCGCTCGCGCCGGTCTCGAGCCGCCACGAGTGGATCTCGGTCGCACCGTTCCAGCTCGCGTACACGAAGTGGTGCCCTGCACGCCGCCGCGTCGCGATCGCCGGTGCATCCGTCGGGCGGGCGTGCCACGGCATCTTCAGCGTCCGGTAGTTCTGGCCGCCGTGCGGCAGGTGAGCGTCGAAGAGCAATTCGCCGTCGTGGGTGTATTCCGAGAGATACGGCGCGGTGCCCCAGCCGACGAGCACGTTCCCGTTCGGGAGGATCTGCGTGCTACCGAGCGCGTGCGAGAGCAGCGGCGGGTTGTGCGTGTACTTCTTGTGCAGCGTTGCGCGCATCGCCTTCGTGTCGAGCGCGAGCACGAGCGCCTTCGACTGCGGCTGCACCTGCGGCGCCGCGCCGTCATCGAAGAGGCTGACGAGCTGATCGGTGGCGCCGTGATGCCGTGCGTCGTGCTGCCACGCGAAGCCCGTACCCGGGCTCATCGCGAAATCGCTCTTCTTGCCACCCAGCCGCCAGATGATCTCGCCGCTGCCGCGATCGATCTTGTACACGGCCCACGTGTTGCGGGCTGAGACGAGGAAGTTGCCGTCGGCGTCGAGCTCGATCGAGTTGACGTGGAAGTAGTCGTACGCCCCCTTGTCGGTGACCCCCGCATGCGATTCGTCGATTCCGACGTGATCGAGACTGCGCCATTCGAAGAGCACGCGCCCGCTCGGCAGCTCCAGCTCCTGCACGACGCCGCCGATCACGGCGCCGTTTTGCAGGCCGCCGAGCCCGGAGAGGTCCATCGGCACACGCTCCCATGCGGTGACGAGCGCCGTGCCGCGTGGGGTGAGCAGGAACTCGTGCAGGTCGGCCGGCCGGCCGCCGCCTGCGGGCACGCGCATGAGCTCGTGATAGGTCTCGTCGACGATGACGTGCGTGCCCTCGCCGAGCCCGTGCTCGGTCTTGCCCTCCCACCACGTGAGCACCGGCTTGCCGCGATAGACGGCTGCGCGGAAGTTCAGCGCGACCACGGGCCTGGACGGCCTGAACCAGATCGGTTCGCCGCGCTTGTCGAGGATCAGCGAGCCACGCTGTCCCGGGCCGGAGAGCGGCGCCAGGAACAAGCAGCCGTCGCTCGTCCTCGGATCGTGATGCACCGTGCTCAAGACCGGCGGCACGAGATCGGGCCGCGAGCGGAAGAGGTGCGTCTTCGCCGGCGTCTCGGCCGCGAGGGCCGACTCGACCAGCCGAGCGGGCCCAACGCCTGCGCCGAGCAGGACTGCGCCTGCCCCCGACGCCGCTGCGCGCCGCATGAACTCTGCCCGTGTCCACTGTGCGTCCGTCACGTCGCCTCCCTGCCGTCGGTCATCCGATTGCATTCCCGCCTCGGGCCACTGCCGCCGAGGTTCCCAGCACCTTGCCGTTCTCGTCAAGCGCCTCCACCGCGAGATACGGCGCGTCGGTGTGCGGCGTCAGCGTCGTCTCGAACCCGCGCTTCGGCGTAGCCGCGCCGACGGGTGCGAGATGCTCGCCGTTGACGCCCGCGAGCACGCGCCAGCGTGCGACTGCCGTGGCGCCGTTCCAGCTCGCGTAGACCGTCGCCGTCGAACCGTGGTCCTTCGTCGCCGCAATCGTCGGTCGCGTTGTCGGCGTCGCGGACCACGGGAAGCGATACGCGCGGTAGGAGTCGTCGCCCTTCGAGAACGTTGCGTCGAAGACGACTGCTCCGCTCGGGCTGAACTCGGTCAGCCGCGGCACTGCGCCCCAGCCGACGAACGTGTCGCCGTTCGGCAAGAGCTGCACGTTGCCCTGGCTGGCGGTCAGCGTGCCGTCGGCGTTCGCGCGCACGAGCGTCGCCGTGTTCGACTTCAGGTCGAGCCGGATGCGCAACGCGCGCGACTCCTTCTCGACCGCCGGCGACGCGCCGTCGTCGAACACCGTGATCGTCCCGTCCGCCTGCCGCCGGGCGTCGTGCTGCCAGGCGAACGCCACGCCTGGCCCCAGCCGGAACGTGCTGCGCTTCCCGCCGAGCCGCCAGAGCACGGCTCCGGTCTTCCGGGAGATCTCGTAGACCGCGTGCGTGTTGCGCGCGGAGACCAGTAGGTCGCCGTCAGGCTCCTCGTCGACGGAATTGACATGGAAGTAGTCGTACGGCGATTGCGCGCTCTTGCCGGACGGGACCGGCGTGTACGACTCGCCGAATGCGACGTGGCCGATGCTGTGCCACGTGAAGAGGACGCGACCGCTCGCGACGTCGACCTCCTGCACGACACCGTCGACGGCGCGCCCGTGCTTCGGGCCGCCGACGGCGGAGAGATCCGCCGGGACGATCCGGAACGCCGTCAGAAGCGCGGTCCCGCGCGGCGTCAGCTGGAACTCGTGCAGATCGGCCGTGTCGGGGCCGAAGCCGGCGTCGACGTGCGCGATCGTCTTGTACGAGGTGTCGACGATCACGCCGTGCCCGGCGCCCGAGCCGAGCACCGGCGCCTTGGGCGGCCCCTGCCACCACGTCAGCACCGGATGGCCACGGTAGGACTGCACGCGGAAGTCCGTCGCCTGCCCGGCCACGGGCCCGAACCACACCGGCTGGCCGGTGTCGTCGACGATCTCGGGGCCCTTCTCGAACGCGTCCTGCTTCGGCGCGATGAAGATGAAGCCGGGCGCGGCCGCGCTCGTGCTCTTGGTGACGGTGACGACGGGCGGCGCGAGGTCCGGGTGCGACTGGAAGTGCTCGGTGTCGGGTGGGCGCTTGCCACTCCCGCATCCGGCCAGAACTGCCAGCGCCGCCCCTCCGGCGCACATCAGAGCGCGTCGACGCGCTCGCCCGCTGCCTGCCACGCGCCGGATCCTGACAGAGCGGGCTAAGACATGGCTATGAGGATCAGGCATCCTCCAGGTGTGGACCCGGACGACTGGAACGAGCGCTACCGCGGCAGCGAGCTGCTCTGGACGGCGACGCCGAACCGGTTCCTGGTCGCCGAGGCGAGCGGTCTCGAGCCGGGCCGCGCGCTCGACCTCGCGTGCGGCGAGGGGCGGAACGCGGTCTGGCTGGCCGAGCGCGGCTGGCAGGTCACCGGCGTCGACTTCTCGGACGTCGCGATCGAGAAGGCGCGAGGGCTCGCCGCGGCGCGCGGCGTCGAGGGCGAGTGGGTTGTGGCCGACCTCGCCGCCTACCGTGCGGACCCGCGTGCGTTCGACCTCGTGCTCGTCTTCTACTTCCACGTGGCGGCCGAGCTGCGCAGGCGTGTGTTGCGCGCGGCAGCCGAAGCCGTCGCCGACGGCGGGACGTTCCTGCTCGTCGGGCACGACAGCGACAACCTCGCGGACGGCTACGGCGGTCCGCGCGATCCGCGGCTGCTCTACACCGCGGCCGACGTCGTCTCGGATCTCGACGGAACCGGCCTCGAGGTCGAGCGGGCCGAGCGTGTCGACCGGCCGGTCGAGACGGCGGACGGCGAGCGCATTGCGCTCGACGCGCTCGCGCGCCTAGCGCGGCGCGCCGCGTAGCTTCACTCGACCTTCGCGCACTTCGGCTGGCTGGCCGTGCCGTCCGTGACGCTCGCCGGGGTAACGTTGCGGTGATCGAGTCGATCGTGATCGAGCCGGCGGGCGGGGCGCTCGGCTGCGCCGCTGCACTCGCGACGACGACGACGATCGCGCATGCGGCGAGCAGGGGCGACGATCGTCCGCCTCGGCATCCGGCGATTCGACCACGCTCGGTTTGGCTTGTCACTCAGGCGGCTAGGGTGGGCGCGATGGCATTTCGCGCAGTCCGTCCGGACGAGCTGGAGTGGATCACGCGGCCGCACGAGGCAGGCGAGCCGGCGCGGCACGTCGCCGAGCTGAGCGAACTGGCCGGCTTTGCGCACACGCGGGCGAACATCTGGCGCTACGAGCCCGGCGCGAAGGGCCGGCGGCACCGCCATCCGTTCCAGGAGGAGACCTTCGTCCCGCTCGAGGGCACGCTCACGATGTACCTGGGCGACCCGCCGGAGCGCCACGACGTGCCGGCCGGCGGGTTGATCCACGTCGAACCGGGCACCGCACTGCAGACCGTCAACCACGGCGACTCCGATCTCGTCGTCTACGTCTACGGCACGCCGCCCGAAGACGAGCACGCCGAGTTGCTCGACAGCGCGGTCTGACGGTTACCCGCCGTTTGCAGGCGTTCTTTGCGCGCAGCGCGGTTGTGTTTCGCGACGGCCAGGGGCTTGACATGTGACCGTATGGTCACGTAATATCGATGCATGGACGACGTGTTCAGGGCGCTGGCGGACCCGACCCGGCGCAGCCTGCTCGACGAGCTCTTCAAGGAGGATGGCCAAACGCTGAGCGCGCTCGAGCAGCGGTTGCCGATGACGCGCTTCGGCGTGATGAAGCACCTCCGGCTGCTCGAGGACGCGGGCCTCGTGGTCACGAAGCGCCGCGGCCGCGAGAAGCTGCATTTCCTGAATGCCGTCCCGATCCGGCTCGTCCACGACCGCTGGGTGAGCAAGTACGCCGAGCCATGGGCCGCCGGGCTCAGCGAGCTCAAGACCGGACTGGAGGAGACCATGGAGAAGGTGTTCGAGATCTACATCAAGACCACGCCCGAACGGCTCTGGGAGGCGATCACCGACCCGGATCAGCGCGCGCGCTACTCGTTCGGCGTGCGCACGACGTCCGACTGGACGCCCGGTTCGAGCTACACGGCCGCTGCGGAGACGCCGGACGGCCCGTTCGCGATCGCGGAGGGCGAGAACCTCGCAGTCGATCCGCCGCACCGGCTCGTGCAGAGCTTCACCGCGCTCTGGAGCGACGACGTGCGCAGCGAAGGCGCCTCGCGCGTCACGTGGGAGATCGAGCCGGTCGGCGACTCGTGCAAGCTCACCGTCACACACGACGAACTGCGTGAAGGCGCGAACGATCAGATCTTTGGCGGGTGGCCGCAGATCCTCTCCGGGCTGAAGACGCTCCTCGAGACGGGCGAGTCGCTGACGACGCCCGGCTCGCTCATGTACGCCGGCTAGGAGGGCTCCAGCGCTCCGGCGGGAAGCGGGCTCTGCCGAGTCCGCTTCTCCGGAGCGGGGAGCCGCACGCAGACGAACACGCCCACCGCCGGCGCGATCGCGCAGATCGTCAGCGCGGTTTTCAGGTCGATCGCGTCGGCGACGGCGCCGAGCACGACCGCTGCGATGCCGCCGACGCCCATCGCGAGCCCGACCGAGAGGCCGGACGCCATGCCGACGTGCCGCGGCAGGTAGAGCTGGCTGAGGACCATCGTCACACCGAAGGTGCCGACGACGCAGACGCCGACGAGCATCACGGCGACGACACCGGGGACGCCGCCGACGTAGACGAAGACGAGGATCAACGGCGCGATCAGCGCCTGTGTGATCACGAGCGTCGTGCGCAGCCCGATCCGGTCGGCGACCGCGCCGAGGATCAGCGTCCCGACCGCCCCCGCGAGCAGCATCAGAAAGAGCAGCCGGCTGCCGTCGGCTTTCGAGTGTCCGAGCGAGACCACCCAGAGCGGCACGAACGCAAGCAGCGTGAACCACGCGACGCTGCGCAGCGCGATCACGACGGAGAGCAGCGCCATGGCGCCGCGCCTGTCCTCGGCGCGTTCATCGGGGCCCGAGCGCGCCTGCGGTGTCAGCGCCGAGAGATACGGCACGCCGCGCGCGAGCGCGATCGACGCGACGAAGACGGGCGCCATCGCCAGGAGGCCGCCGACGAGCCCGAGCCAGACGACGAGCTGACCCGTCGCGAACGCACCGAGCGCATAGCCGATGTTGCCGCCGCTGTTGAAGTACGACATGCCGCTCGCGCGCTTCTCGCCGCTCGCGTACGACGCGAACTTGGCGCCTTCGGGATGGAACGCGGCAACACCGAGCCCGCCGGCGAGCACGAGCAGCAGGACGAGCGGATAAGCCGGCGAGATCGCCGCGCCGCCGATGCCGAGCGCAGCGAGCAGCGCGCCGCCGGGAATCAGCCAGAGCACGCCGCGCCGGTCCGACCAGAGGCCGAAGAGCGGCTGGACGAGCGACGACGACGCCGTCGCCGCGAGCAGCAGCATTGCTGCGAGCGCGTAGCCGAGGTGGAAGCGGTCGGTCATGAACGGGATCAGCGCCGGCACGCTGCCGGACGCGAAGTCGACCGCGAGATGGCCGCCCGAGAGCGCCGTCATCGCGCGTCTGTCGATCCCCGTCCTCTGGCCCGCCTCCACGTTCCGATGCTAGAGGCTCAGCAGATGCGCGGGAGCGGGTCGCCGACGAGCATGTCGACGACGCGGCTGCCGCCGAAGCTCGTCTCCAGCAGCACGAGCCCCTCGGGCTCGTCGCGCACCTCGCCGATCACCGCCGCTCCCGCGCCGAGCGGATGCGCCTGGAGCCGCGCGAGCGCGGCGTCGCAGGCCTCGGCCGCGACGACGGCGAGCAGCCGGCCCTCACAGGCGACGTAGAGCGGGTCGATGCCGAGGATCTCGCACGTCCCGATCACCTCGGGCCGGACGGGCAGTGCCTCCTCGTCGAGGTAGACGGCGACGTTCGCCGCCTGCGCCAGCTCGTTCAGCGCCGTCGCGACGCCGCCGCGCGTCGGATCGCGCATGAAGCGGAGCGCGCCGCCGAGCGCGAGCAGTTCCTGTGCCAGCACGAGCACGCACGCCGTGTCGCTCGCCAGGTCGACCTCGAGCTGCAGCTCGCCGCGCGCCACCATCACGGCCATGCCGTGGTCGCCGATCGTGCCGGAGACGAGCACACGGTCGCCGGTCCGGATGTGCTCGGCGCCGAGGCCGACCTCGGGCGCGATGATGCCGATCCCGGCCGTCGTCACGTAGAGGCCGTCGGCCTTGCCGCGCTCGACCACCTTCGTGTCGCCCGCGGCGACCGGGACGCCGGCCGCTTCGGCTGCGCGCGCCATCGAGACGGCGATCCTGCGCAGGTCGGCGACCGGGAAGCCCTCTTCGATCACGAAGCCGGCCGAGAGCGCGAGCGGCTGCGCGCCGGCGACCGCGAGGTCGTTGACGGTGCCGTTGACGGCGAGGTCGCCGATGTCGCCGCCCGGGAAGAAGATCGGCTTGACGACGTACGAGTCGGTGGTGAACGCGAGCCGTGAGCCGTTCACCTCGAGCAGCGCCGAATCCGAGAGCGGGGCGAGGAGCGGGTTGCCGAGCTCTTCGACGAACAGCCCTTCGACGAGCGCGCGCGTTGCCTTGCCGCCTGCGCCGTGCGCGAGCGTCACGACTTCGTCACGCAGCTTCGTGCGCCGCGGCCTCATGCCGGGACGCGCTCGCGGCGCTTCGCGAGCCGTCCGTAGTTGTAGTAGGCGGCGCAGGCGCCTTCGCTCGAGACCATGCAGGTGCCGATCGGGCGCTCGGGCGTGCACGCGGTGCCGAAGACCTTGCACTCCCACGGCTTGATCGCTCCGACGAGCACCTCGCCGCACTGGCACGCCTTCGGATCCTCGACGCGCGTGCCCGGCAGCTCGAAGCGGGCTTCGGCGTCCCACTGCGCGAACTCGGGCCGCAGCTTGAGCGCACTCCGCTCGATCCAGCCGAGCCCGCGCCACTCGAACGTGTCGCGCAGCTCCATCGTCTGGTCGAGCACGGCGAGCGCGCGCGGGTTACCGTCGCGCTTGACGACACGCGTGTACTGGTTCTCCACCTCGCACCGTCCGTCGCGCAGCTGCCGGACGAGCATCACCGTCGCGTGCAGGATGTCGATCGGCTCGAACGCCGTGACGACCACGGGCTTGCCATAGTCGCGCGCCATGAAGTCGTACGGCCGCGTGCCGACGACGGTCGAGACGTGACCGGGGGCGATGAACCCGTCGAGCTGCAGGCCCGGCGAGTCGAGGATCGTCTTCAGCGGCGGCCCGATCGTCACGTGGTTGCAGAAGGCCGAGAAGTTCGAGATGCCTTCCGCCTGCGCGCGCAGCACCGTAATCGCCGTGGACGGCGCCGTCGTCTCGAAGCCGATCGCGAAGAAGATCACCTCGCGGTCCGGGTTGCGACGCGCGAGCTCGAGCGCGTCGAGCGGCGAGTAGACCATCCGTACGTCGGCGCCGCGTGCTTTCGCCTCGAGCAGCGAGCCGCGGCCGCCCGGGACGCGCATCATGTCGCCGAAGGTCGTGAAGATCACGTCCGGGCGCTCGGCGAGCGCGATCGCGTCGTCGACGCGGCCCATCGGGATCACGCACACGGGGCAGCCGGGGCCGTGCAGGAAGTCGATCTCCGGCGGCACGAGGTCTTCGATCCCGTGCTTGTAGATCGTGTGCGTGTGCCCGCCACAGACCTCCATGAACTTCAGCGCGCGGCCGGGCTCGACCGAGGCCTCGAGCTCGTGCACGAGCTTCTGCGCGAGTGCGCCCGATCGAAACTCGTCGACGAACTTCATGAGAGATCCGGCAGCTTGTCGAGCGCGATGCCCGCGTGGCAGAGCAGGACGTCGCCGACGATCACCGGCTCGACAAGCTCGGTCCCGACGTGCTCGACCTCGCCGGCGAACTCGACCGTCGCCGTGTGACCTTCGATGTGGACGACCCGCGCGGCCACGGCGGTGTCGCCGCAGGTGACGCAATGGAGATTGTCGAGCGTCACAGCGCGGCACTCGCTTCGATCTCGCGCAGCTCCTGCTCGTACGCCTCGCCCATCTGCTCGAGCAGGGCGATCGTCTCTCGCGCCTGCTGCTCGTCGATCCGCTCGAGCGCGAAGCCGACGTGGATCAGCACCCAGTCGCCGACCTCGACCTCGGGGCAGAGCGCGTAGGAGACCGAGCGGCGCACGCCGGAGATCTCGGCCTTCGCCAGGGCGCCTTCAGGGTCGACGATCTCGACGATCTGGGCCGGAATTGCCAGACACATGTCTTGACCCTCGCGGAACGAGCGGTAAGCCGCAAGAGAGGGAGTCGCGAATCCTCTGCGGCAAAGCCGCACCGACAGCTCCGTGCGCCCACCGATGGTGTGCGGCCTCGCGGCTGCGAGTGTCTGTGTCGACCAGTGCCGACCGTTGCAGAAACCCGTGTGATCGCGCCAGAAGGCCTTGCCGACCTGATCGGAGCCCTCACCGGTCGCGGCTATCGGGTACTCGGCCCGACCGTCCGGGACGGCGCCATCGTCTACGAAGACCTCGAGTCGGCCGACGACCTCCCGATCGGCTTCAAGGACGTCCAGGATGCGGCGTCCTACGGGCTCGAGAAGCGCGACGACGAGGCCCGTTTCGGCTTCGCCGTCGGCCCACACTCCTGGAAGCAGTTCCTGTTTCCGCCCAAGGTCAAGCTCTTCCACGCCACGCGCGGCGAGAACGGCTTCGAGGTCGCAGAGGAGCCGCTCGAGGACGCGCCACTCGCGCTGATCGGGGTGCGCTCGTGCGAGCTGCACGCGATCGAGATCCAGGACAAGGTCTTCATGGGCGGCAAGTTCACCGACCGGGACTACGCGGCGCGCCGCAAGGACGCGTTCATCGTCGCGGTCAACTGCTTCGAGCCGTCCGGCACGTGCTTCTGCGTCTCGATGGGCACCGGCCCGAAGGTGGAGGCCGGCTACGACCTCGCGCTGACCGAGATCCTGGACGGCACGCACCGCCTGCTCGTCGAGGCCGGCAGCGAACGTGGCGCCGAGATCCTGGCCGAGCTGCCCGCCCGCGATGCCGAGCCTGCCGATCTGGAGGCCGCGACAGCGACGACCGACCGCGCAGTCGAGCGGATGGGCCGGAGCGTCGACGCCACCGACATTCGCGACCTGCTCGTGCGCAACCTCGAGAGCGACCGGTGGGATGAAGTCGCCGCGCGCTGCCTCAGCTGCACCAACTGCACGCTCGTCTGTCCGACCTGCTTCTGCTCGACCGTCGAGGACGTCACCGACCTGACCGGCAACGAGGCCGAGCGGACACGCTCGTGGGACTCGTGCTTCTCACTCGACCATTCCTACATCCACGGCGGCAGCATCCGGCCGTCGGGCCGCTCGCGCTATCGCCAGTGGCTCACCCACAAGTTCGGTACCTGGTACGACCAGTTCGACAGCTCGGGTTGTGTCGGCTGCGGGCGCTGCATCGCCTGGTGCCCCGTCGGGATCGACGTGACCGAAGAGCTGACCGCGATTCGCGCAGGCGAGGAAGTGGGAGTTGGTCATGGAGACCATTGAGCAGATCCTGAAGGGCGTGCCGCTCTTTGCCGGTCTGACGGAGCCGGAGTTCGAGCTGATCGCCGGCTGCGGCACGAACGTGCAGTTCCAGGAAGGCGAGCGCCTGTTCAAGGACGGCGAGCAGGCCGACACGTTCTACGTACTGAGGCACGGCAGCATCGCGCTCGAGACGTTCGTCCCGACGCGCGGCGCCGTCACGATCGAGACGCTCGAAGCCGGCGAGGTCGTCGGCTGGGCGTGGCTCTTCCCGCCCTACAAGTGGCACTTCGACGCCCGCGCGCTCTCCACGGTGCGCGCAACGAGCTTCGACGGTGCGTGTCTGCGCGGAAAGTGCGAGACGGATCCTCAGTTCGGTTACGACCTCATGTCGCGCTTCACGCAGGTGGTGATCGAGCGCCTGCAGTGGACACGGCAGCGACTACTCGACATGTATGGCTATGACAGCAACAGCTGAGGTCCACGAGATGACCGGCCCGATGACGCCGCAGCCGTTCCGCGTCACCAGCCGCAAGCGCGAGCTGAGCGACACATGGACGCTCGAGCTCGAGCCGGTCAACGGTGAGGGGATCGACGTCGCGCCGGGCCAGTTCACGATGCTTTACGCCTTCGGGATCGGCGAGGTGCCGATCTCCGTCTCCGGCGACGTCGGCGGCCCGCTCGTGCACACCGTCCGCTCGGTCGGCGCCGTGAGCGAAGCGATCTGCGCTGCGGAGCCGGGCGACGTGCTCGGCGTGCGCGGCCCGTTCGGAAACGTGTGGCCGGTCGACGAAGCAGTCGGCGCCGACGTCGTCGTCGTCGCAGGCGGCATCGGCCTCGCGCCGTTGCGCCCGGCCGTGCTGCAGGTGCTCGGACGCCGCAGCGAGTTCGGCGAGGTGGCGCTCCTCTACGGCAGCCGCACGCCGGCGGACATCCTCTATCCCGACGAGCTGCACGACTGGCGCGGCCAGTTCCACCTCCAGGTCGACGTCACCGTCGACGCCGGGGACGGAGGCTGGCAGGGCAAGGTCGGCGTTGTGCCGAAGCTGATCGGCGCGGCGCGCTTCGATCCGGCGTCCGCGGTCGCGTTCGTCTGCGGGCCGGAGATCATGATGCATTTCGCCGCGCAGGGCCTGCTCGAGAAGGGCGTCCCGCCCGAGCGGATCTACCTCTCGATGGAGCGCAACATGCGCTGCGGGCTCGGTCATTGCGGTCACTGCCAGCTTGGCCCGACGCTGATCTGCCGCGACGGCCCCGTCTACCGCTACGACGAGATGGAGCAACTGATGAAGGTGCGCGAGCTGTGACCCCCGAGAAGCGCAAGCCAACACTGGCCGTCTGGAAGTTCTCGTCCTGCGACGGCTGCCAGCTGTCGCTCCTCGACTGCGAGGACGAGCTCCTCGCACTCGCCGGCGAGGTCGAGATCGCCTACTTCCTCGAGGCGACGAGCGCCGTGGCCGAAGGCCCGTACGATCTCTCGCTCGTCGAGGGCTCGGTCACGAACGCGCACGACGCCGAGCGGATTCAGGAGATCCGCCGCGTCTCGAAGAAGCTCGTCACGATCGGCGCCTGTGCGACCGCCGGCGGGATCCAGGCGCTCAAGAACTACGGCGACGTCGACGAGTTCACGCGGATCGTCTACGCGACGCCGTCCTATATCTCCACGCTCGCGACCTCGACGGCGATCTCCGCGCACATCCCGGTCGACTTCGAGCTGAACGGCTGCCCGATCAACAAGGTCCAGCTGATCGAAGTGATCACCGCGCTGGTGCACGGCCGGCGGCCGAACATCCCCAGCACGAGCGTCTGCACGGAGTGCAAGGCGCGCGGTACGGTCTGCATCTCGGTCGCGCACGGCACACCGTGCCTCGGCCCGGTCACGCACGCCGGCTGCGGCGCGATCTGCCCCGCCTACAACCGCGGCTGCTACGGCTGCTTCGGGCCCATGGAGTCGCCGAACACCGCCTCGCTGACCAAGCGCCTGCAACTGCTCGGGATGACCGACACCGCAGTCGAGCGCGTGTTCCGCACCTTCAACGTCGAACCATTCGAGAAAGCACGTGCGAGCAATGGCTGAGCCGCGGACGAAGACGATCAAGACCGACTACCTCGCCCGTGTCGAAGGCGAGGGCGCGATGCTCGTGCGCATCGTCAACGACCGCGTCGAAGAGGTGAAGCTCAACATCTACGAGCCGCCGCGGTTCTTCGAAGCCTTCCTGCGCGGCCGCGCCTTCACCGAGGCGCCCGACATCACCGCCCGCATCTGCGGCATCTGCCCGGTCGCCTACCAGATGAGCTCCGTCAAGGCGATGGAGCAGATCTGTGGCATCGAGGTCGACGGCCAACTGCGCGCGCTGCGCCGCCTGCTCTACTGCGGCGAGTGGATCGAGAGTCATGCGCTGCATGTCTTCATGCTCCACGCGCCCGACTTCCTCGGCTACACGAGCGCGATCGAGCTGGCGCGCGACAACCCGGCGGTCGTCGCGCAGGCACTCGAGCTGAAGAAGACGGGCAACGAGCTGATGTCCGTGATCGGTGGCCGCGAGGTTCATCCGATCAACGTCAAGGTCGGCGGCTTTTATCGCACACCGCGCAAGCGTGAGCTGACGCCGCTCGTCGAGAAGCTCGAGCGCGCCCGCGAGATCGCACTCGACACCGTGAAGCTCGTCTCGACGTTCAACTTCCCCGACTACGAACAGGATTACGAGCTCGTGGCGCTCGACCAGCCCGGCGAGTATCCGATCGACCGCGGCCGGATCGTCTCGAACCGCGGGCTCGACATCTCCGTCGACGAGTACGAGCAGCATTTCGTCGAGGAGCACGTCGCCTGGTCGAATGCGCTCCATTCGAAGGTGATCGAGCGCGGCTCGTATCTCTGCGGCCCGCTGGCGCGGTTCGCTCTGTCCGCCGACCGGCTCTCGCCGCTCGCGCAGGAGTCGGCGAAGGAAGTCGGGCTCGACGCGTCCGAGCGCAACCCGTTCAAGAGCATCATCGTCCGCAGCGTCGAGCTCGTGTACGCGGCCGACGAGGCGCTGCGGCTGATCGCCGAGTACGAGGAGCCCGACGCGCCGTCGCTCGCGTTCGAGCCCCGCGCCGGCATCGGCTACGGCTGCACCGAGGCTCCGCGCGGTATCTGCTACCACCGCTACGAGACCGACGCCGAGGGCACGATCCTCAGCGCGAACATCATTCCGCCCACCTCGCAGAACCAGCGCACGATCGAAGAAGACCTGCGCGGAGTCGTCGAGCGCTCGCTCCACATTCCGGACGACGAGCTGTCGATTCTCTGCGAGCAGACGATTCGCAACTACGATCCGTGCATCTCGTGCGCGACGCACTTCCTGAAGCTCGAGGTCGAGAGGCGCTGAAAGTCGTGTGCGTCGGCAACCCGTGGCGGTGTGACGACGCCGCGGGGCTGAAAGTGGCGAGCCTGCTCCGTGGAACCCTGCCGGCGGGCGTCGAGCTGCTCGAACGCGAAGGCGAGCCGACCGCGCTGATCGACGCGTGGGAGGGAGCGAACGTGCTCTGGCTGGTCGACGCGGTCTCTTCCGGCGCCGAGCCCGGCACGCTGCACCGCCTCGACGCGAGTGAGCACGAGCTGCCGCAGGATCTTTTCCGCCGCTCGACCCATCACGTCGGCGTCGCCGAGGCGGTCGAGCTGGCACGGGTGCTCGGGCGGCTGCCCGGGCGCACAATCGTCTTCGGGATCGAAGGAGGGAGCTTCGAGATCGGCGACGAGCTCACTCCCGCGGTCGCCGCGGCTATCGACCACACGGCTGACGCCGTGCGAGCGGAGGTGACGGCATGCACGAACGCGTCTTGATGGACGACCTGATGCGTGAGATCGCCGCGCGGGCGAGCGCCGAAGGCGCGACACGTGTGACGCGGATCACGGTGAAGCTCGGCGCGCTGTCGCACTTCACACCGGGTCATTTCCGCGAGCACTTCGAGGACGCCTCGCGCGGCACGCTCGCTGAGGGCGCCGAGATCGAAGCGGAGCTGCTCACCGATCCGACTGAGCCCAACGCGCAGGGCGTCGTGCTCGAGTCGATCGACATCGAAACCGATTAGCGTGGCGCCTGTGGCGGGCGCGCTGGACGGGATCTTCGTCGTCGACCTCTCGCGCGTGCTCGCGGGGCCGATCGTCGCGATGACGCTCGGCGACCTCGGCGCCGAGGTGATCAAGGTCGAGTCGCCTGACGGCGACGACACGCGCCGCTGGTCGCCACCCGCCGACGCGCAGGGGCGCGCGGCCTACCACCACGCGGCGAACCGCAACAAGCGCTCGGTCGTGCTCGACCTGAAGACCGGCCCGGGCCTCGAGCTGGCGCGCGGCCTCTGCGAGCGGGCGGATGTCGTCGTCTCGAACTTCAAGCCCGGCACGCTCGCGCGCTTCGGCCTCGACTACGAGACGATCGGCGCCGCGAATCCCGGTGTCGTCTTCTGCGAGATCAGCGGCTTCGGCGAGCGCGGCGGCGCCCGGATGCCGGGGTACGACCCGATCGTCCAGGCGGTCGGCGGGCTGATGAGCATCACGGGGCCGCCGGAGACGCCGTCGAAGACGGGCGTCGCGATCATCGACGTCGTCACCGCGCTCTATGCGACGATCGGCGTGGTCGCGGCGCTCTACGCGCGCCGCGACAGCGGCCGGGGCCAGCGCGTGACGATCGACCTGCTGAGCGCGAACCTCGCGATGCTCGCGAACCAGTCGACCGGCTGGCTCGCCGACGGGCTGGTGCCGCTGCGGCTCGGCAACGACCATCCGAGCATCGAGCCGTTCGCGACCTACGCGGCCGCCGACGGCGACCTGATGGTCGGCGCCGGCAACGACGCGCAGTTCCGGCGCCTCGCCGACGCGATCGGCGCGCCCGAGCTGCCGCTCGACCCACGCTTTGCAACGAACGAGGCGCGCGTCGCGAACCGCGCCGCGCTCCGTCCGCTGCTCGAGGCGCGCCTGGGAGCGCGCACGCGCAACGGCTGGCGCGACGTGCTGCTCGACGCGGGCGTCCCGTCGGGCCCGGTGCAGACGATCGACGAGGCGTTCTCGCTCGCCGCCGAGCTGGGGCTCGACGTGATCGACGAGACCGACGGCGTCCGCACCGTCGCGTTCCCCGCACTGCTCTCCGAGACGCCCGCGACCGTCCGCCGCCGCCCGCCGGAGCTGGACGAGCACGGCGAGGAGCTCAGGCGCGGCTGAGCTCGAGTTCGACGCCGGCCTTGCGGAGCAGCGTCGAGAACGGGCAACCCGCGTCGGCCCGCTCGATCGCAGCCGCGAGCGTGGCATCGTCGACGCCGTCGGCATCGGCGTGGATCGTCACCTGAGACGCGACGATCTGGTGACCTTCGCCTTCGACCTCGTCCATGACGATCGTGCAGCTGACGCCGAGCCGTGTCGGCGGCGTCCCGGCCTCCGTCAGCTCGCCCGCGAGCGACATCGTCAGGCAGCCGGCGTGCGCGGCCGCGAGCAGCTCTTCCGGGCTCGTCTTGCCCTCCGGGTTGCCGATGCGCGTCGGCAGCGAGAACGGCAGCGCCTTGAACGCGCCCGTTCCCGCCGTGATCGCGCCGTTCCCGCGCGCGACGTTCCCCTCCCACACGACGTCTGCAGTTCTCTCGATTCTCGGCACGTCAGTTCCTTTCGGGAAGGACGGCGAGCGTGCCGTCGGGGTAGTAGGCCTCGGCGGGCGAGCCCGCCGGCGTGAAGACACCGAGCACGCGCAGCTCACTGTCGCCGGTGTTGGCGAGGCAGTGGACGAGCGTGCGCGGCAGGTGGATGCACGTGCCGGGCCGGAGCGGCGCCTGCTCGCCGCCGATCTCGAGGACGCCCTCGCCGTCGAGGACGTAGATCACCTCGTCGTAGCGATGAAAGTGATCGGGCGCGCGGCCGGGTGGGATCAGCCCGACGAACTGGGTCACCGATGCGCAGCCCACCTCGGGCGTCGCGCCGAGCAGGAACTCGCGGCCCGCGGTCGCCTCACCGGGCTGGACGGCGGTCAGGTCGACGACCGCGTGCGTCGCCGC
>Ga0265314_10001459_pt1 | contig 26385 bp, 24 predicted proteins | sample 4126metaG_FD_203106 | JGI IMG/M metagenome (GOLD analysis project Ga0265314, IMG submission 203106) | Rhizosphere microbial communities from Carex aquatilis grown in University of Washington, Seatle, WA, United States - 4-1-26 metaG | ecosystem: Host-associated > Plants > Roots > Rhizosphere >... | reverse complement strand
CCCGGTGTCGGCGGCAATCGCCAGCGCGCGGCTCTGATCCGGAGACATCGCGATCAGCGAAAGCGCCCGGTCAGGCGCAATGGCGTCGCCTACCCATCCCGAAGCCGGAATGCCGTACAGCGTTCGCAGCGCTCCGTTGTCGGGAAGATAGCCCATGACAGGCCCGCCCACTTGCGCCGGCGCGCTCGCCGCCAGTGCTCCGAAGATCACGATACGTAGCAAGTTCGTTCGCCGCATTATTGTGGACCTCCCACGGTGACGCTTCCTGGAGTGATAGTGATGGTTGAAGGGGCAGTGGGATTCGAACCGCTGCCGCTATTGTTGCCGTGGTTCGCGATGACCACGCCCGCCGCGACACCCGCGCCCACCACCGCGCCGATGATCAGCAGCTTCGTAGCCAGGCTCATTCCACCTACCGAGGCGCCGCTGGCCGCCACCCCCAGCACATTCGTCTGACTGATGATGGCGCTGGCCGTTTGTCCCGCGAAAGACGCCGACACCCGAATCTGCATCGACCCCGCTTGATTGTTGAAGCGAATGCCGCGCGCCACCGCCTGCCCTTGCGCGTTGCTGGTCGTTGTAAGCGTGCTGCTGCCGTTCGCGAAGGTGCCGCCCGGCCCGTCGTTCGGCAGGAAGAAGATGATCGCGGCGCCGGCCACTGGTTTGTGATTCTCGTCTTCCACCTGCACGATGGGCTCGCGATTCACGCGCTGCTTCACGTTGTTGATCGCGCCCTCGCCTTCAACGATGATGATCTGCAGACTCGCGGGAGTTTGCGCCCAAGCGGGCAATCCCGTGAAATGGAAAAGCACAAGCACGATTAAGAAGAGTGCATGCGTAGTTCTGGGATGCATAGTACCTCCGAAAAGCCAAAGTACCACTGTACAGGAGGTACGCGCAGCGTGGGAATGGAGATGGAACAATCAAAAGATGGCAGTCAGGATCGAACGCGCCTCCGAGCGCGATATCCCAGCGATTTTACGTCTGGTGGGGCGTCTGGCCGAATATGAAAAGTTGGCGCACGCCATGGTTTCAACAGAGGACGATTTTCGCAGAGCGCTCTTCGGCCCCCAGCGCAACGTGGAAGCCCTGATGGCGTTCGCCGGCGATGCGCCCGTCGGATTCGCGATGTATTTTTACAATTTCTCCACGTTCCTCGGCAAGCGCGGCATCTATCTCGAAGACCTTTTTGTCGAACCCGAATATCGCGGGCAGGGCATTGGCAAGGCTCTGCTCGAGCGCCTCGCGCGCATCGGGAAAGAAGAGGACTGCGGCCGCATCGAGTGGTCCGTCTTAACCTGGAACCAGCCGTCGATCGATTTCTATCACCGGCTGGGCGCGGTCACGTTAGAGGACTGGCGCACTTTCCGCCTGACTGGCGCCGCTTTCGATCGCCTGGCCGACCATGGCTAAATTCGAATTGCAAACGCTGCTACGCGCCGAGCTGGCGCGCGCGGCCGATCCCAAGAAGACCGCCGCGATGCAGGCTTACATGAAATCCACGATGCCGTATTATGGCGTGCAGACGCCGGCGCAGCGCGCGATCACAGGCCGCCTGTTCGCCGCGCATCGCTTCGAAACCGCCGCCGGCTGGCGCGCCGCGTGTCTCAAAATCTGGCGCGAAGCGAAGTATCGCGAAGAACGCTACGCCGCCGTCGAACTGACAGGTTTCAAATATTATCGCGAGTGGCAGACGCTCCAGACGCTGCCGATGTACGAAGAGATGATCGTCGCCGGAGCCTGGTGGGATTACGTCGATGCCATCGCCTCCGCCCGCCTGGGCCCGTTGCTACGCCGGTATCCCGCCCCAATGCGCAAGAAAATGCTGCAGTGGAGCCGCAGCCCGAATCTGTGGAAGCGCCGCAGCGCCATTCTCTGCCAGCTTTCCTTCAAGACCGAAACCGACCTCGATCTGCTCTATGCCGCGATCGAGCCGTCGTTAGCATCTCAAGAATTCTTTTTGCAGAAAGCCATCGGCTGGGCGCTCCGCCAGTACGCCTGGACCGATGCCCGCGAAGTCCGCCGCTACGTCCGCGCCAACGCCATGCGGTTGAGCGCCCTCAGTAAGCGCGAGGCGCTCAAAAATATATAGGCTATTCTTCCTCTTCCTCTTCGCCGGTCTTCGCAGCCTTAGCCGCAGCCACGATCTTCTCCGCCTGCGGCCCCGGAACGAAATCGTAGTGATCGAATTCCATGTGGAAAGTCGCGCGCCCCTGCGTCATCGAAATCAAATCGTTTTGATAATTCAGCATCTCCGACATCGGCACGTGCGCTTTGATGATCTGCGTCCCGCCCTTGGTATCCATCCCGGAAATGCGCCCGCGCCGCCCGTTCATATCGCCCATCAGGTCGCCCGCGAATTCCACCGGCGCCTGCACTTCGACGTTCATCACCGGTTCCAGCAGAGCGGGCTTCGCCTGCTCCATGGCCGCCTTGAAAGCCTTGCGGGCAGCGAGTTTGAACGACATTTCCGACGAATCGACGTCGTGATACGACCCGTCGTAAACCACCACTTTGAAATCCACCACCGGAAAGCCAGCCAAATAACCCTTCTCGGCCGTCTCGACGATGCCCTTCTCAATCGCCGGAATAAAGTTCCGCGGAATCGCCCCACCGAACACCTCATTAGCGAATTCAAACTTCCCGCCGCGCGGCAGCGGCTCGATACGGATCCAGCAATCGCCAAACTGCCCGTGCCCGCCGGTCTGCTTCTTGTGCCGCCCTTGCACATCGGCGCGCCCGCGCACCGTTTCACGGTACGGAATCTTGGGAGCATGCAGATCCACATCCACGCTATAGCGCTTCTTTAAACGGCTGACGATAATTTCGACGTGCTGCTGCCCGCTCCCCGCCAACAAAAATTCCTTGGTCTGCGGATCGCGATAAAAGCGCAGCGACTGATCCTCTTCGAGAATCTTGTGGATCGCGTTCCCCATGCGATCTTCGTCATTGCGCGTCTTCGCCGAAATCGCATAAGCGATCGACGGCTCCGGCAGCTGTACCGGCGGATACGCAATCAACGACACCTTGTCCGCCAGCGTATCGCCCGTGAGCGTGTCCTTCAGTTTAGCCACGCCCCCAATATCGCCCGCGTGCAGCTCCGTGATCGGGTTGATGACCTTACCGAGCAGCGTGCCGATATGCGACAGTCGCTCCGCCCCGCCATTACGCGCGTTCACCAAATTGGCATCGTTGCGCAAAATCCCCGACACCACTTTGAAATACGACACACGCCCCGCAAATGGATCGGCAATCGTTTTGAACACGAATGCCGACAACGGCTCCGAATCATTAACAGCGCGTTCCTTCTCCGCGCCATTGAGCGTGCCCTTCCACGGACCCCGCTCCGCCGGATTCGGAAAATACTCGAAGCAAAAATTCAGAACCAGATCGCTCCCGATGTTATGCAGCCCTGAAGCGCACAGCACCGGAAACATGCGGCGCTGGCGGACCGCCTCGCGCAAGCCGTCGTGGATATGCTCCACCGGCAGCGTGCCCGTGTCGAAAAATTCCTCCAGATAAGCGTCGTTGCCCTCGGCTACCATCTCCACCAAAGCCTCGTGCGCGGCCTTCGCTTCGTCGGCCATGTCCGCCGGAATGTCGCTCTCTTTGCTCTTGCCATCGCCGTCGCGCGTGTAGGTGTAGGCTTTCATCACCACCAGATCCACCACGCCTTTGAAGTCTTTCTCTGACCCAATCGGCAAATGCACCGGAATCGCCGTGCGCCCGAAAAAGGACTGCACGCTCCCCAGCGCCCTCTCAAAACTGGAGCGTTCGCGATCCAGCTTGTTAATCACAATTGCGCGCGGAAGCTCGAAGTCCTGCGAGAAGGACCACACCTTCTCCGTCTGCACCTCGACGCCCGCCACGCCGTCCACCAGGATCAGCGCCGAATCCGCCGCCGCCAGCGAAGCCTTGGTGTCGTTGATAAAAATGTTGAAGCCGGGCGTGTCCAGCAGGTTGATTTTTTTCCGGTTCCACTCGCCTGCCGCGAGCGCAGTCGAAATCGTAATCTTACGCGCGATTTCTTCGTCGTCGAAATCGGTAGGCGTTGCGCCTTCATCCACGCGCGTCAGGCGGGCGGTGCCGCCCATCGAATACAACAAGCCCGCTACTAAAGAAGTCTTCCCGGAGTGTCCATGGCCGATCAGCGCAACATTCCGGATATCGCTGGTTTCGTAAACTTTCACAGGATTTACGCTCCCTTGTAACCGAATCGCAAACCGTGGATCATATCACAACCGGGACGGGGCCGATTCAATCGCTAGAAGATGATATCGAAGTCCCCGCGATAGCGCCGATGATAAGTGCCGAAGAACGTCCCGTACTGCGGCCCGTCGGTGTTCGCAAACACCGCCAGCGCGTTAAAGTGATTGCTCAGATTCAACCCGGTCAGCGACAACCGCACCGTATATTTCGGATTGACTTTGAAATCTTTGGCCACCCGCACGTCCAGCGAAAAATAATTCGGATAGCGCTGTGAGTTAGGAATGCCTACATATTCCTGCAGCGCGTTCACACTGGTGTACGGAAAACCGCTGCGGTATTCCACCAGCGGCAGTACCTGCAATTGCGGCCGCTTCACATTCACGCTGCCCCACCACAGGAAACGATTCGGAACATCCCCCGGCAGACTTGCATACACGTCCGGCCTCACTAATGGGTTCGGAAAATTGCCCAGATATCCATCGAAACTGTTGAGACTCCCCTCCGCGCGGCTGCGCGTGTACGAGAAATTCATCTGCTGCCCGTCCTTCCAGTTGAATTTCGCCGTGGCCTCGTACTGCCGGTAGCGCGACGCGCCGTCGCCGTTCAGCACGATCTCATTGCTGTCCCCCAATACCTGCGGCTCAAAGACCACCAGCCCTACCGAACGGTTGTCCGAGTAAACCCCGCGCAAGTGGAACCATTGCGAAAAAGTGTGCTCCACTTGCACCGTCCAGGTGGCGCCGCGCGGTGAGAAGCCGCCGGCCACCTGCTGCCCGTTTACGAAAAACGAGCGCGGCCCCGTTAAGCTTCCGATCACATTTGTGAATTCGATAGGCGAGCCCACTACCGATCCGTCCGGCGCGAAAAACGTGACGGTTCGCGTGGGATAACGCGCGAAGGTATACACGTCGAGCGGAACATGATCGTAAAACTGCCCGAAGCCCGCGCGAAATACCGTACGCCCGCTATGCAGCGGAGCAAACGAAACACCCACGCGCGGCGCAATGCGCAGGCTGTCGGGCAGTCGCTGATGCTCTATCCGTCCCCCAAAATCGAAAGAGACCCGCGGGCCGATTGACCAGTGATCCTGCACGAAGGCCGTCACCTCCTGATCGACGCGGCTGAACGGATTACGGTTGGAGAAATCGATGCGCTCCATTAACAACCCTGCGGCGTTCACGATGTTCACCGGACGATAAGTAAATTGGCCCTCATCGCTCGATCCCGTGAGCGACGTGCCCATCTTCAATAGGTGCGTGCCCCACCCACGCAACGGCACCGGCGACCACGTTTCCAGCCATTCCGTACGCCGCGCATCGCGATTCTGCACGCCGAAATAGTTGCCGCTATTGCCCAGCGGTGACATCACCATATCCGCATCGCCCTGCGATCCAATCACCACATTGAAGCGCTGCACCGAAAGACTGCTGTCCAATATCCCGCCGAAAAGTCCCCAATGATCCGCCAGCGTGCCCACGTAAGTGTGCTGCGCATAAGTCGGCGTCACCGGCTGCGGATTAAAATAATCCGGATTAACGAAGTTGGTGTGCTGCGGACTCATGTGAAACGTCGCCGTCACAATTTGCTTCGGCGACAGCACCAGGTCGAGCTGCGTAAAGGAATTGAACCACTCTTTTTTCGATTGATTGCGCGGATACGGCAGCGTGAGGATCGATTCGCGCTGGAAATTGTATTGCAGCGCCGTATTGAGAAACAGGCGGTTGTGCAGCAGCGGCCCGCCCAGCACGCCGCGCGGCGAGACATCTTTAATGCCGCACATATGCCAGCTGCGGATGCAGAAATCAGGGAACGGATCGTTGATTTCGGCGTGCCACATCTCCCCGCCGCGCCGCGTTTCCACCGCCACTACGCCTGAAGTAAAGCGTCCGTATTGCGCCAGAAACGGCGTATTCAGCACATTGACCGACTCGATGCTGTCAATCGGAAGCGTCTGCCCGAACTTGCCGGTAGCCGGATCGGTAACGTCCGTCTGATTCACCACCAGCGCACTGCGGTGCTCGCCCGAGCCGTCAATATTCAACTCGCCTTCGGCCGAGCGCACGATGCCCGGCACCAGCGGCAGGATCTCGGAAACCGTCGCCGGCTTGGTCGGCAGGACCTTTACCTCATTCAGCCGTACCTCGGTGCTCTGCGACGAAGTCTGTTCGATCGCGCCCGCCGTCGCCGTCACGTCGACGCTGGACCGCTGCGCCTGCGGCGTCATGCTAAGCGTAATTTCCCCGTGGCCGGCGTTGGTGACCGTCGCCGTGCCGGAGGCGGATTCGAAACCGTCTTTCGTAGACGAGACCATCACAGCGCCGCAGGGCAAGCTCGGGAAATCCACCGCGCCCAACGACAACGTGTTCGCTTCCCCCAGCGTATCCTTGCCCGAAACGATCTTCACGCTGGCGTCGAAGATCGGCCCCGTTTGCGAATCCACCACGAACACGCGCAGCTCCCCCGGCGCGCACGTCTGCGCCCACACACAACTACAGGGAATGAACACAACACTAGCGGCGAGCGTGAGCCAACGATAGTGCTTCACCGTAAGGCTATAGAATAGCGAAAAGATTATTGCTTGGCCGGCAAGCGCTTGCGATAGTTCGGCCGGTACTGCTCATGACACGTCACGCAAGCCGTATTGAGCTGCTCGTTCAACGCCAGCACAGCATTCAGATCCCTCGCCTGCGCCGCTTTGTAAGCCGCCGTGCCCACGTCGATGAGCAGCTTTGAATCCTTGATCCAATCCCCTTGATCGCGAGCCCGCCGGTCCATCATCAGCAGATTGCCGGACTCCGCCAGCGTCAGCGCATTCATGCGGACCACGCCCCATTCGTGATCGTTCTTCGGAGCGTCGCGCTCGATGTAAAAAATCGCGTCCGACGTCGGGTAAATGATGTCCACCATTAACTGGCTCATGTTGCCCACCGGCTGAAACACCGACGGCGCCTGCGCCACAGCCAGAACCGCGACGAAAAAAACGGCGAGTTTTCGCATGAGAGTTAGAGGAATTTTACCACTGCGCTCGCTGCAGCGCTCAGAGTGTCCGGTAAACAGCCTCGACAAAGCGATCGGTAGTCCACGCCCCGCTGGTCGCGCCGTAGCGCCCGTCATAGTCGCGTGTAGGGCGCGCCGCCTTGACTTGATCGAGCGTCATCCCTTTGCGCTTCATGTCCTGGATACGGTCGCGCAGGATCGTAACCATGTCGCGGTACTCGACGACGTCAGCCTCATCGCACAGCCGCCCGTGCCCCGGAATCACCATGGTGCCGCCCTCCTGCTGCTGCGCCGGAATCGTGATATCGAGAATACGATTCAGCCCGTCAATGAAGCCCTGGATCGTCCCACCGCGATCCACGTCGATGCGCGGATAGCCAGTAGTGTCGAAAAGATCGCCGGTGCTCAATACATCCGAGCGCCGGAAGAAAACGATGCTGTCGCCATCTGTGTGCGCGGAAGGCTGATGAATAATCTGCACCGCCTCGTCGTTGAAAAAGAGTTCCTTCGAGTCATTGAAGTACGTGCTCGTCGGCCATCCATCCGCCGGAGCCGCCGCCATGCGATTCAGCACGTTGATATGCGCGTAGACATCGGCGCGCGGCTCAGCGCCCGCGATGTCTGCGAACAATGCTGACCCCGCCCCGCCCGCTCCCACCGGCCTGCCGATTTTGGCGAAAGCCGCATTGCCGCCCACGTGATCTTCGTCCGCACTCGTATCGATCACGCACCGGATCGGTTTATTAGACAGCTTTTGAATCGCCGCCAAAATCTGAGGAGCCCACGCCACCAGCCCCGCATCCACCAGCAGCACGCCCTCCGGCCCCACCGATAAAGTAATGTTGCGACCCGCAATCGACAACATATAAATGTTGCCGCGCACCGGCAGCACTTCGATCGCTGCGTCTTCTTCAGTGACAACGCGCGCGCTAGCGAACGCCGGAGCCGCCAGCGCTGCCGCAAGGTTTCCGCGATACTCCGGATACATCGTCCGCGCGCCGCCCCGCGTGGCCTCGAACGGCAGCTTCGCGCGCACCGCGAACTCCGTCACGAACGTGTTTGTGCCCGGCAAATGGTGCGGCACAGCACCCTTCGGCCGCACCGCTTCAATAGTGACGTCGCAAGGAGTAGCCGCCACGTGCTGCCCCAAATCCGCAACGAAATCGGTAGTACGAATAAACGGCTCCGTCAAATAAACCGGATCGCGATCGATCGTGACGATCGTCAGATGATCGCCATGCCGGATGAAATGTTCCGTCATCGTAGCCAGGTCGCTATGGATGACCCCGTTGCGCCGAATGTACCCCGCCTTCAAATGCGTGGTCTCGACGGTCAAGATCCCGCCCTCCCACTTGCCCGTCGAGAATCCAGCCCAAGTATGCGCGGCATTCGCCGAAGGATGCGGACGCCCATCCATCCAGATCACCCGCGTCGCCCGCCCGAAGGTTCCGTAAATCGTATAACTGACGATATCCTGCGTGACCGGGTCCGCTTCCTTCGAGACCCGCAGATTCGCCGGACCGCGAAAAGAATAAGTTGCCGGATGCGGATTGCACTGCCGCTCCGGCATCGACACTAAATCCGCGTCCCAACTATCCGCGCGCAGCCGCAGCGCGTCGTTGACAGGAATGCCTAAGTAATCGCCCAACTCCGGTCCCGGAATCCGCTCCGGCTGGTCTTCGTGAAACCGCGGCGCCCATTCGCCGATGAAGTCCACCTGCGCCAGCGCCGGCAGCGCCAAAAGCAGTGCGGCGATGATCTTACGCGTCATATTTTTCGAGTTCCAACTGATCCCCCACCGCCGTCTGCGATTTCTGGATCACGCCCACCGGCAGCTCAATCGTCGAATGCGCGCGGATGCTCAACGCGATGCGGCTCTTGACCATGTTAGGCCGCACTTTCGTCACCACCCGCTTCTTATTAATGAACACCACGTCGATCGCAAACTTCATGAAAAAGCTGTGGACGCCCTCGCAAGGCACGATCCACAACCCCCCGCCCTCCGCCAGCCCCGTGTGCTTCAGCAACCCCCGCTGCCGCGTCTCGCTGGTGTCGGCGATATCCGCCCGATCAGCCAAAATCGTGTTTTTCGTCAGGTTGCGGACTCGCAGTTTCAAGCGCCCATTATAATAGAAGCATGGAGAAGGCTACATTTGGAGCAGGCTGTTTCTGGGGCGTGGAAGCCGCGTTCCGGCGTTTAGCAGGCGTGAAATCCACGCAAGTCGGCTACGCCGGCGGCAAACTCGATCACCCAACCTACGAGGACGTTTGCACCGACCGCACCGGCCACGCCGAAGTAGTAGAAGTGACGTTCGACCCCGCCATAATCAGTTACCACGATCTCTTAGAAGTGTTCTGGAACAATCACAACCCCACCACGTTGAACCGCCAAGGCCCGGATGTAGGCGCCCAATACCGCAGCGCCATTTTCTTCCACAGTCCCGAACAAGAGGCCGAAGCCAAGGCCTCCCGCGAAGCAGCCCAATCTCGGTTCCCGCGTCCCATAGTGACCGAAATAACCCCAGCCCAGACCTTCTGGCCCGCCGAAGAATACCACCAGCAGTATCTGGAAAAACGCGGCCTGGCGAGTTGTCATATATAAGGAGCAGAAAAATAGGGACGGAGCCTGATTTCGCCCGTGCCCCGCCAACAAATCAGGCTCCGTCCCTATTTTTCTAACAGAATTTTCCAACAAATGAAAATTGGTTTCGTAAGTCTAGGATGCCCCAAAAACCTCGTCGACACCGAGGTAATGATGGGCCAGCTAACCGCGTCGGGTCACGAACTCACCCCGCACCCCTCCGACGCCGACATCATCGTAGTCAACACCTGCAGCTTCATCGACCCCGCCAAGCAAGAATCCGTCGATACAATTCTAGAAATGGCCGAGTACAAAAAATCCGGCCGCGCGCAGAAGCTGATCGTAGCCGGCTGCCTGGTAGAACGCCACCGCGGCGAAATTCAAAAGAACATGCCCGAAGTCGACGCCGTCATCGGGACCAACGAACTGGATAACATCACGGCTCTCTGCGAAGGCGTCGAGCCCCGCGCCAACCCACTCGAAGCCTACCTCTATCACGACCTAACCCCGCGCGTTCTCTCCACGCCCAAGCACTACGCGTACATCAAAATCGCCGAAGGTTGCGATCACCCCTGCACCTTCTGCGTGATCCCGCAATATCGCGGCAATTTCCGCAGCCGCCGTTTCGAATCCGTGATCTCCGAAGCCACCCGCCTGTTCTCGCAAGGCGTCCGTGAGCTCAACCTGATCGGCCAGGACACCACCTGTTACGGCGAAGACTTCGGACTCAAAGACGGCCTGGCCCAACTGCTGGCCCGCCTCGCGCAAATCGAAACCGAGCAAGAAAAATGGGTCCGCTTCCTTTACGCCTATCCCAACAAAGTCACCCAAAAATTACTCGACACCATTGCCGAACACGATTCTTTGGTGAAGTACATCGACATGCCGCTGCAACACGCCAGCGCCCCGGTTTTGAAGCGCATGAAGCGCGGCGCCAGCGGCGATATCTTTCTAAAACTAATCGAGCGCATTCGCAAAACCATTCCGGGCGTAGGCATCCGCACCAGCATGATCGTAGGCTTCCCCGGCGAAACCGATGCCGATTTCGACGAGCTCTGCCAGTTCGTCCAAGCCGCGAAATTCGACCGCCTGGGAGTCTTCTCCTATTCCGACGAAGACACCAGCAAGAGTTTCGATCTCGATGCCAAAGTGGACGCCCGAACCATCTACAACCGCAAGCGTCACCTGATGGCTTTGCAACGCAAAATCTCGCGCGCCAAAAATCGTACGTTAATCGGCCAGGAATTTCAAGTCTTGGTCGAAGGCCCCACCGAAGATTCCGATTTAGTCTGGGAAGCGCGTCTGTCGACGCAGGCCCCCGGCATCGACGGCGTGTGCTATATCTCAGACCCCGGCGAAAGCCCGCTGCGCTCCGGCGACTTCCGCACCATGCGCATCGTCGAAGCCCACGATTACGAGCTCACCGGTGAGTTAATCGACACGCCCGTCGGGCCGCGCGAGCACTTATTCCAGATCGCATGAAATGTCCCATCTGCGAAAAAGAAGTGAAGCTTGACGACCCCGAGATGCCCTTCTGCAGCGAACGCTGCCGCATGATCGATCTCGGCAATTGGGCGTCGGAAAAATACGTCATCCCCGGCCCGTTAGATTCCACCGGCCAGGACGAGGACGAAGATTGAGCGCCCTCGCGCGTTTGATTGCAACCTGGTTCGGCTGCGGTTACGCGCCCAAAGCCCCCGGCACCGCCGGATCGCTAGCGGCCATCGTCATCGCTTGGGCCCTCCACACATACGCCGCCGTGCCGGCTCTCGCCTTCGCAGCGCTGGCGATCCTGTTAGCGATCCCTGGAATCTGGGCCGCCGGCGTAGTCGCACACGAACTCGGCAGAGAAGACCCGCAAATCGTAGTCGTCGACGAAGTCGTCGGCCAATGGATGACGCTCGCCGGCGCAACCGCGTTCAATTGGAAAAGCTGGCTGCTGGCCTTCGTGCTCTTCCGCCTGTTCGATATCTGGAAACCCCCGCCCGTGCGCCAACTCGAGCGCCTCCCCGGCGGACTCGGCATTATAGCCGACGACGCCATGGCCGGCGTTTACGGCGCGCTTGTATTGTTCGCGGCTGGATGGTTCAATCTTTATTAGCAGTCCTGTTGCCGCTTGTCGGTCCCTATGGCCTTTAGAAAATCCTCCGATCCCCGTCCGCAGATTCTGGAAGTGTCGCCCGCGGCGGCGATCCCAGGCGGTGAATTTCAAGTCCGCGGCAAGAATTTCGCCGGCTCCGGCCGCGCCTCCGTCACCATCGGAGCCGCCCCCGCGCCCCTCGTCGTCGGTTCCGATTCCTACCTCATCGTGCGCGTGCCCGATAACGCCGTCGGCGGACAATTGGTAGTCAGCCAGAACGGCGACATCAGCACTCCGCGCCCGCTCCAGGTCGGCGTGCAGATCGCCGACGGCCTGCATCCCATCGCCAACCCCGCCGTCGACAGCCACGGCAATATCTACGCAACCTTCAGCGGATCGCGCGGCCAAAAAACGCCCGTGTCGATTTTTCAAGTGGAATCGACCACCGGCCAAACCGTTCCCTTCGTCAGCGAGTTGATGAACGCCAGCGGCCTGGCCATCGATGCCGACGACGTGCTCTATGCGTCCAGCCGCCAGGAAGGCAACATCTATCGCGTGTCTTCCGCGGGCAACAGCGCGATCTACGTCGAAGGCATGGGCGTCGCCACTGGCATCGTCTTCGATCCCGAAGGCAATCTTTACGTCGGTGACCGCAGCGGAACCATTTTCAAAGTCAGCCGCCAGCGCCAGATCTACGTGTTCGCGACGCTCGAATCGTCGATCTCCGCCTATCATCTGGCCTTCGGCCCCGACAAATATTTATACGTAACCGGGCCCACCACTTCCAGCTTCGATTGCGTCCACCGCATCTCCCCGGCAGGCGAAGTGGACGTGTTTTATCGCGGCCTGGGCCGCCCGCAAGGTATGGCGTTCGACGCCGAAGATAATTTGTACGTGGCCGCATCCTTCCAAGGACGCCGCGGCGTCGTGCGCATCACGCCCGATAAACAGGCAGAATTATTCCTCTCCGGACCCGGCATCGTCGGCCTCGCTTTCGCCCCCGGCCGCGATCTGGTGCTCGCGACCAGCGGCGCGCTCTACCGCGTCCACGTGGATATCGACGGACGGCGCCCCGCGTAATGGCCGACGCGGAAATCATAGCGGTCGGTTCAGAATTACTGACTCCCAACCGCATCGACACCAATTCGCTATGGGTCACCGATCAGCTCAACGCCTTGGGCGTCGAAGTACGCCGCAAAGTTGTCGTAGGCGACGATCGCACGCTCTTGTCCGCCGTAATCCGCGACTCTTTGAAGCAAGTTGAAATCGTGATCCTAAGCGGCGGCCTCGGCCCCACCGAAGATGACGTGACGCGCGAAGCCGTCGCCGAAGCGCTCGGCCGGCCGTTGGTTTTCCGCCAGAATTTGCTCGACGCGCTCACCGAACGTTTCCAGCGTCTGAATCGCAAAATGGCCGATAACAATCGCCGCCAGACTTTCGTTGTCGAAGGCGCCGAGCCGTTACCCAACGGTCGTGGAACCGCCGCCGGCCAGTGGATTGAAGACGACGGCAAAGTAGTGATGCTGCTTCCCGGCCCGCCGCATGAATTGAAGGCTATGTTCTCGGCCGAATGCCTGCCGCGCCTGCAAAAAAAGTTGCCCGCGCAGGTGATCCGCACGCGCTTTTACCGCGTCGCCGGCATGGGCGAATCGGATTTAGATCAATTGATCTCGCCCGTTTATAAACCCTACGCCAACCCAACCACAACGATTCTAGCCGGCGCCGGCGACATTCAGATTCACCTGCGCGCCCGCGCCAGTACGGAGGCGGAAGCCGAAGCCCTGCTCGCCGCCGTAGGCCCGCGCATCGAAGAATTATTAGGCGACCGCATTTACTCGCGCGACGGCGCGAATATCGAGACCGTGATCGGCGACCAGCTCCGCGGACGCAACGCCACCCTGAGCGTCGCCGAAAGCTGCACCGGCGGCCTGCTCGGCGATCGCATCACATCCGTTGCCGGCAGCTCCGATTATTTCGTCGGCGGATTTCTGGTTTATACCGATGCCATGAAAACGCATCTCCTCGGCGTCGATTCCCAACTCCTCGCGCGCCACACCGCCGTCAGCGAGGAATGCGCGAAGGCGATGGCTGCCGGAGCCCGCGATCGCACCGGCTCCACCTACGCCCTATCCGTCACCGGCGAAGCGGGCCCCGAGAGCCAATCCGGCGCGCCCGTCGGCACCGTCATCATCGGTTTCGCAGCCCCCGGTGCCGAGCCGCAAGCCATGCGCTACGTCCTCTTCGGAGACCGCAACGGCGTCCGCGCCCGCGCCGCGCAGTGGGCGCTCGACGACCTCCGCCGCAGACTTGCCGGCACTTTTGCGAAACCAGTTTGAACCCGGCGCCATCTGCTAAACTGGAGAACCAGCGTAAACATTGGTGGTCTGTGCGTGCGGGCGCGTGAATTTCGCGATCCCCCTTCTGGCCCAACATCTGAACTGAATGAGGAACTCGTGAAGTCAAGTTTGAAGACTGTCTTACTTTGCCTGCTGCTCGCAGCGGCCGCCGGCTGGGCCCAAAATCAAGCTGCGGCACAAACGCCCGCCCCAACCCCAGCTCCCGGCCAGACGCCAGACCAAACGGTGCCGCCCGCCACCGCCCCCACGGCGGCCACTCCCTCCGCCACGCTGCGCCCGCCGCAAGAAGTTTCCTCCAAGGTCAACACCGGAACGGGTTTGTCCGGCGAAGTGTATTATTGGCTGCCCCGTGGCTCGGCTCCATTGGTGAAGGGGGGCGCTGGCGACACCACGGGCGAGCCGGGCGACTTCAAATACCTGAGCAAGCCTGGGGCCGCATTTGGCGCTATGCTGATCATTCCGGTCTCCCCGAACGGTACTTTGCGCGGCTCCTACTTCCAAGACCAGAGCACCGGTTTCTCCGTCGCCACCCCGAATTTGAATCTATTCGGACAAACCATCACCGGCGGCGATCTTCTCGCCACGCGCTACCGCATCGAAGCCTTCAAATTGTCCTACGATTACCTCACCTACTTCTGGAAGCGCGGCGACGCTGAAATTCGCCTGAAGACTTTGTATGAAGTGCAGCGCATCAGCGTGTCCAATGAAGTGGACGATTTCCAAATGGACTCCAGCGGCGACCTGGTGAACATCAACCCCGCCACCGCTACCAAATCGTTCTTCTTCCCCACCTTCGGCCTGGGCATCGAGCACACGCTGTCATCGCACTTCCGCTGGGAAGCGCGCGCCTCTGGTTTCGCGCTGCCGCACAAACAAGTCCTGGGCGACCTCGAAGCCAGCGTTGCCTTTCGCGTGAAGCATTTCGAATTGCTGGCCGGCGGCCGCTACCTGCACTACAAAACCAATCCGCAAGCCGACCAGTACGACATCGGCAGTTTATGGGGCCCTTACGTGGGCCTCCGCTATTACTGGAAAAAACAGTAATCAGCGCCCGCGCCAGCGCCGCATAAATCTGCGCCACCAGCCTTCCTTCTGCTGCGGCTGAGCGGATTTCGCATCCACCACGGATATTGTGGCCGCGCCCGGCGTCGCTTCTTCACGAACCACAGGCGTCTTCGAAATCAAGCGCACGTGATACCCGCTGAAGCCGTAGGTGCGCCTGTAGACCGCCCCGTCTTTATCCTGCACCAGCAGCGAAAATCCTTTCTCCGGCGGGCCGCTGGCTTTTTTGTCGGGAGGCACGTCGGCCAACACCACGGGGAAAAATCCAGTCACGTTGCGCTCGATAAAAGCCGTCTCATAACGATGCCGGCTCTTGCTCCACACGAACACGCGGAAGCTGTCGAACTCGGCTGTCTTCAGGCTGCTGGCCGCCGTGGTCCACAGCCAGTTGTGCTTCACTTGCTCGCCGTCCTGCACATCGCCGATCGATAGATACGACGTGATGCGATTGCCCTCCGCGTATTGCGCGACATCGTCGGGAACCGACATGTACAAGTTGCGCGCGAGCACCCAGCCCGTCGTACCGTCTTTCGTGCGCACCAGATCCCAGTCATCGAGCGGCGGCGGAGGCGCTGCTTCGGGAGCCTGGTAATCCGGCAGATCTTTGGCCCGCGGCCGCGACATTTTTTCCCAATTCGCCGGCGGCGCCGGAGGAGCAGGCGGCGGCAAAAGCAACGCGGCGGCCTTCTTCGACTCCTTCGATTTTGTCGCCTTGGGGACCGCGACCGCCTTCGCCAGCGCGGCCGCTTTCGGACGAGCCGCAACCCGCGGGGTCGCGCGATGGGCCAACACTTCGACTGACCCGGCTTCTGGAATCTGGTGGAAGCTGGGCGACGAGCGATTGGGCTCGCTGTGCATGTTCAGCGCTTCGAAAACCGTGGCCGCGCCTTGCGACGGCAGCTTGCTTGCTTCGTCCGCCAGCTTGCGCAGATCGTCCATCTGCTGCGCGCTCAAAAGCAGATTCGCGTCCACCCAGCCTTCGATGCCTTCAACCGTGCGCACCCGCACCAGGCGGCGGCGGACTTCGATGATGTCCAGCCGGTCGCCGTGCTTCACCTCCGTAACACCGGGAGATTTCGCCGCCAAATCCTGCCGCAGATTCATGCTGACCGGACCCACGTAGGCGATGCCGATCGCCGGCAGCTCTGAAGTGTTCGCGCTGCGCCTCGACGAATGGCAAGCAGCGATAAGCAGAGCACCGCAGATCAGGAGCAGGAGCGCGGCGCGGCGCGGGCCGAAAAAACGGGGAATGACCACAGACGTTCTGAACGCTAGTCTAACAGTATGGACCCAACTTCATCCACGAAGCCTTCAACCGATTACTATTGCCCGCGCTGCCAGCAGCCGGTGAGCGATCCGCTGGCCTGCGGCGATTGCGCGTCTCTGATCTGCCGCCGCTGCGGCACGCCGCTCGAACGGGTGGACGAACTGGGAATTGGATAAAATTCAACAATGACTCCGCAACCGCAAGCACCTCCGCCGCATGCTGCCGTTCTCCAGATCCTGATGGGCCGGAGGGTCGCCAGCATCATTTCCGTCGTCGCCAAACTAGGCATTGCCGATTATCTGGAGGCGGGTCCGAAGACCGCCGCAGAGTTGGCGGGCATGGTCGATGCGGATGCCGGTTCGCTCTACCGCCTGCTGCGCGCCGCCGCCAGCGTGGGCTTGACGGCCGAAGGCGCGGACGGAAAGTTTTCGCAAACGCCCATGTCTGAAGTGCTGCGCAGCAACGCCAAACCCAGCCTGCGCGCCTTCTCGATGATGGGCAGCATGGAATTGGTGGCGCGCACCTGGGACAACCTGGAATATAGCGTCCGCACGGGCAAGCCAGCCGTCGAGAAAGTCTACGGCAAACCCGTCTTCGAGTATCTGCAGGAACACCGTGAGGATGCGGCCCTCTTTAACGAAGCCATGACCGCGATTTCCACCATCGACAGTGCGCCCGTGGCCGAGGCCTATTCATTTGAAGGCATCCATTCCCTGATAGATGTCGCGGGCGGGCACGGCCTGCTACTGGCCACCATCCTGCAACGCAATCCGCAGATAAAGGGGACGCTTTATGAGCTGCCATCGGTGCTCGAAGGAGCCGCCAGCGGTCCGCTGGCCCCCGTGATGGATCGCTGCACGCTGCTCGGGGGCGACATCTTCACTTCCGTCCCGGTGGGTTACGACGCTTACATCATGAAGCACATTATTCACGATTGGCCGGATGATGTTTGCGTTAAAATTCTGCAGCACTGCCGCAAGGGCGTTAACCCGGGCGGCAAACTTCTGGTGGCGGACGCGGTGATTCAACCCGGCAACGATCCGGACTTCGGCAAAATTCTGGATCTCGAAATGTTAGTCCTGCCGGGCGGCCGCGAGCGCACTGAGCAGCAGTTCGGCGAACTGTTTAGCGCGGCCGGCTGGCGCTTGAGCCGCGTGATTCACACGCGATCGCCGGTGTCGATCGTCGAAGGCGTTCCGGCCTAGTTTCTATTTGACGGCTTTGCTGAAATCCGCCGCCTGCCGCGCGGAGCCGGTCAGTTCGACGATGTGCATCCCGGTATTCGCGCGGTCGACGGCGTAGATGTAGCCGCGATCGTCGACGTCGACGTTGTTGGTCTGAATCGCCACTTTACAATTCTGCGCCGCGCCTTCGCCGACGCAGCGTTTGTCGGTTTTATCGGTGATAGCCGGGATGTAGTAGCCGATTTCCTTGGGCTTGTAAGGATCGCGAATGTCCACCGCGCGCACGCCGGCGTTGAAATGCGCCACGAAAACCACGCGGTTGGCGAAAACCGGCGTCAGGTTTTCGTTGGTTGAATGCGTGCCGAAACGCCCGCCCGCGGCGCAGAAGTTGCCGCTGTCTTCAGGCACCGTCCACGTCGAAACGCCTATTGGTTTCGACTCCGTAGTGATATCGAAGATCCGCGCCATCTGCCGGTACTCATTACATTCGTTAGGCGTGGTCTCGCCGATCAGCAGCATGAAATCTTTCGTTTTCCCAAATTTTTGATTGGAGAACTCGGAAAGCGACATGTGCAGCATCGGAACAATATTGTGCGCGCCCATGTCGTCCGGCAAATCGACGCGGCCGATGATGGGGTATTTCAAATTCTCTTCCGTTGGTTCTTTCGGACCGTTCAATAATTTGTCACGGTCGAGAATCTCGATGACGCCGTCGCGCGCGTTGTCGTAAGCCAGGTACACGCGATTGCCCTTGGGGCCCGTGGAAAACGCCCCGTGCAAGCCGCCAGGCGTGGGACCTTTGGCTCCCGGCTCCTGCCCAGGCAAACCGAAATTGCGAATGAAGACGGGCTTTGCGGGGTCGCTCAAATCGTAAATCTGCATCATGCGCGGCGTGCGCCAGCCCACCGGTCCGGAAACCAGATATGCAATGCCGGTGTCGCATTCCCACCAATTCTTATGCGTGTCGCGCAGGCCGCTGACGACCACGGTGATGCGGTTGGGCTTGGCCGGGTCGGTCACATCCCAGATTTCATGCGAGCTGTTGCCGAAATCGCGCAGCAGATAAAACTTGCCCTTGTCACCATGCGGCAGATCGTTGCCACTGCACACGCGCACCATCGATGCGCCGCCGATTTCTCCGGCGCGGTCTTTGGGCTCGCCGGGAATATGGATCAAATATTTGGGATGTTTGGGATCGGTAACGTCGACGATAGAAGTGCCGTTGGGCTCCATTTTGCCGGTCTGCGGATTCATCGCTTCGCCGCCGTGATGGCCGATGTAAGCGATCCAGCGGTCGCCCTGTTTCTGGATCACGGGTTGATAGGCGCTGCGCGCTTGCAGGTCGTTATAACCCACCAGATCCATATTGCTCGCGCGCGGCGTGCGCTGCGCCGCCGTGGGCGGAGTCAACGTTTCCGCGGTGAGAAGACCGCTAAGCGCCAATCCGAGTGCAAACCATCCCGAACTTTTGAACATAGCGGTCCTCATTTCCTTACGGCGCCTGCGAAGCTGCGTAGGCCGAAAGCACCAGCAGATCTTCTTCGCTCAAATTCGCCACCACCGGCTTCATAAGCCCGGTCCACAAGCCCTTGCGCGCGCCGGTCTGCATGTCGTACATCTGCCGCATCAGGTAGCTGGGCGAGCGGCCCGCGATTGACGGCACCGGCCCGATGCCTTTCAGATCCGCTCCGTGGCACACGGCGCATTGCTTGGTTTTCGCCAGCGCCTCGCCTTTTTTCAAGCTGCCCATCGGCGCGTAGGCGATGAAGCCGGAGTGCGGGTCACGCAGCACTTCGGTGGCTTCCGCGTTCACCGGCACTTCAATGATGCGTTGGCCCAGCGGCTCTTTCTCGTCGCCTTCGAGCGCGAGGAACAATCCGCCCTGGATGCGCGTCTTCGGAGCCGTCTTCGATTCCACTACTTTGATCCACGGCGTCGACCATTTGATCGCGCCAAAGTAGTCGGCGGCTTGTTTGATTTCGTCTTCCGTCATGCCTTTGGCGATCGCGATCATGGCGTTGGTGTTGGCCTTGCGCGGCTCGGAGCTCTTGCGATCGCCGTTTCTGAAATCCATCATCTGCTGGATGAAATACGCGTTATTTAATCCGCTGACGCCGGCGTTTTCCGCGCGGCCCTTGCCGTTCGGATAATGACACAGCGAGCACGCACGCACTTCCGGCCGCTTGCCGTGGGCCACCACGTCGGGCATCTGCGGATGATCTTCCGGATACCAATCGGCGGGTCCGAATCCATTGGCGATCTGCGCGCGCGTGAATTCCAGATTGTTGCCGGGAAGATGGCGCGGCGTGGTATCGGGCGCGGGTGCCGCTGCGGGGGCGGCCGCTGGAGCTGCCGGCGCCGCGGGTCCCGGCGGAAATCCATAAGCCCATCCCGGAGGCCCTTCGGCGAAACACAGCGCCGCCGACGCAACGCACACGATTCCCGCGATTACAATTCCCCTTACGCTTTTCATAGCAGCTCCTTATTTGTTTCGAACCATTTGTTTTCGACTACTTATTATGTGCCAGCTTGCTGCACGCCATCTCCGCGCCGGACGGGTCAATCGCCCCGCTGCCTTCTTCGATGTGCACAATCTTACCGTCTTTATCGATCACGAAAGTGGTGCGGTTGGCGATGCCCAGATTGGGCAGCAGCACGCCGTAATCCGCCATGACCTTGCGGCTGGCAAAATCGCTGAGAATCGGGAAGGCGACGTTCAATTGCTTGGCGAATTCTTTTTGCGACGGCGTATTATCGCCGCTGATGCCGAAGATTTTCGTGGATGCGCCTTCGAACTTACTCAAGCTGGCCTGATAACCCAGCATCTCTTTGGTGCAGCCGCCGGTGAACGCGGCCGGAAAAAAGGCCAGCACCACGGGCGCTTTGCCGCGGAAACTCGATAGCGTTATTTTATCCCCGCTGGTCGCAGGCAGCGTGAAATCGGGAGCCACATCGCCCACCTTCAAGTTGGTGTGCGGCGGCGTAACCGCGTTCTGCTGAGCGAACAAAGACGCCCCCAACAGCGTTCCTAAAAGTGCGATGGTGATGGGCCTGATCATAAAGCGGGTTCTCCAGTCTGCCGTAGATTATCACTTGCCAGAAGGCCCCGCAAGGCCCTTTGGGCCTAGCTTACGGGCTGACCAGTTTGAACTTTTGTATGCGCCGGCCGCGATTTTCGGCCACGTAGACGTTGCCTTTGGAGTCGACCGCAATGCCGTGTGGCTGGTCGAACTCGCCGGGAAAATGTCCGGCTCGGCCGAAGCTGGCGAGGATTTTACCGGATTCGCGATCCATCACTTCGATCAGTGCACTGTTCTGGTTGATCAGGTACATGAAGCGCTGATTGGCGTCGCGCGACAGGTCGAGCGACACCGCCGCGCCGCCGCTTTCTTTCACTTTGCCGTCGGCCGGCGGCGTGTAGGGCGTCCACGGAATCTCGATGTTCTTTTTGAAGTTCCCCATCTTGTCGTAGACTTGCAGGCGCGCATTGTCGCGATTGCAAACGTAAACCTGGCCGTCATTGGCGACGCTCAGGCAGTGCACGGTTTTCATTCCTTCCGGCTGCCACTGGCGCAGAAATTTGCCCTCGCGATCCATGACTGCGATACGGCGGTTGCCGCCGGTACCTTCGCCGTCGGACACGTAAATGTCGCCGTTTTTCGGATCGACAAATATGCTGGATGGCATAAAGAATACGGCGGCATCGGAATTCAGCGGCTGCCCTTTCACGGTTCCGTCGGAGGAATCGAACACGCCCTTCTTGCCGATTTGCAGGAGCAGCTTGCTGCCGTCGTGGGTATATTTTTGGATCATGCCGGAAGGCGCGCTGCCGATCCACATGTTGTTGTCCTTGTCGAAGGTGCAACTGTGCAGTCGCGGATCGAGCAGTTTGGTGTCGCCCCAGGAGTTGATCAACTTGCCTGTCGAATCGAGCTCGATCACCGGCGGCGCCAGACGTCCGGCGTTCAAGTCGCCTTCGAGCACGTCCTGGCGATTGAGAAGGAACACGTGATCCTGCGCATCCACGCACACGCCGCCCAAGCCGCCGATGACCCAGCGATCCGGCAGGGGTTGGGGCCAGGTGACGTCGACTTCATATTTAGGCGCGCCGCTCTCCGCTCGCGAGACTGGTAAATAAAAAAGCACAGTCGCCAATGCCGCGCCGATTGTTGCCTTGATTAGAAAGCTATTCATGGTGATGTTCCTTGAAACCGGAAGGTCCATTGTAGAGGAGCGGGCCGAGGAAAGCGACCGGCGGTCGCTCGCTGTACTTAGTCTGTCAAGTGTTTCCAATAGCTGCCTGGTTGTTCAAGAATCCCCTTGGTGATCTGGTAGTGAGAAGTCTCTTCAAAGGCGATGGCGCTCAACGGGGCCTTGTCAAAACTTATAATTTGCGCGTGAGGATACGTCATCAGAATAGGTGAATGAGTTGCAATTATGAACTGACATCGCCCCGTTTTTACGAAGCCATGCATCAAAGCCAAGAGCGCAAGTTGCCGTTGGGGAGACAAAGCGGATTCCGGTTCATCGAAAAGATACAGGCCGGGGCCAATTCGATTCTGCAGCACCGCGAGAAATGCCTCGCCGTGAGATTGCTCGTGGAGAGACTTTCCGCCGTAACGCTCGTATGGGTCACGAGTGGATTCACCGTCACGAAAATCTCGGTCGCGCTTGCGCGCATCGAGAAGGGAAGCAAAGTGAGCGTGAAACTCGTCTCGCAGAAAATAGCCGTCGCGGGGCTGCTGGCGAAATGTTGGCCGCAACACCTTTGATAGCGCGCTCTCCAATTCTGGTCCGTGGTTGTCAGCCAGTTCGGCTCGGCCGCCACCTGAAACGGGAAGCCGGGACAGCGCGGCAACCGCCTCAATGAGCGTGGATTTGCCAGTTCCATTTTCCCCCACAAAAAAAGTGACGGGCTCGCGAAACTCTAAAGCGAGTTCGCTAACAAAAGGAAGGTTGAAAGGGTAGGCGGGCGGCTGAGGGAGCCGCTCGAGTACCACTTTCAGCCCCAGCAAGTAAGGCACACGCGAGGCCATGCTTACGGCCGGCTGACGTTGGGGGCGACGGCGAGGGCTTCGCGCGCCTTCACGAAGAGGTCGTATTCGGTCATCAGGTCGCGGAAGACGGCGTCGCCGATCATGTGATAGCCGGGGGCGGTGAGGTGCGTGTAATCGCTCTGCGCCATGCCGGCTTGCACCCATTGGCGCATAGAACCTTTGCCGCCCATCTTGGCGCGCTGGTCCCAGAAGGCGCAGCCTTGCGCTAACGCCGCTTGGCGCTCGGCTTCGACGATCGCATCCATGCCGTCGAGCGTCACCCAGCCTTTATTGCGGACGCGGATCGAGCGGTCGGGCGGACCGATGACTAAGATGGCCGCGGTGGGCGCGTCGCGGCGCAGGCGTTCGATCAGGTGCGTGTACATCACGCGATAGGACTCAAGCGTCCAGTCCTTGTGGCCCCCTTCGTTGGTGCCGTAGGAGAGCACGATCAGCGCCGGGTTGCGGCGCTCGATGTTCGACTTCAGCACCGCGTCATTCCAGTCGAGCATCATGGACGCTTGCGCGCCGTTGATGCCGAGCGCTTCATAAGTAACGCCCGTAGGTTTTTCAGCCACCCAGCCGAACAGGCGCACGGGGGCGTGCTCCAGAGTTTCTACTTCCAGGCGGTGCTGGCCAGGCTCGGCGTCGTAGTGGAAATAGTTGGGAGCGGTTTCGCCGTCGGTCGAGATGCGTTCGACGGGCGTGCCGTTATCGTAAATTTGAATGGCTCCGCCGCCGGGCTGCTGGAGGTAATAGAGTTCGAAGCGCTGGCCGTCGGCGAGCAGGAAAATCGACTGGCGCGGTGTGCTGGTGGACATACTGACGCCGCCCAGGCCGTAGATTCCGTCGCCAGCGCGGCCCACCAGGCCGTCGCTGTGCCAGCCACGCGTGGAACCGCTCTTGACGTCGAAGCGGCGGTAGGTATTCCAGGGGCGTCCGGCGATGGAATAGCCGCTGCCGCCGTCGCCGAAGGTTTGCTGCAGGTGTTCGCGGATGTCGCCGGTCCATTCATCGGCGGCTACGTGCGAGTCGCCGTAATGCAAGGCGCGCAAGGGACCCGTCAGCTCTCCGTGCTGCTGGCGGTAAAGCTGTTCGAAGAAGGGGACCAGCGCGGCGGCGTTTTCGACGGGGAGGTCTGCACCTTTGGAAACTTTTTCGATCACTCCTTCGTGGGCTTCGGCGCGCGTGGCGGCGCTGACGGTGGAAATGGGGCGCTTGGGCGGTTTTTTTGCCGCTACTTTCTTTGCGACCTTCTTGGGTGGAGTCGCGGTCTGCGCGGCGGCTGTCAGGGCCACGGCAACGGTTAGCGCGATTGCTGGCAGGATTCGCATCACGGGCGTTGGCTTTGTTCGCGGCCGGTTCTCTCCGCCTGCTCGACGATCTTCTGTTTCAGCTCCTGCAATTTGTACTCGTTGAAACCTTGGCGCAGGGCTGTGAACAGAAGCTCTCCTACAATTCTCGCACCGGCGGGCATGGGATGAATGTAATCCGAGCCCACCAGGCGCGGTTCCGACGTATACCAGCGGCCCATGGTTCCGGCGCCGCCCATGGCTTCGTAGGTGTTGAAAAACGCCACGCCGGTGTCGGCGGCGATTTTCGATTCGGTGGCGACCAGGCGCGGCATGGTGGGAATGGTATCGATCTCGCCGGTGGAAGTTTTGGTGCCGCGATCCATGGGGCTCATTAATAAGATGGACGCTTCGGGCATGGCGCGCTGCAGCCGGGCGACGGCTTTGCGCATTTCGCGGCCCCAAGTGGTGTCGACGAAATTCGGGAAGCCGCTTTCGTTGGTGCCGTAGTTGACGATGATCAGGTCGGGTTTATAGTGGTGCAATTCGGCGGCCCAATGGGCTTCGTTGAAGACGTTCGAAAGCAGCGTAACGTTTGCGCCATTAACGCCGAGGCTGCTGTAAACCACGCCGCTGCCTTTGCGGAAATCGGCTCCGTAGAAGCGCACGGAACCGGTGGTGACTTTGAGCGTGATTTCCGCGGCGCCGGGAGGAATTTCGAAAGATGCAAAGCCGGGAGCGAAGGCATCCGCGCCGGGCGTCAAGCTGGACGAGCCCGTGCCGATGGATTGGCCGTCGGCTTCGACTGCGAACGCGCCGCCTTGCGGTTCGATTAGATACGCGATTTCGACGGTGCGGTGAGCGGCGTCTTTTACTTTCCAGCGCGCGACGGCTCCGGGGGCGCCGCGGAAACTGACGGCCCCTAAACCTTGCAGGCCGTCCTTGAGCTGAGAATTTCCACCGATATCGATCTTCCAATTCGAGGCGGACATTTCGATGCCGCGGCGGTTGTACCAGGCCCAGGGGCGGGCTAACAATACGAAGCCTACGCCGCCGTCGCCGAATTCGTGTTGGAAGAGCGCGCGGGCGTCGGCGGTAATGAGATCGGCGGTGGTGGGCGAATCGCCGTAGTGGATGATGTGGACGCCTTCGCCTTTGAGCAGCGCGGCGTAGAAGTGATCCAGCACGTGATTGGGATCGAGCAGATTTTTGGGCGCCTTCGCGACCAGTTGCTGGTTCAGCGCCTGGCTTAGGTTGCCGGGGGAGGCGAGCGGGTCGATGCGGGTTTCCGCGGGCGCGGACTTGACGGGCAAGGTGAAAACGGTGGCGGCGCTTTTGGGTTCGATCGACATGTAATTCCGCAACGACGGGAACGCCTGCGGGACCAACAGCAGCGCCACGAAGGTGACGACGGTGAGCGTGGTCTTAACTGGGATCTCTAGGCGCATCAGAATTTCGTGTAGATGAACGGCGCGGCGCCGCTTTGGACTACGTTTTGTAAACCTAATACCAATAGCGCCAGGACGCCGGCTTGCGCGTAGAACGGGGCTTGAATGTAAAGGGCCTGGCTCCAGTCATACCATTTCTTGGGAACGTAATGCGCCAGAATGCCGATCAGCAAAACCATCGCTAGGGGCGCGGAGATGTTGGCGAAGGAAGCCGTGAAGGACGCGATGCGGCTGAGGATCGACATGGCTGTTTCGAAGTTGGGCGCGCGGAAAAAAATCCAGGCGAAAGTGACGTAGTGGAAGGTGAGGACGATGCTGCCGTAATGCCACAGCGGGCTCGCGGGCGCGGCGGATTTGGATTGGGTTTGCCAGAGGCGGACGAAGGCGAGTCCGAAGCCGTGGAGCGCGCCCCAGATGACGAAGTTCCAATTGGCGCCGTGCCACAGGCCGCCGATCACCATGGTGATGACGAGATTCACGTAGCTGAAAATTTTCGATCGCTTGCCGGGGAGCGAGAAATATAAATAATCGCGCAGCCAGTTGGAAAGCGATATGTGCCAGCGGCGCCAGAAATCGGCGATGTTTTCGGCGGCGTAGGGGCGGTTGAAATTGGGCGGCAATTTGATGCCAAGCAGGAGCGCGGAGCCGATGGCGATGTCGGTGTAGCCCGAGAAGTCGTAATAGATTTGCAGGGCGTAGGCGTAGACGGCGATCAAGGTTTCCGCGCCGGTGTAAAGCGTGGGGAAATCGAAGACGCGGTTGACCAGGTTAGTGGAAAGGTAATCCGCGATGAGCAGTTTTTTCATCAGGCCCATGCCGATGAGGAATAAGGCGCGGCTGCCGTCGGCGGGGTCGAGCGGTTTGCGTTTTTC
>Ga0265314_10001458_pt1 | contig 26393 bp, 25 predicted proteins | sample 4126metaG_FD_203106 | JGI IMG/M metagenome (GOLD analysis project Ga0265314, IMG submission 203106) | Rhizosphere microbial communities from Carex aquatilis grown in University of Washington, Seatle, WA, United States - 4-1-26 metaG | ecosystem: Host-associated > Plants > Roots > Rhizosphere >... | reverse complement strand
GTCTCGTCGTGGGCGGTCGAGAGCAGCCGCTGGGCGTTGAGGAGCTTGTCGAGCTGCAGATAGTCCGAATAGGACATGCTCGCGCGGCTTGCCGCTTCCGACGCGCCTCGTGACGAATCGGCGGGGTTGTCGGTCATTTCCTGCACCAGCCCGCCGGTATGCGCATGTACCTCACCCGCGTATTGGCCATACCAAACGCCATCGATATCCTGTCGATCACCGCCGGCTCCCGGCAGAAAGGCCGGCGGAACAATTACTTTAAGCCTAAAATGATGGACTTTTGCTGTCAATCGCGATTTGCTGGGTGAACCATCCGCGCAAGGTGTTGAAGATGTCGGACGTTTTACCCGTTACGCGCGACGCCTGCGTGGCGCGCGACCAGAGTGACCCGCTTCGCCCGTTCCGCGATCGATTCGTCCTTCCCGATGGCGTGATCTATCTCGACGGCAATTCGCTCGGCGCTTTGCCCCGCGCCGCCCCTGACGTTCTCCATCGCACCATCGAGCGGGAATGGGGCCATGACCTGATCGGAAGCTGGAATTCCGCCGGATGGTTCGACATGCCGGTGCGGCTCGGCGACCGCATCGGCAAACTATTGGGCGCCGATCCCGGCCAGACCGTGGTCTGCGACACCACATCGATCAACCTGTTCAAGGCGCTGCATGCCGCCATGGCGCTGAGACCGGATCGCGACGTGATCGTCGCGGAATCAGGCTCTTTTCCAACCGATCTCTACATCATCGAAGGCGCGATGAATTCCGCGGGCCGTGCGATGAAGCGGCGATTGATCGGCGCGGACGGCGCCTCACTCGACGCCCTGCTCGATCAGCGCGTCGCGGTCGTCGTGCTGTCGCATGTCGATTACCGCACCGGCGCTATTCACGACATGGAGGCGGTCACCCGCAAGATCCACGACGCCGGCGCGCTGGTGATCTGGGACGTCTGCCATTCGGCCGGTGTGATCGAACTGGCGTTCGACAATCACGCGGTCGATTTCATGGTCGGCTGTACTTACAAATATCTCAACGGCGGCCCGGGATCGCCGGCCTTCATCGCGGTCGCCAACGCGCATCAGGCCGATGCACGGCACCCGCTGTCGGGTTGGTGGGGGCACGCCGCGCCGTTCGCGTTCGAGCGTGAGTTTGCGCCGGATGCGGGGATCAAGCGCTTTCTATGCGGCACACCGCCGATCATTTCGCTGCGCGGCATCGATGTCGCGCTCGACGCGCTGGACGGGATTGAAATGCCCGCGATCCGGCAAAAGAGTTTTGCGTTGACCGATCTATTCATCGCGCGCGTAAATGCGCTGTTGCCGCAACTCGAGATCGTCTCGCCTCGCGACGCGAAGCTGCGCGGCAGCCAGGTTTCGATCGCGTACGACAAGGGCTATGCCGTGGTGCAGGCGATGATCGAGCGCGGCGTGATCGGCGATTTTCGCGCTCCCGATATCATGCGCTTCGGCTTCGCGCCGCTGTACATCCGCCATGCCGACGTCTGGGACGCCGCGGAAATTCTCGCCGAATGCGTCCGAATGGAAGTATGGCGCGATCCCCGCTATGAGCGAAAACTGGCGGTGACGTGAGGCAGATTATTTATTGACCGACGAGAAATCCGTACTGCAATTCCGTCCGCATTCCGCTCCGGGCGTTTCGATGAACCAGACCATTACAAAGGTGCAAAATGCCAACACCGCGACCGCGCCTGATACCAGCATGGTGATATCGTCGCTGTCGGCGTTTTTGAGCCAATTGCGCATCCAGGCCCCCCCCGAGGAAACTCCACCGGCTTGCTAAAAATTCCGGCGAATTAGCGCTAAAAGTTTTCAATGCAACGCGACTTTGCCCAGCGTCGCCCACGCCTGTTACGCCAAAGTTTCGAGTCGATCAACCCACAACCGCTAATCGAACCACGGCCATTCGGCAGCCCCATCATGGGTCACCGCGCCGCCCGGCGCCTGGCCGACCAGCCGCGCGTATTTGGCAAGCGCGCCGGCGCGATGCCGTGGCGGCCGCGGCTGCCACGCGGCGCGGCGGGCGGCGAATTCCTTGTCATCGATCAAAAGATCCATGCGGCGCGCGGCGGCATCGATCTTGATGCGATCGCCTTCACGCACCAGCGCCAACGGCCCACCGACGAATGATTCCGGTGAAACATAGCCGATGCACATGCCGCGGGTGGCGCCGGAAAACCGTCCATCGGTAATCAGCGCGACCTTCTCGCCCATGCCCTGGCCGTAGATCAGCGCGGTAACGCCGAGCATCTCGCGCATGCCGGGCCCGCCCACCGGGCCTTCGTTGCGGATGATCAAAATATCGCCTTCGGCATAGTTGCGATTGCGCACCGCATCGACGCACGCTTCCTCGTCCTCGAACACCCGCGCGGTGCCTTCGAACACCAGCTTTTTCAGGCCGGCAACTTTGATCACGGCGCCGTCGGGGCAAAGATTGCCTTTCAGCACCGCGACGCCGCCGTCCGCCATGATTGGCGCCGAAGCACGATAGATCACCTCGCCGTCGGGCGCATTGGCGCCGCCATATTCCTGCGCGATCGTCCTGCCTGTGATCGTCAGGCAGCTGCCGTCGATATGGCCGCTTTCGATCAGCGCGCGGATCACGACGGCGGTGCCGCCGATGTCATAGACGTCCTTGGCGGTATATTTGCCGCCCGGGCGCAGATTGCCGATCAGTGGCGTGCGCGCAAAGACCTCGCCGACGTCGTCGATGGAAAAGGCGATGCCGGCCTCGTTGGCCATGGCGGGCAGGTGCAGCGCTGCGTTGGTCGAGCCGCCGGTCGCAGCAACGATGGCCGCACCGTTCTCCAGCGACTTTCGCGTCACGATCTCGCGCGGCAAGGGGCCACCCCGCTGCAGCATTTCCATCACCAGGCGGCCGGCCTGGCGCGCGATCTGCGCGCGCTCGGCATAAACGCCGGGGATCATCGAGACGTTGGGCATGGTCAGCCCCATCGCCTCCGACACCATGCCCATGGTGTTGGCCGTGAATTGTCCGGCACAGGCGCCGATGGTCGGCAAACAACTCCGCTCGATCCCCGCGAGCGTCGCCTCGTCGATCTCGCCGGTCATGTAGCCGCCGACCGCCTCGTAGGAATCCAGCACCGTCAGCGTCCGTCCACCGAACTTGCCGGGCAGCGCGCTGCCGCCATAGATGAAGATCGAGGGCACGTTGCAGCGGATCATACCCATCATCACGCCGGGCAGCGTCTTGTCGCAACCGCCGAACCCGATCAGCGCGTCATAGGCCAGCCCATGCACCACCGCTTCGATCGAATCGGCGATCAGTTCGCGCGACAGCAGCGAGAACTTCATCCCCTCGTGGTTCATGCTGATGCCGTCGGACACCGAGATGGTGGAAAACTCCCGCGGCGTGCCGCCGGCGTCGGAGATTCCTTCCTTGGCGGCGGCGACCTGGAAATCATGGGTCATGTTGCAGGGCGTTTGCTCGCCCTTCATGCTGACCACGCCGATCATCGGTTTTGCCAGCGCCTCGTCGTCAAGCCCCATCGCGCGCATGAACGCGCGATGGGGTGCGCGATCCAACCCATCGGTGGTGACCCGCGATCGCCATTTTCGGTTGGATGATGTCATTGATCGTCGTCCCGGCGAACGCCGGGACCCATAATCCCCGACGTCCGCTATTGCGGAAGGTATTTAACTCAGTGCCGAAAATGTTGCGACACGGCGTATCGGTCCCCGCGTTCGCGGGGACGACATATCATTTTTACCGGGCCTTACTGGATCGGCGCGGTGATCGGGCCCTTGAACTGGGCGACGTCCATCTTCGGCAACATCCCGGCATCATGATAGATGTCGAGCATTTTCTGGATCGCCGGGAAGTTCGGCGCCGCGCCCGGGTCCCTGCCGAAATCATTGTCCTTCAAGAGATAGGTGTCGAGCACCGGGATCGGCGCCTTCAGCACCTCGTTGACGACCTTGAGCGTCCCATTGCGGTCGGCCAGCGCCTTTTTCATGCCGAGCGTAATGTCGCGCACATAGGCCCTGACCAGATCCGGATTCTTGTCGACGAAATCGGCGCGGCAGGCTTCCAGGATGTGGACGATGTTCGGCATCGCCTGCGACAGCGAAAACAGTTTTCGGGTGCCGCCCTTGGCTTCGGCGCGCGCGGCGAAAGGCTGGTTCATGTTGACCGCATCGACGCGGCCTTGACGCAACGCATCCTCGGAAACCGCAAAGCCGACCTCGACCAGCTTGATGTCCTTGGCGGGATCGACGCCGTTCTGTTTCAACAGCATGTTGAGCGGCCCCTGGGTGCCGCCGCCGATCACGGAAATACCAACCGTCTTGCCCTTGAGGTCGGCAATGGTCTTGATCGGCGAATTGTCCATGACCGCCCAATAGACCGAGAAGCCGCCGGGCTTTTCGAACACGTGCTGGGCGACGATATAGGCCTTGAGGTTGCCGCCGACCACGCCGTTCGCCAGCGACAGCGGCGCCTGGGTCGCGCAATCCAGCGCGCCGGCCGCGAGCGCCTGCGTCATCGGCGCGGTGCCCTGGAACTGGGTCCATTCGACCTTGTAGGTCTTGCCGAGATCGGGAAACTGCTCGGGCCGGCGCATCATCCAGTATTTCGACTCTTCGGCCGGTATCGTCCAGCCGACGCGGATGGTCTGCTGCGCCTGCGATGCGCCCATGCTTGCAAACAGCGAGGCCACCGCGCCCGCCGCCACGATCCATTTCGAAACCATCTGCATCACCCCTGCTCCATACCCGTTTCAGGCTGGCCCCATCGCCAAGTTTCGGCCAAACCTTTCATGGTTCAAATGATTGGGCAAGCCACCGGAACGGCGGGGTCCGGACGCATTCCGGCACGGCCGCAAGATGTGGTAGAGCGGCATGGCGGCACACTGAATAGGCCTGCGCGACAGGGAGTGGACGAAATGGCTGGGGTAGACGAAAGACCGAGTGCAGATCACGGGGCAAAACTCGGTTATCTCGGGCTCGGGATGATGGGATTTCCGATGAGCCGCCGCCTGGTCCAGGCCGGCCACGACGTCATGGTCTGGAACAGGTCGACCGGCAAGGCCGCCGTCCTGGTCGGGCTCGGCGCCAAGCCTGCAACCTCTCCGCGTGAAATTGCCGAGCGCTGCGACATCATCTTCATGTGCGTCACCGATGCAGCCGCCGTCGAAGACGTGGTGTTCGGCGCCGAAGGCCTTGCGACGGTCGACGGCCGTGGCAAGCTGGTGGTCGACTTTTCCTCGATTCATCCGGATGCGGCACGCACCATCGCGGCCCGGCTTCGAGAAAAGAACGGCATGGGATGGATCGACGCACCGGTGTCCGGCGGCAGCAAGGGCGCCGAGGAAGGCACGCTGGCGGTGATGGCCGGCGGCGAAGCGGCCGATATCGAACGCGTAAAACCCTACGTGCTGGCGATGGCGCGGCGGCTGACCCATATGGGACCGGTCGGCGCCGGGCAGACGACAAAACTCTGCAACCAGATCATCGTCGGCTGCGCCATGACGGTGCTGGCAGAAGCGACGCGGCTGGCGGTCAATGCCGGGATCGACGCCGGCAAGCTGCCGGAAGCGCTGGCCGGCGGATTTGCGGATTCGATTCCGCTGCAGCTGTTCGTACCGCGCATGGTGCAGGGCATTCATTCGCCGCCGCTCGGCCATATCGCGACCATGCTGAAGGACCTCGACACCGTGGTCGAGGTCGCCCGCGATACCTCGACCCCGGTGCCTATGTCGGCACTGGCCTCGCAATTGTTCCGGCTCGGGAAGGCGGCGCGTGGCGCGGATGTCGATGCGCTGGAAATCTATAAATTGTCGGCAAAGCAGACCGGCCAATAACCGAACCTGACAAAACGGGGCGATCTGGCTAGACTCCGAAAAAAAGGAAACGCGCCATGTACAATCCACCCGGGGTCAAGACTGCGCCGAATTTTCCAGTGCCTGCGCAGATGAAAGCATGGGTGCTCGGCGATCCCGACCAATTGCATTTCCGCGACAAGCCGACGCCGATTCCAAAACGCGCCGAAGTGCTGGTGCGGATCGACGCGGTGGCGATCTGCGCCACCGATCTCGAGATCATCCATGGCGGCTCGCCGGCCAGCATCCAGGGCGGCCTGCCCTTCAACAAGAATTTTACGCCCGGGCATGAATATATGGGCACGGTCGCAGCGCTCGGGCCCGACGTCGACGAATTCGAGATCGGCGAGCGCATCAGCGTCGAGATCCACGCCGGCTGCGGCCAGTGCAAGCGCTGCCGCCAGGGCATGTACACGTCGTGCCTGAATTATGGCAAGCCCGAGAAGGGCCATCGCGCCAACGGCTTTACCACCGACGGCGGCTTTGCCGAATACGCGGTCAACCACATCAACACCGTCGAGCGCGTGCCCGACACGATGAGCGATGCGGAAGCGACCCTGGTGGTGACCGCCGGAACCTCGATGTACGGCCTGACCGAACTCGGCGGGCTCGTTTCGGGCGAAAGCGTCGTGGTGATCGGCCCGGGCCCGATCGGCCTGCTCGCGGTCGCGGTGGCAAAGGCGCTCGGCGCCAATCCGGTGATCCTGACCGGCACGCGCAACAAGCGGCTGGCGATCGGCAAGGAGCTCGGCGCCGACCGTGTCATCAACATCAACGACGAGAACGCGGTCGATATCGTAAAACAGCTGACCGGCGGCATCGGCGCGGATTACGTGGTCGAATGCGCCGGCACCGAGGCCACCATCGAGCAGGCGATCCACATGACCAACCGCGGCGGGAAAATCTGCCTCGCGGCGTTTCCGCACGATCCCGTCACCACCGACCTCGCCCATCTCGTCAAGAACAACATCTACGTCTACGGCATCCGCGGCGAGGGCAAGAGCGCGACCAAGCGGGCGATGGCGCTGATGGCGGAAAAACGTTTTGACGCGACCAAAATCCACACCCACACGTTTGCGCTGGCTGACCTGCCGACTGCACTAAAGTATGCCCGCGAGCGGATCGATGACGCGATCAAGGTGGTGGTGACGACTCGGGAGATCGAGGCCGTGACGCGGGCGGCGGCGGAGTAGGCAAACGTCAGCCGGCTTTGCCGATCCGGCTGTGCCTTGAGCCATAGGTAAAATAAATCGCGAGCCCGATCGCGAGCCAGACCGCCAGCCTTATCCAGGTGTCGGCCGGCAGCCCGAACATCAGGAACAGCGAGACCAATACGCCGCCGGGTCCGACCAGCCAGATCGCGGGCGCCCGGAACGGCCGCCGCAGGCCAGGTTCGGTCATCCGCAGCACCAGCGTACCCAGCGACACGATGGCGAACGCGAACAGCGTTCCGATGCTGACGAGTTCGCCGATCAGTTCGATCGGCAACAGCCCCGCCAGCAGCGCCACGACCACGCCGGTAGCGAGGGTGGCGACATAGGGCGTGCGGAAGCGCGGGTGAATTTTGGCGGCGATCGGCGGCAGCAATCCGTCATGCGCCATGGCGCGAAAGATCCGCGGCTGCCCCAGCAGCGTCACCAGGATGACCGAGGTGAGGCCCAGAATAATGCCGAGCTTTATCAATGGCCCAAGCCAACCCACGCCGGCGGCATCGATACCGACCGCGATCGGATCGGGCACATCGAGCCGGTCGAACGGCACGATCCCCGTGAGGATAAAGCCGACCGCGACATAGAGCACGGTGCAGATCACCAGCGAGCCCAGAATGCCGATCGGCATGTCGCGGTTGGGTACCCTCGCCTCCTGGGCGGCGGTGGAGACGGCGTCAAAGCCGATATAGGCAAAGAACACCACGGCCGCGCCGCGCAGCACGCCGGACCACCCGAACATCCCGGGCCCGGTATTGGGCGGGATGAAAGCGCCGGCGGGATTGCCGGCGGTGACCCAATTCGCAAAGTTGAACGCCGGCACCGCGCAGATAATAAACAGCAGGATCACGATCAGCTTCAGCACCACGATGAAATCGTTGAAACGCGCCGTCTCCTTGATGCCGACCGTCAGCACGGCCGTGATCACCACCACGATAAAGACCGCGGGGATATTCAGGACAGCGCCGGTGGAGGACCACGCGTGGGTCGCGGCATCAAACACGTAAGGCGCGGACGCGAACTTCGCGGGAATATCGATGCCGAGGTCGTGCGCGACGTTGACGACATAGCCGGACCAGCCGACCGCGACGGCGGCGGCCGCAACGGCATATTCAAGAATAAGATCCCAGCCGATGATCCAGGCGATCAACTCGCCCATCGTCGCGTACGCATAGGTGTAGGCGCTGCCGCTGACCGGGATGGTCGAGGACAATTCGGCATAACAAAGCCCCGCGAACCCGCAGGCCACCGCGCCGAGCGCAAAGGAAAGCGTGACCGCAGGTCCCGCGTTGGCCGCGGCCGCGTGCCCGGTGAGGACGAAAATGCCGGCGCCGATGGTGCCGCCGATCCCGAGGCCGACCAGATTGAGCGCGGACAGCGCGCGTTTGGGCGCGTGCACGTCGCTGCTGTCATCGCCTTCGACAGCTTCTTGCTGCAATAATGCGGTCGATTTCCTTGCCCAATAATTGGCCAACGAGCATCCTCGCAAATCGATTCTGCAAATATCATAACGCCTGAAGCGGGATTAAGTCGCGCGCCAGCCCAGCAAATGCGCTCGGGGGCAGATTTACACCGAACAATAGCGCGCCGGAGCGCGTTGCTTCAGGCGCCGCCGCCGAGATACAGCCGCTTGACGAGATCGTTGCTTCGCAGTTCGTCGACCGAATCGGCGGCAACCACGATCTCGCCATGGACGATGATGTAGCCGCGGGAGGCAATCCGGATCGCCTGATTGAAGTTCTGCTCCGCCATCAGCACGGTGAGACCGAGATGCTGGTTGAGCTCGCCGATCTTGCTGATGGTCTGCGATACCAGCAGCGGCGACAGCCCGACCGACGGCTCGTCGATCAGCAGCAAGCGCGGCGAGGACATCAGGGCGCGGGCGATCGCCAGCATCTGCTGCTGGCCGCCCGACATGGTGCCGGCCAACTGTCCCTGCAATCCCCTCAGCACCGGAAAGGTCTCGAAAGCGAGCGCCAGGTTGCGCTCGATGTGACGCCGGGCTTCCTTGCGGAACGCGCCGAGCATCAGGTTTTCCTTAACCGTCAGCCTGGGGAACAGCCGCCGCCCCTCGGGCACCATCGCCACGCCGAGATCGACGATCGCCTCGGCCGTCAGCTTGGTCAGATCATGCGTCTGTCCGTCGATCGTCAGCGACAATGTCCCGCGCTCGGGCCGGATCAGACCCGCCACGCATTTCATCAGCGTGCTCTTGCCGTTGCCGTTGGTGCCGAGCAGCGCCACGGTCTCGCCGGTCTCGACATGGAGCGAAACGCCGCGCAGCGCCTTCACGGCACCGTAACCCGCGTCGAGATCCTTGACAGCGAGGCTAAGTGCCAAGATAGGCCTCCTGCACACGCTGGTTGGCCATCACTTCGTTGGGTGCGCCGATGGCGATGATCTTGCCGGCGTCGAGACACATCACGCGATCCGAAAAACGCATCACCGCCTGCATGATGTGCTCGATCATGATGATGGTGATGTTCTGATCCGCAAGACTCATCAGGAGATCGAGCACTTCATCGACCTCGGAACTCGACAAGCCCGCCATCGCCTCGTCGGAAATCAGCAGCTTCGGATGCGTCGCCATCGCGCGGGCGAGTTCCATCTTGCGCAACTCGACCTGGCTAAGCCTGGTGGCGGAGACATGGGCCTTCGAGGCAAGACCCATCCGGGTCAGGATCGACATCATGGTGTCGCGGCGTTGCGCCGATGTGACGTGCGCCTCGTTGGCCGCGGCGAAATCCAGCGCCACCATGAGATTCTCCGCGACCGTCATGCTTCGGAACGGCCGCGGGATCTGAAAACTGCGCGCAATGCCGCGGCGGGTGCGCAGATGCGGCGCCAGGCGCGTGATGTCCTCATCACGAAACACGATCGTTTTGGATTCGGTGCGGAATGCACCGGAAATGCAGTTGATCAGCGTGGTCTTGCCGGACCCGTTGGGACCGATCAGGCCAAAACGCTCGCCCGGGCGAATATCGACGCTGATGTTGTCGAGCGCGGTGAAGCCGCCGAACCGCTTGGTCAGCCCTGAAATCCGCAGCAGCGGCGCTTGTGCGTCGGCAACTGTCATCCCTTGCCCTCGCCGCGGTTGGTAAATTTCCGGATCAGGCCAATGATGCCCTCCGGCGCTCCCACCACGAACACCACCAGCATGACGCCCAGCACCAGCACGTTCACTTCCGACGAGATGGTGACGGTCAGCAATTGCTGCGTGGTGCCGAGCAGTATCGCGCCCACCACCGGACCCGCCCAATACGCGGTGCCGCCGATCAGCGACATCGCCAGCACCGTGACGGAGTAGTTGAGATTGAACGCCGACGACGGGTCGGCATATTGCAGGTACATCGCCGCGGGCGCGCCGGCCGCGCACATCAGCGCACCGGAAATGACGCAGGCCAGTAATTTCAGCCGCAGCGTCGGCACCCCCGTGCATTCGGCGGCCAGTTCGTCGTCGCGCAACGCCTGCAGACCGTGCCCGATCCAGGAATTCTGGATGTAGCGCGACACCGCGATCGCCAGCACCACGAGCAGCGCCTGAACAAAGAACAGCATCTGCACATAGCTATGGAAGGGCGGCGTCACCGGCGGCCGCTGCAACTGGATGCCCGCTGCGCCGCCGACGAAGCGCCAGTTGGTCACCGTCGTCTCGATGATGATGGTCAGCGCGATGGTGGCGATCGAGAAGAATATCCCCTGCATGCGCAGCGTCAAGAGGCCGAGCGCGAATCCGAGAAAGGCGCCGACCGCGGCGGCGGCCAGAATCTGCACGCCGAGCGGCGCGCCGGCGACCTTGACCAGGAACACGGCCGTATACACGCCGATGCCGAAAAAGGCGCTGGTGCCGAAATTCACATAGCCGGCATAGCCGCCGAGAATGCTCCAGGCCACCGCGAGCACGATGAATTGCAGGATGACGTAGGCGGCAAAAAACGGATATTCGTTGCCGATGACCTGCGTCATGACCAGGGTGGCGAGCAGGAACAGGATCGCACCGGCCCAGAAATACAGGCTGCGCTTCATGATCGCCTGCCGAACAGGCCCTGCGGCCGGATCGCAAGGATGCCAAGCAGCATCGCAAACGAGATCGCCGGCGCCCACGAGGCGCCAAACAGGGTGAGGACGATGTTTTCGGCAACGCCGAGGATAATGGCGGCGATCAGCGTGCCGCTCATGCTGCCGAGCCCGGCCATGACCACGACGCAGAAGGTGCGGCCGATATAGGAGCGGTCGAGCGTCGGATCGACCGGCGCAACGATCACCAGCAGCGCTCCCGAGACGCCAAGCACGGCGGTTGCGATGCCGAACGCCCATTGCTTGATCCGGACCGGGTTGGCGCCCATCAGCCGCAGCGCTTCCTGATCCTGCGCCACGGCGCGGATGGCGCGGCCCATGAAGGTGCGCGACAGATAGAGCGTCAGCAGGATCGTCAGCCCGACGGCCACCGCGAACGCGACCACGAGGCGGTACGGTATCCGCATCTCGCCGATCCGCAAGGCCTGACCGATATAGGAGGCCGTAACCGAGCGCTGATCGACGCCGAATTGCAGGATCAGCAGCACTTCGATGATGAAGGCAATGCCGAAGAAGAAGGCGATGCCGCGCACGCCCGCGTCGCTGCCACGCCGCTCGAAGGTCTCGTAATAAATCCGGTAGGCGGCAAGCCCGAACACGAACAGCAATGGCGTGATCAAAAGCCCCGCCAGCAGCGGATCGATGCCGAATTGCTCGTTGAGATACGACACGCCATAGGCGGCCATCACCAGAAAGGCCGGATGCGCGACGTGGGGAACATCGAGCAGGCCAAAGGAAAGCGACAAACCAAGACTGACGGCGGCATAGAAGCAGCCGAGCAGCACGCCGATCACCACCGCATCCTGCAGCAGTTCAAGTGAAAACAATGGAGGTCCCCCCGACCCGTTCCTGTGCCGCCGCCCCGCCGTTCGCGCAAGTGCGGCTGACCTCGATCAGCCGCACCATGGCACAAAGACCGCGTGATTACTTCCGGGCAGTCTCAAAGGGACTGACGAGTTCGCCCGATTTCCACTTCGCCGGGGACAGGATGACCTGTTTGCCGGGCGTGCGGAACTGGTCCATGTTCTTGTCCACGATGCCGTGGAACTGCGCCATCAGGGTTGCGGTTTCCTTGCGTTCGCCGTCGGCCGAGAACGCGATCGGACCGACGATGGTCTGATGCTCATGTTCGCGCAGGTATTTGGCGATGCCCTTCTGGTCGAGCGAGCCGGTCGCCTTGATGGCCTGCTCGATCAGCTGACCGCTGGCGTAGCCGAACGGCGCCAGATAGTAGCCGAGCGGATCGACCTTGGCTTCCACGGCCTTCTTGGTGTAGGTATCGAAGAACGCCTTGGTGCCGTCGAAATACATGCTCTTCTCTGGCAGCCAGGAATTGTAGTTGACGACGCCGTTGAGCAGCGAGCCCAGGTTCTCCATGACCGCGCCGAACTGCAGGCCGACCATGCCGCCGCCGAAGATCTTGACGCTGTCGCCGATCCCGATCTCGTTCACGGCGCGCAGGATGCCGGCCGAGTCAGGCGGATAGGACGCAACATAGACGATGTCGGGCTTGTTCGCCTTGAGCGAGCGCAGGATGCTGGAGAATTCCACCGTATTGGGCGGATAGGACTGGTCGAATACCACGGGCAGATTGAGCCGCTTGGCGACGTCGCGCGCCGTCACCGCCAGGTTCTGGGCGAATTCCTGGTCGGCGGCGAGCAGCGCCATGTTCTTGCCGCCGGCCTTTGTGCCGAGGTCGAGGAACGAGGCCGCCCAGCTATCTGCCGGTCCCCACGGCGCATTGTTGAACCACATGTCGTGGCCGACCTTGCTGTTGACCTGGAACGAGAAGTTGCCGATCAGCACCTTGCCACGCTGTTTGACCAACGGCATGATCGGCGCGGTCGGCACCGTCGCGTAGGGCGCGAACAGGATATCCACCTTGTCGACGTCCAACAGCTTCGAGTAGATCGCTGGCGTTTCCGAAGCGCTCGACTTGTCATCATAAACGACCAGTTCGACCTTGCGGCCGAGCAGGCCACCCTTGGCGTTGATGTCGTCCTTCCAGATCTCGATGCCGAGCAGCGAGGCCTTGCCGCCACCGGCGAGACCGCCGGTCAGCGCCATGCTCATGCCGATCTTGATCGGCGGCTCGTCAGCCCTGACCCCCGAGGTCAGGCCAAGCGCGCCGACCGCGATCGTTCCACCAAGAAATGTCCTGCGTTTCATTGAATCCTCCCGTTATGTCCCGATTTTTGCAGCATATTGGATGAACAACGCGGTCATCACAACATCCTTCGTCCCTTGGAATCCTTCTCATTTGGTCGGGTATCGGTGACGCCCTCCATCAAATCCGCCCCAGCGCCGTCAGGATAATCTGCGGCGTCAATGGAATTTCGGTGATTATGGCCCCGAACCGCCCGAGCGCGTCGTTCACCGCATTGGACACCGCCGCCGCCGCGCCGGCGGTGCCGGCTTCGCCGGCGCCCTTGGCGCCCAATTCCGTCTCGGCAGTCGGCGACACCACGTGGCCGACGTCGATATCGGGCATTTCGCCGGACATCGGGACCAGATAGTCGGCCATATTGGCATTGGTGAACTGGCCGCGTTCGTCGTAGATGCACTTCTCGAACAAAGCGGCGCCAAGCCCCTGCACTACCCCGCCCCGGATCTGCTCGTCGACCAGTTGCGGGTTGATGATGGTGCCGCAATCCTCGACCACCCAGTGCCGCAGCAGTTTTACGAAGCCGGTGTCGGTGTCGACCTCGAGCCACGAGGCCTGGACCCCGTTGGTAAAGGCAAACGGATATTCCCTCGGCACGAAATGCCGGGTCGCCATCAACTCCGGCTGGATACCCGGCGGCAGCGTGTCAGGGCGGAAATAGACGATCCGCGCCAGTTCGCTGAGCTCAATCCGGACCGCGCCGTCGCTGGCGTTGACGACCTGGTGGTTGACGATGTCGAGTTCGGAAGGCGCGGACTGCAGGATGGCGCCGGCGACCTCGAGGATGTTGCCGCGCAGCACCTTGGCCGCCTGCAGCGCCGCCTCGCCGCCGATCCCGGCGCCGCGCGAGGCCCAGGTGCCGCCGCCATAGGGGGTGTTGTCGGTGTCGCCCAGGATGACGCGCACCCGGTCCATCGGGACGCCCAGCACGCTGCCGACGATCTGGGCGGTCAACGATTCCGAACCCTGCCCCTGCTCGGTGATGCTGGTCTGGCAAATCACCGAGCCGGTGGCGTCCATCCGGATTGCAACGCCGTCCTGCGACGAGATCTTCGCGCCGCCGACGCCGTAAAACGCCGCGCTCGGATTGGTGATCTCGATGAAGCTGGCGACGCCGATGCCGCGATGAATGTTCTGCTTGCGCAGCTCCGCCTGTTCGGCCCGCAACGCATCGTAGTTCATCATCGCCATCAGTTTGTCCATCGCGGCGTGATGCGACAGCAACTCGAATTTCAGGCCGGCAGGCGACGCGCAGGGATAGCCGGCGTCGGCCACCAGATTGCGGCGACGGATCTTGACCGGGTCCATCCCGATCTTCATCGCCGCGAGATCGACCAGGCCTTCCGTGATCGAGCAGGCCACGGGGTGACCGACGCCGCGATACTGGCACATCACGTTTTTGTTCTGGAATACGACGCGGGTACGCGCGCGATAGTTTTTCGTGGTGTAGGGTCCGCCGACCAGGTTGACGATCTGATTGGCTTCGATCGCGCTGGTGCGCGGATACATCGAATAGGGTCCGACGCCCGTGAGATCGTCGATCTCGAACGCCATGATGGTGCCGTCGCGCTTGACCCCGATGCGGCCCTTGCAGCGATGATCGCGGGCGTGGATGTCGGTATTGAAACTCTCGACCCGGTCGGCGACATATTTGACCGGCCGGCGCAGCAGCTTCGACAGCGCATAGGTCGCCATCTCGTCGGCATAGATGTGGACCTTGATGCCGAAGGAGCCGCCGACGTCCTTGCAGAGCACGCGCACCTGATCGTCACGCAAGCCGAGATGAAGCGCCGCGATATTCTGCACCATGTGCGGCGCCTGGGTGCCCTGGTAGATCGTCAGCCTGGCCTCGGCGACGTTCCAGTCGGCGACCACCGACCGCGGCTCCAGCGTCACGCCGGTATGACGCCCGAACACAAACTCGGCTTCCACCACCTCGTCGGAATCGGTGAACGCCTGGTCGACATTGCCGGCATCGAGATGGCGCTCGAAGGCGAGGTTGTCGCCGAGCGAGGCATGAATGACAGGGGTTTCCGGATCGAGCGCGGTGCGCATGTCCGTCACCGCTTCCAGCTCTTCGTAGTCCACGACAACCAGTTCGGCGGCGTCCTCGGCGACCGCGCGGCTGGTCGCCACGATCGCCGCCACCGCCTCGCCCTGCCAGCAGACATGATCGATCGCGATCGCGCGCTGCGGCGCCGATTTGAGGCCTTTCAGATGCGAGAGCACGCCGACCCATGGCGTGATGACTTCGGCAAGCTCCTGCCCGGTCACCACCGCAATGACGCCCTTGACGCGTTTGGCCGCCGCAGCGTCGATGCCCGCGATTTTGGCGTGCGCATAGGGCGAGCGCAGATACACCACATGCGCCATCCGCGGCAGCGTGACATCGCTGACATAGAGCCCCCGCCCCTGCATCAGCCGATCGAGGTTTGGCCGCGGCACCGTCTTGCCGATATACGAGTTCGGACGGTCCAGCACCGACAGGCCATTCGGGTTTTCGGGTGAAGCGGTCATGGCGCTTGCTTCGCCTGGGTATCGCCGGCGCGTCGTTGCGCGGTGGTTTCGACCGCATCGACGATAGCCTGATAGCCGGTGCAGCGGCAGTAATTGCCGGACAGATGTTCGCGGATCTGCTCGCGATCAGGCGTTGGGTTTTGCCGCAGCAAATCCTGCGCGGCCATCAGCATGCCCGGCGTGCAGAACCCGCATTGCAGCGCGTTGCGGTCGCGAAACGCCGCCTGCAGATCGGCGATTTCGCCGCTGTCGGACAATCCCTCGATGGTTTCGACCGAGGCAGCGTTGGCCTGCACCGCCAGCATCAGGCAGGCGCGCACGATGTCGCCATTGACTCGCAGCGTGCAGGCGCCGCACACGCCGTGCTCGCAGCCGACATGCGTCCCCGTCAGTTGCAGTTCTTCCCGCAAGAAATCGGCGAGATTGGTCCGTGGCAGCACCAGCGCATCGACGGGCTCGCCATTGACCTCGAGCGAGATGGGAACGCGCGCGGTCACGCCAAAACTCCGGTCAGTTCCGGACGGCCGAGCAGCGCGGACACCCCGCGCACCAGCACCACCTTGGCCAGATGCCGGCGCATCACGGCGGAAGCCTGCTGATCCTCCTGTGGATTGAGCTCTTCCGCCAGCGCCGCCGCTGCGTCGGACAACAGCGCGGGCGTGATCGCGACGCCGATCAATCGCGCCGCCGCCTCGGCCAGCACCGGCCGGTCGCCGACTGCAAACAAGGCGATGCGAAGATCCGCGAAGATGCCGCCGCGCAGAAGCGCCTGCGCGGCGAGGCCGACAATGGCATAGTCGCCATGCCGCCGCGCGAACTCGTGGAAGAAGTGCACGGAATCGTTTTGCGCGGCCGGTAATTCCACCGCGACCAGCAATTCATCCGCCGACAACGCCGTCTCGTAAATGCCGGTGAAGAAATCCCTGGCCGCGATCCGGCGCTCGCCGGCCGTACCGCGCACGACGATGGTCGCGTTCAGCGCCAGCATGCAGGCCGGCAACTCGGAGGCCGGATCGGCATGCGCGAGGCTGCCGCCGAGCGTGCCCTTGTTGCGTATCGCGGGATGCGCGACATGGGCGATCGCTTCGCTCAGCAATGGCGCATGGGCGGCGATTTCAGCGGAATTCAACAGCTCGACATGGCGCGTCAGCGCACCGATGCGCAGCATGCCGCCGTTGAGCTCAATGCCCCGCAGCTCGGCGAGATCGCCGATATCGACCAGCAATTGCGGAGATAGCAAACGCAGATTGATCGCCGGCATCAGGCTCTGACCGCCCGACAGCACTTTTGCGCCGTCGCCATGCGCTGCGAGCAATTCAAGCGCGTTTCCAACACTGGTTGCGCGTGCGTAGCTGAAAGCCGAGGCTTTCATCCGATATGACCTCCCCGGCCGCCATTTAACGCATTTCCACGGATTAGAGGGCTGCGACTCCCAAAGGTCAAGTTTGTTTATCGAACGATTATTTCGGAGACATTGGACTTTTGGACGTGGCATAATGCGCGTGCAGCGGCGCGTGGTTTATCCCACGATATGAAATGCCTTATGAGATGCCTTGGGAGGGGCAGGCAATGAAGCTTGGTTTCTTCACGATGCCGATTCATCCGCTGGACAAGGATTGGCGGCAGTCCCTGCGGGAGGACCGTGAAGCGTTTGTGTTGGCCGACGAGCTCGGCTTTTCCGAGGCTTATGTCGGCGAACACGTCACCGACAAGGCGGAAAACATCACCTCCTGCGTCGCGTTCCTGGCCTGGGTCGCTGCCGCCACCAAGCAGATCCGGCTCGGCACCGGCACGGTCAACATGCCGAACACGCACCCCGCCACCATCGCGGCCTCGATCGCGATGCTCGACCACATGCTGGACGGCCGCCTGATTTTCGGCATCAGCCCGGGCGGGCTGCTGTCGGACGCCGAGGTGTTCGGCAATCTCGATGCCGATCGCAACGCGATGTTTCTGGAGGCGATCAACCAGGTGCTGGAAATCTGGGCCGGCGAGCCGCCCTACAACATATCAGGAAAATACTGGAACATCTCGACGCAAAAAACCCTGATCGAGGATCTCGGCCAGGGCATCATCGGACGGCCGTTGCAGCGGCCGCATCCGCCTGTTGTGGTGACCGCGGTGGCGCCGTTCTCGAAGGGGGTCGAGGAAGCAGCAGCTCGCGGCTGGGATCCGATCTCGGCGAACTTTTTGATGCCGGCCTGGGTCAAGAGCCACTGGCCGCGTTATGTCGAGGGCTGCAAGCGTGGCGGCCGCGCTGCCGATCCCGCCAACTGGCGGGTGGCCAAGAGCGTGTTCGTCGCCAAGGACGCCGCGACCGCAAAAGCCTACGCCACAGATCCAGACGGGCCGTATGTGTATTACTATCGCTCGCTATTTACAAAACTGAAGAAGAACGGCCGTATCGAATTGTTCAAGACGCGCCGCGATCAGCCCGACGACGAAGTGACCCTGGAGGATATCTGCGACAGGCTGATCATCCACGGCACGCCCGACAGCGTCGCCGATCAGGTGCTGGCCTTCCAGGACGAGGTCGGCGCGTTCGGCACGCTGCTCTACGCCGGCAAGGACTGGAAGGATCGCGAACTCGGGCGCCAGTCCATGATCCTGATGGCCGAACAGGTGATGCCGCGGATCAACGCGGGCCGTCCGAAATAACCTGAGCTGACTGGAGAAGGTTCATCGTGGCTTTTACCGACCGCATCCCCTATCAGGCGCTCATCGACCGGCCGAAACTAAAACTGCCCGGCGGCAAGAAGCTCGCGGTATGGGTCATCCTCAACGTCGAGGAATGGCGGATCGAAAACCCGATGCCGCGCACGGTGCTGAGCCCGCCGATGGGCCAGCCGCTGTTGCCCGACGTGCCGAACTGGTCGTGGCACGAATATGGCATGCGCGCCGGCTTCTGGCGGCAGTTCAAGGCGCTGACCGATCGCAACATCCCGGTGACGCTGGCGCTGAACGCCAACGTCTGCAACTCCTATCCGCGGGTCGCTTCCGCGGCGCTGGACGCCGGCTTCGAATTCATGGGGCACGGTTTTGTGCAGGGACCGATGCACAGGCTGGACAACCAGGCCGACGCGGTCAAGCGCGCCGTCGACACCATCGCAAAATTCGCCAAGAAGGCGCCGCGGTCATGGGAAAGCCCGGGGCTGACCGAAACCGAGGAAACCATCGACCTGCTGCGCCTCAACGGCATCGAGTATCTGGCCGACTGGGTGATCGACGATTTGCCGCAGGACATAGCGACGCCGCACGGCGTCATCACGACGGTACCGTATTCGGTAGAGACCAACGACATCGTGATCCACGCGCTGCAGCATCTTTCCGCCGAGCAATTTTTGAAACGATGCACCGACCAGTTCGACCGGCTCTATCTCGAGGGCGCCGACAACGCCCGGATCATGGCGATCTCGATCCACCCGTACATCACCGGCGTTCCGCATCGCATCAAATATCTGGAAGCGCTGCTCGACTATGTCATCGGCCATGACGGCGTCGCCCTGATGACCGCAAGCGAGATCGGCGACTGGTACCGCGCCGAGATGGCGAAGGTGTAAATCTTGTAGGGTGGGTCAGGCGAAGCCGTAACCCACCCTTCAAATAGGCAACTCGGCGGTGGATTACGCGGAGTTTATCATCGGGCGTGCGTTCGCGCGACCCGTTGGCTAATCCGCCCGACGACCACCCCTACCCCACCGCCTTCACCGGCGCGCGCCGGACGCCTGTGGCAGCACCCCCGAACATCCGTTCAAAACCGGCCAGGAAGACGTCCAGCGCGTCGTCGATCATCTGTTCCTTGTCTTCCAGCACCTGCGATTCGTAGATGTATTTGCGCACCCCGTAGTAAAAAATCCCGCTGTGAAATACCCACGCCAGTTCGATTTCGGACGCGGCGAGCTTGCCCTGCGCCGGAAGGCCGGCCTCGTGCCGGCACTCCCTCACGATGCGGGTGAGAATCTTGTCCCGGACCATGCCGACATACCAGCGGTTGATGTCGAGCCCTTTCAGGCCAGCATAGAAATAAATCCGAAGCCATTTGCGGGTGAAGATCGCGGTGGTGTAGGCGCGATAAAATTCCTGCAGCCTATCGCGCAGCGAACGCGAGCGGTCCGCCAGCAGCCGGTCCCAACCGGCATCGATCGGCTCGAGATAAACAGTGCGATAGACTTCCTTGACCAGGTCGTCCTTGCTCGGAAAATAACGATACAATAGCGGCTGCGTCACCCCGAGCCGGCGCGCCAGGTCGCGGGTGCCGCCAGCAAAGCCTTCCTCGGAAAAGAATTCGGCCGCCTTGGCGACGAATTCCTTGCGCCGGTCATCGGGCGACAACCGGCGCTGCTTGGCGCGCGCACGCTTGGCCGGGGCTTTTTTGCTCATCACGATGTGCCGCCGCCGGGAGGTGCGAACCGCCCGTAACCGCCGCGCGCGAACAACAATGGCTCCTTCCGGTTATAGGCATAGGCCTCGACCGCGCCGAGGAAGATGATGTGATCGCCGCCGTAATAGCGGTTAGCGGCGCGGCACTGGAAATTGGCGACGCTGTCGGCGAGAACCGGCGCGTTGCCGAGCCCCGGCTTCCAGTCGACGCCGGCGAATTTTTCGCCGGAGGATTTGGCGAATTTGTTGGCGAGTTCCTGCTGCGACTCGCCGAGGATATTGACGACGAAATGGCTGGCGTTCTGGAAAGTGCTCAAGCCGTTGGAGAACATCCCGAGGCTCCACAGCACCAGCGGCGGGTTCAGCGACACCGAGGCGAATGAATTGCAGGTCAGACCGTAGGGTTTGCCGTCGGCGGCCATCGCCGTGATGATGGTGACGCCGGTCGCGAAGGTGCCGAGCGCGTTGCGGAAATCCCGCGGGTCGATCGCCGAGGTATCGCTGGCGAGTTCGGCGGCGGGATCCGGATCGGCCGGATGTTTGGGTTTGTCATTCATCCGCTGATCTCAGAGGGTCAGGTTTTCCGATGGCAGCCCGAGCGCGACGCGCCCGTAATTGGTGCCGGCCGCATCGAAATTGAAAGCCAGATGGGAGTTGATCGCGTGCGCGTCGCGAAACTGGCGCTGCAATGCGCCGCTCATGTATAGACCACGGGCGCCGCTCGCCGAAAACAGCAATGATACCGCCTCGGTGCACAGACCGACCGAAAAGGCGCCATCGCGGCGGTATTTGGTCTTGGCGGGTATGTGGGGCACATGGCCGCGCCTGGCGTCGGCCATCGCCTGGATGCAGGCCTGCCGCATGATCAGGCGCGCAGCGTCGATCTTGGCGGACGCTTCGGCGATCTTGATCTGCGTCGACTGCATGTCGCTGATCTTGGCGCGGTTATAGGTCGAGGCGCGATGCCGCGCGAGATCGACGTAATCATCGAGGCAGGCCTGCGCGTTGCCGAGCGCTACCCCCGACAGCACATAGGGAAACAGCGAGAACACCGGCAGCGCATACAGCGCGTTCGGATTGGCGGCGCTGCCCGGCGTCGGGCCGCCGCCGAGCTCGCTGACCGCCAGAGTCATCGCGTCAGGCACGAAGGCGTCGTCGACCTCGACGTCGTTGGATCCGGTGCCGCGCAATCCGGTCGCGTTCCATTTGTCGACGATCGTGTAGTCGCTCTTGCGAAGCAGGAAGATGCGGTACTCGATGCCGTCGGCCTCGTCGTCGGAGGAAACCACGCTGGCGAGCATGTTCCACTCGGCGGAATCGACGCCCGAAGAGAACGGCCAGCTGCCGCTCAGCACATAACCGCCATCGACCTTGCGGGCGCGGCCGGCCGGAAAAATAAAGGACGAGGCGATCAGCGCATCCGGGTTCTCGTTCCAGACCAGGTCCTGGGCGCGCTTGTCGAACATGCCGAGCATCCAGTGATGGCTGGAGAGGTTGGCAAAATTCCACGCCACCGACGCATCGCCGCGTCCGAGCCGCTCGGCGCAATCGACCAGGGCGACATAGTCGAATTCGGAGCCGCCGACCCGCTTCGGCTGCACTACCCTGAACAGGCCGGACTCATGTAGCTCGCGTTCGGTTTCCGGCGGCAGGCGCCGCAATTCCTCGGTGCGGGCGGCGCGCTCACTCAGCTTCGGGATCAGGGCTTCGGCCCGCGCCAGCATCGCCGCATAGGCGCTGGCGTCTCCACCCGTTTCCCGGACAGCGTTGGGGTTACGACCAGCGTCAGCCATAATCGCTCGTCTCCCTGGATCGATCCGTTTTGCGTAAAATTCACCGCAGTGCAGCGAGATCGACGTTCTGATCCAAGCTTGTTTATCGCCTGATCACTAGTTATTCAAGGCGCGGCCGCGTGTATACCAGAACGCAAATGCGGCTTCGCCCGGCAGGAGATTTCCATGAGCAAGACCGTTGGAATGGTTGGCCTCGGCATCATGGGAAGCGCGATCAGCCGCAACCTTACAGAACGCGGCTGGCGGGTGATCGGCTTTGACACCGACGCCGCGCGCCGGAACGAAGCCGCACAAGCCGGCGTGATCATCGCCGTGGACGCCGCCGAGGTCGCGCGCGAGGCGCCTGTCATCATGACCAGCCTGCCGAGCCCTGCCACCGTGATGGATGTTGCCGGCATCATCGCCAGATCGGCGCCGTCGCCGCGCATCGTCGTGGAGCTTTCGACGCTGACTATCGCCGATAAGCTGCGCTTCGAAGCGGTCCTGAGCAAGGCCGGCCATATCGCTCTCGACTGTCCGCTGAGCGGCACCGGCGCGCAGGCCATCAACCGGGATCTCGTGGTCTATGCCTCGGGCGACAGCAAGGCGATCGCGGAGTGCAGCGGCCTGTTCGCCGACTTCGCCAAGCAAAGCGCCGATCTCGGCGCGTTCGGCAATGGCAGCAAGATGAAATTCATCGCCAATCATCTGGTCGCAATTCACAACGTCGCCAGCGCCGAAGCCATGGTGCTGGCGGAGCGCGCCGGACTCGACCCGCAAATGGTCGTCGACATGGTGAGCCCCGGCGCCGGCGGTTCACGGATGTTCCAGATGCGAGCACCGATGATGGTCAAGCGCGCTTATGAACCCGCGACCATGAAGGTCTCGATCTGGAAAAAGGACATGGCGATCATTGCCGAGTTCGCCGAACAGGTCGGCTGCGCGACCCCGATGTTCGCGCTGACGCAACCGGTCTACACCGAAGCGATGGCGATGGGGCTCGGCGATCAGGACACCGCCGCCGTGTTCGAAGTGCTGAAGAAGACCATCATCACCGAGCCGAAGCCGGCCACCAGGGGATAGTACCATGATCGAGCGCAACAACCGTTACGGCCGCACCGCCGCCCGTATCCATGATGCCGATGGCCTCGCCCGGCGGCCATCGTCGCCGACGATCGACATCCACGCCCATATCGTGGTGCCGCAGGCTGCCAAGCTCGCGCGACCGCATGTCGACATCAAACGGATTCCGCTGGCGCATTTTGCCGACGCCTTCAGCAAGGAAATCAATGCGCAGCAGGAAAAGGACGTCAGCGAGGTCATGACCACGATCGACCGCCGCCTGCGCGACCTCGATCGGATGGGCATCGACATCCAGGTCGTCGCGCCGGCGCCGGGGCAGAATTACTACACGGTCGACGCCAGGATCGCCGAGCAAGCCCATCGGCTGGCCAATGACGGCGTCGCCGAATTCTGCTCGCGCAGGCCCGATCGTTTTGTCGGCCTCGGCGTCGTCACCTTGCAGGAGCCGGAGATCGCGGTCCGCGAGCTCGACTACGTCATGAACGATCTGAAACTGAAAGGCGTCGAGATCCTGACCAATGTCGACGGCCAGGAGTTGTCGGACGAGAAATTCCGGCCGTTCTTCGCTCACGCCGAGCAGCTCGGCGCCTTCATCATGATGCATCCAAACGGTTTTACCCATGGCGAGCGCCTCACCCACTATTATCTCAACAACGTGCTCGGCAATCCCCTGGAAACCACGCTCGCGCTCCACAATCTGATATTTTCCGGCACGCTGGCGCGCTTTCCCGAACTGAAGCTGATGGCTGTGCATGGCGGCGGCTATCTGCCCGGCTATTCCGGCCGGATCGACCACGCCTGGGGCGCGCGCAAGGATTCTCACGCCGACTTGCCGCTGCCGCCGACGACTTATCTGCGGCAGGTCTATCTGGACACCGTGGTGTTCAGCTATCACCAGCTGGCGTATCTGATCGACGTGTTCGGTCCCGATCGCATCGTGATGGGCACCGACTATCCTTTCGACATGGCCGAATATAATCCGGTCGGCCATATCGCGGGCGTGCAGGGCATGGACGAGTTGACCCTGGCCCAGATCGCCGGCGGCAACGCCATCAGGGTGCTCGGGCTCGATCTGTAACGGCGCTTTCACGAAAGTTCTCGTAGGGTCGGCAAAGGCGCACTTGCGCCGTGCCCACCATCCTTTGTTGTGCACGTAATTGGTGGGCACGCTTCGCTTTGCCCACCCTACGAACTGCGTTCGCAGGGACACCGGGATATGAGTCGTCGTTCTCGCGACATGGTTTTGTCCGAGGTTTGCCAATCAGCTCCGCCCCAAAAGAGAGGGCGCAGGGAAGACCGGGTGCGCGCTGCACCCGCGGTCTCATGTGCATTGTGCATCTAAAAAAGGTCGCACATGAGCATACAGGTTCAGCGGAAACACTCCGGCCTTCCCTGCGCAATGGCTTTACGGCTTATATCGCGCTCTCCCTGGTGAATCGGAGCTTCTTGCCACCATCGCCCCCGAGAGGCGTTAGCCTCTCAAGGACTTGACGCCAGCAATCCGGGCGTCAGGACCACACGACTTCGCCGTACGCATCCGTGTCGCTCGTCTCGCGACACGCACGCGTCCACCGCAACCCGCTCCAACGTCCAGTGACGACGGCCGACGTCCCCTCTTTCGGAACGGGCTGGCAGTGATTTTCCGGTGATTTGGGTCCGGGGTCAAGTCCATTTCTGAAGATCGGAAAATTCCTTAAGGACCTGGGATCCGTGGCTCCTTCCGCGGCGTCATCCTGAGGTGCGAGCCCTCTTGGGCGAGCCTCGAGGATGTTGTTCAGCGCAATTCTTGTGGCCATCCTTCGAGGCGCGCAAGGGCGCGCTCCTCAGGATGACGGCGCGTTGCCGCCCATCCGGCGCTAGCCCATCCCTTCGACGCCGAACGGTTTTAGGAGTTTGGAATAATGCTCGGTGCCGCTGGCGGCCAGCATCGCCGGATAGCGTTCGGCAGAACCGATCGCGTTCTAATGCGGAGCGGCGGTCACGTAGCCCGGCTGCTGGAACGGATGGGAGGTCGCAAAGGCCGGCATGGCAAAACAGCGATCGGCGAGTGCGGCGACTGTCGGATAGGCGCCGAGGTCGAGCTTGAGATAATGCGAGCCGACCACCTGGCCAGCGATGCAGATGTCGGCGAGCCCGGGCTGCGATCCCAGCGCGAACGGCGCCGGCGCGCGGCGCGTCAGCAGCCGCTCGTAGGTGGCGAGGCCTTCATGGGTCCAATGCGTGCCCCAAGCCGCGACCGCGCCCGCGTCGGCGCCGAATGCCTTGGCGAGCTGATTGCGGACCCGAGGCGTCGTCAAGGGATGCGCGTCGGCAATCGTCACCAGCGCCAACGAGCGTGCATAGGCGCGCTCCCTGATGTCTTTCGGGATAAGCCGCGGCTCAGGTTGGATGTCATCGAGATATTCGATGATCGCCAGCGACTGGAAAATCGAATGGCCGTCGTGAATAAAAGTCGGCACCACGCGCTCGGCATTGATGGTCTCATAGCCGCCCGGCTTGAACTGCTCACCGGTGAGGATATCGATCGGGATTTCCTCGAACGCCAATCCCTTGAGCCGAAGCGCGACCCGGACCCGAAACGAAGCAATCGAGCGCCAAAATCCGTAGACCTGTATGCCCATCGGGCGCCCCTTCATCGGTTTGATTGCCGGCCTGGTCAGAATTATCCAAGACGCCCGCCCGATCCTAACATCTTTTACCGGAGCGATGGAACGGGCTCCGATTTCCTGCGTTGCTGGGTCGTCGGCCGGAAATCGGTCCAGGATCGGTCAAATCGATGCGCGCGAAGACCTCGACCGCACTGCTTACGTCAGTCGTGAAACTGCTGGGTCACGCCACGATGGGGGTCGCCATCGGGCTGGCGGTCGCCTTCTTTGTCACCCGGTTTGATCCGCTCGGGATCATGGTGCTGATCGGCGGCAACAAGGAACCGGGAATGACGCCGTCGATCCTGGTCGGCGTGATCGTGCTGTCATTCACGGTTGGGACGACTCTCACCGGCTTTGTCTTCATGATGACGGAAGACCGCTGAGACCCTCTTTACCCTTGATACCAAAGAATCGGACATGCCGGTGCATCAGAACGGAACAGCGGTCGGGCCGCGGCGTTCTCTGACCATGCCGAGATATCATTTCGACCTGATTGGAAAGGAGACCATTCTGGACCATGACGGTCTCGATCTCGGCGACGATCTGCTGGCATCCGACGCCGCGGATCGCCTCGCCAACGAATTATATTCGGTCCGGCCGGAATTGCGGCAGCAGCACTGCTCGATCCTGGTGACCGACGAGGACGGCGAAGAAATCTGCCGTTCGCCGATCTGGGATCGCGGGCGGGATTAGA
>Ga0265314_10001456_pt1 | contig 26426 bp, 22 predicted proteins | sample 4126metaG_FD_203106 | JGI IMG/M metagenome (GOLD analysis project Ga0265314, IMG submission 203106) | Rhizosphere microbial communities from Carex aquatilis grown in University of Washington, Seatle, WA, United States - 4-1-26 metaG | ecosystem: Host-associated > Plants > Roots > Rhizosphere >... | reverse complement strand
AACGCGCTGATTGCTGCCGTGCGCGCTGATGGGGTGAAGAATATCGCCTCCGCCCTCCGCCAAAACGCCCTCAAACTCCCCCATCTGTTTGCCAAACTCGGCATTGTGACGAAGTGAAAGGCCCTGAGGCTATGCGGCGGGTTTTTCCGTGTCGGGCTTGGGCTTCTTTTTGGCGGTGGCGCCGGTCGGCGCATCGGCTGGTTTTGACTCCTGGTCACCCGAGTCCGCGGCAGGTGCTTGGTTCCGCAGCCGATACTCACGCAAGGTTCCCGGAAGGACACGGATGTCTCTCGCCTGGTCCCACCCGATGAGCCCGCGCTTGCCGAATTGCAGGTACGCACCGCGCAGCACCGGCAGCACCCGGCCGACGGTGGCGGTCGATTTGCCGGCGGCGATCAATGCCGCCCGGTACTTTTTGCAATTTGCCGTTGCTTCACAACGCTAGTTGATCACACAATTCTGGTGGCGACACAGGGCCGCGGCACTCGGCGTCATAGACGCAATTCCAGCATGGCGATACGTCCAGCTTCATTTCCAGAAATAGAACGGTCTTTCGCGTGTTCCATTGTCAGTCGCCTGACTACACGCAATGGCCATGTGATGATGTGACGAAGCCCTTCGTCGACCGTTCCTGTCGTCTGCTTGCAAAGCCAGGAGATCAGTCCGTCTTCCAGTTGACGAATTCGCGCGAGGCGGTTTTTACGAGGAATCTCCAGGAGTCGTCGATAGACGTGCCCGCCAACTTCACCGATCTGCTCTGGCTTGGAGCGAAATGCCACCATGAGAGCCACGGAATATGCTTTCATTGCTTCGTGACGACCATCATCGTCTTGCCAATTGTGGTCGGCGATCATCATGTGCATGTCGATCAGCACCTCCTCTAGACCTTCAGATCCTTCAGATTCAGATTCTCGAATGATCTTTTGCAACTTGGTAAATGTCTTCTTCGCATCTGTCTTCTTCGCGTCCTCTTCCTTGCTCCACGCGAGGAATAGGCCGAGTCGCTGAAGGAGGAGGAAGGCGTGCCCCCAGGATTCATGCTCATGCTGGATGGCCGTCTGCAATTCCGCATCGGCTTTCGCGAACTGTTTGACTTCTTGATAGAGGGTGGCGAGGGCGGCGGACGCGATGGCGACAGAGTCATCGTTGCCAACCGTTTGTGCTTGCAGGCGGGCCGCATTCCAGGTCGCCGCCGCTGAGGCAATGTCCGACACGTCCTCGTAGCACTGGGCAAGGTGTGCCAAATAGACGTGACCGTCAGGCAGGTTGTGAAGAGATGGCTCTATATCGCGATAGTAACGAAGTGCCCTCCTTGAGTTCCCTCGCGATCGAAGGATATTCGCGTAGTTCAAACTGATTTTCCAGTGCTCGCTTTCAATACCGTGTTTCTTGGCGGAAGCGAGGGCGCTCAGGTAGAGACGGTCTGGATGCGGCGTCTGCATCTGAAAGGCGCAATTGGCAAGGGCGTGTTGTCCACGGACGAGCTCGTGCCAAAGTCCATGACGTCGCGCAGTGTCGCGACATGTTGTGAATAGTCGCACTGCTCTTTTTCGTAAACGTGCGTCGAACAGTGCAAGGGCTCGGTTATGAGCGACAGAAATGACAGCTTCTACGTCCTTCCGCACACGCGCGAGCGCCTCCGCTTCAAGGAAGAGCGGGATCGCGTCTTTCGGCGCGCCAACTTTGCGACGTAACTCGCCAAGATTGTTGAGCACATGCTCAAGTGATTGGCCGTCGTGAGCTCTTCGGGCCAACGATAACGCCGACTGATGGGCGGAATTGGCTTCGTCATACCTGCTGAGTTCCTGAAGGCAGACGCCCAACTGATCGGAGGCTTGGCACGTGCGGAAGTGGTCATGGTGGCTGGTGGCAAAGGCGATCATCGCGCGCAGAGTTTCCAACGCCCTGTCATAGAGTCGACCGGACCATTGCCATGTATAGAGCTGTTCATACACGTGCCACATCTCGTCGATGCAACTCGGCAGGCGTGACCAACGAGCCAGTGCCTTTTGAAATGCGTGCTCAACGTCGTTGACTGGGGCGTCAAGGTCCATCAGCAATCGAGCGGCATCAGTAAACAGGTGAGCAGCAACGGTGAGATGGCGGTCGTGTAGCTCCCGTGCGGCGAACCGTTCGAGCAGTCGCACGAGTTTGATGGTTGGTTGCTCTTTTTCCTGGAAGCATGCTCGATCGGTGAGGCACTTATGCACCCATTTGTCCAGGTGGTGTGCGCGCGCCATTCGTAGGGCGGAACGAAGTGACGATTGCGCACGACGGCCATGCTTCTGTCTGTAGGCCATGACGGCGGCGGCGTGCAGTGAATTGACCGCACGTTCAAAGTCCGCGGCGGCAACGTGACGTTGATGCAACTGGCGAAATGCCTGCTCCGCTTCATCATACCTCTTCAATTGGCTGAGTGTACGAGCTTTGCCGGCAAGGACGAGACCCTGGGTGTCGTCGAAACCTTGCTGGTCGCAGAGCTTCTGTGCGGCGACATACCAGCGAAGGGCAATCCTGGAGAAACCAAGGTTGAGATTGGCCGTTCCAATATTACAGAGTGCAATGGCGCGGATGTCGCGTTGATCAGTTGTCGCTGACACTTCTGCTGTTTGAGTGAACCATGTGAGAGCGCCGGCATGGTCACCGCGACCAGCAGCGGCGAGACCACGGCCGATAAGCGACGCGGTGAGGCCAGAGTCATCGTTGGCGCGAGTCTTCGCCGCAATGCTCTCGTCGAGCAATGCGTCAGCTTCGTCGGGCGAGTGAGCGGCAACAAGTGCTGCCACATTATGTAACGCGCGCCCGAGGAGCATGTCGTCGCGACAGCGTCGAGCATGGCTGACTGCGCGCTTGTAGGCGTTCAATGCTTTCTCAGGGTTACCGGAGTGGAGTAGAGCGACTCCGCTATTGATGTACGACTGACCTACACCCCATTTATTTCCAATTCGAGAACTGTACACTCGGAGCCGATGGAACCACGGAAGTGCATCGGAGGGTGACGGCCCACGAGCAAGGCAAAGCCCGTAGGCGTTGTAGAATCGCACGCGCTCAAGTGGGGGAAGCCGACGAAGGGCTCGCGGCGTAGAGAAGTTCGCGAGCATTTGCGTGTAGTGTTCGTTCCAATGTCCCGGCTCAAGTCCATGAGCGACGTCCACGAGTACGGAAGCGGCCTGTCGAATATCCGCGATGCAAATATACTGAACGCTTAGGTAGATCGCAGTATCGACGTGATCCCGGAGCGGTTGCAGCGTGGCAATCCACTCGTCGAGGATTGGGCGTTTATGCGATGGGTCCGGAAAGAGAGTATTCTGAATCCGCTTTGGGACACGGAGCCTTTGGTCGTGCTCGACGAGTAGATTCGCACGACGAAGGCGAGTTGTTTCTCGCCGCCAGTCGATGGCGGGAAAGATCTGTCCAAGGGTTGCTATATCTAAAGGTGCGGGGGCGAGGGCGATGAGACCTAAGATCCGGATAGACCCTGTGGGGACGAGTAGTGGGGGGGCTCCGCGGGCGTGGGTTGAGCGGCGGCCGGGATGTGTGGGCGACTTTGGTTGCAAAGGTTGGCAGGATTTGGAGGCCGGTGCTTGCGCAAGGAATGGATAGTATTTGCGTGCGACGTGAGGGTGGTCAGACATCATATCAACGATGTCGTCCCAGAAGACCACGTGGACGGAGAAGAGACCTTTGCGGCGATGAGTCACGGTAAGCTCTCGGGCAAGACGCTGAAGAGCAACGTCGCGGGGAAGCGGTGCGGCGATCACGAAATGCTTGAGCGGTGGGACAAAGCCTTTTGCCTCATCTACTTCGTCATTGAGCAGTTTGGGGGTGAGTTTGCGACGAACCAGAAGGTCACGATTCTTGCACGAAACACCTGAATACCCGCTGTGGCCTTTTGGCAAGCCGAACACATCCACGCCTTGTTGACCGTGGCCTGGTCGCCCATGTTGTTGTGTAAATGGGTCCTTCCATTCCTCGCGGAATAGATCGCGGCAAAGGCGCTGAAAGTCCTGCCAATCCGTCAACGGGGGCAATTGGTAGTTCGCGAGTGATAGCATGGCGTTAGGACCAATGGTCCCTTCAAAGGCAGGTTAAAGATCATCCCAGCTTTCCACTCGCATTTGCGCAGCTCTTCGCGCAGAACAGCTCGTTGCTGTGCGGCTCGGTCGTCCTGATTTTTGATAAGGTCGACGATGATACCGCCATCGCCTTCTGGGAGAGCCAGACGGTTTCACCTTCGAGGCGCACCTCGATACGAGTTGCGCCGTCCTCGGCTTGGTAGAGGATGACTTCGCCCGAGGGATCGCGGGCCGGTGTGGGCAAGTTTTTGCTCATGGCTGCGTCTTGAGGGGGTGCTCCTTGAGGCACCAACGTACCGGAAATCCGAGACGGAGACGGGTTATATCATGCAAGGTGGTAATTTGGCAGGGGTTACGAAGTATCGGGTAGGTCGCGTACGGCGTCAACCGCGGGCGGCTACGGCGATGATTCGATCGAAGTCGAGCGTGCCGGTGATCGTCCTATTCGACAACGCGGTCAGTCCGCGATTGTGACGGTTACGCGTTGGGAAGTTGCAGAGGCGGAGGCGATTGAGGTGGGCGGCGGGCAAGAAATGCCTGAATTTGCTCCGGCGTCGCATGCTGTTGTTGACCGGCGTGGGAAATTCTTTCCAGCGCCGTGGTGAACGTCTCATGTGCCATCGTGCGGTCGTGACCCTTGAGACGATGTGCGATCGAATGTAACTGGTGAAGTCGAACCGGCGAGATCGTTGCCGGGCTCGTCTGCCGCTGGCCGAGCAGGAGCAGTGGGTTGTTGAGGATAGACAACCAGTTGGCGAACAGACCGAGTTCGTGGTCGATTTGATGGCTGACCAGATCGAATCGATCTTCGTTTGATGGGCATGCGAGAGAAGCCCATTCCATCCAATCGACGAAAGCAAGTACCGCTTTATCAAGAAAAATCGAACAAACATTGTTGCGGATCGCTTCAATCTCTTCGGCGGTACCAGCAGTGACGGCGTCGAGAAGGGAAGTCGTCGAGGCTGCGAGCTGGGCGGTCAAGTCGAAGTAGGTGCGCCGAACTGCCTGTACCTTCTCAAGCGTTTCACCGGCTGTCTTGATTGCCTCCACGTTTAGTTTTTTTATTTCCGCGAGCATGCGGTAATGTTCGATGAACCATGTGACAGCGCCGCCGACGGCGGTGCCGATGCCGAGAAGCACGGCAATCCAGCCGCCCGAGGGGATCGATGCTTCGGCCAAAAGAACGGGGATCATTCCGTTGGTTTCCACTTGGCCAGTGCCGAGCTCAGGTGGAGCATGACTTCGCCCGCCCGGTCGGAAGCGGTCGAATCATCGCTTGTCGGGCAGAAGTGCCGTAGTGCGGTGAGCGCCCGATCGGAAAACGACCCGTGCGACTCGTCAAAAATCGCGAGAAGATGATCGGCCTCGTCGGAGTCAAGCTCACGCCCCGCAAGGCGTGCGGCGGTGGCGCGCAAAACGGCCGCAGTTTGACCGTCGTTCGCCATGGAACGTCATGTCTCCTCGAACGCGTCGAACGGATCGACGAACTCCTCGGCCAATCCACCGGGCGCCAGTTGGTCGACCGGCTCGACCGGAACGTCGGCACCCCTGCCAAGTGCGCTGGCCAGGTCGTTCATGACCCTCGCCGCATTGTCGGAACGCTCTTCAAGCGGCCCCATATCGCGGGTGTTGCGTGGCTCGTTAGACATGGCGGATACCTTTGCGCGGGGGGCGATTGTTCTGGGCCAGAATCTCAACGGCGCGACGAAAATTCATGGGCGCCGCCGGGGGTTGGGCATTGGCTCGCAGGGCGGCGGCCACGTCGCGCATCGTCCGATCGGCGTTGTCGCTCTCAAGGATGCTCGCGAAAAGAGTGCCTCGTTGAGGCGGGGGTCGTCTGTCCATGGTTTTGGTTTCCTCGTGAAACGAAGTCGCTCTTCACCAATGCTAGTGCTGCAATGGTGGTCGGGCAAGAGCGAATGCGCAGACGGGGGGCGACGCTTGCGGAGCCGGAGCGGCCGCCACGTGCCGATGAGCCAGGTCGATCATGAGCGGCGATGGGCACACGGAACGGCCGGTCCAGAATTCGGTCCAGAATCCTTGCAAAACCCTGGAGAATTTGGAATAATAGGAATTAGGAAGTCCTTAATTCCAAGGGGTTTAGGTCTAGCGGAAGACATTCCCAAGCTGGACAACAAGCGAGGGGGGAACCCCTCCGGATTCAAGTACCTGCGATCGCATACTCCTGACGATCCACCAATAAATTAGGAAGAGGCCGCAACCCATCAAGTCGCGGCCTCCCACTCGTCGTCACTCGTCGTCCACCACCCAAGTGCCCGGCCCTACTGGGACCAAGGCACGGGAGGGCAAACGGCTCCTCACGTGCGTATGTCGCCGCTGTTTATGGCCGTTGCCCAGAGCACGGCGGCCACGATCAGAAATACGATCCAGGAGCTAGTCATTCTGCCGACCAGGGCGGCATCCCCTCCCAGGCGACCTCCTGAGGATTATCCAGATTGCGTTACTTCGGAGTTCCTTTGGATCGGAATCTGGATAAAGCCTCATTGTAAGCGCCCAATAGCGGCATGTAACCCGGTTACGCCGGCCCCGGTGGCTTGCCCGTGTTCCTGTGAACGTCGGTTGGAAAGTACAGCGCACGGAATGTTAAGGTTAAGGGGCTAGTCTATGTAAAGTCTCCTGAGGAAGAAAGCCCCTGCTCCTCCTCCGGAGGAGGGGCGGGTCGCAACGGTTAGCTAATGCTCCCGTCTTCCATCACGCCGGCGTTCAACCATTTCCCGATCAGACGTAGCAGCACGCCGTCTCGAATCCGATGCTGGAGAAATTCACGCAGCCGGGCACGATCCAGAGTATCGAAGAACTTCCGGATGTCGACCTCCAAAGTCCAGCCTCCACTCTGAGCCATCGTTTGTCTCCACAGCGATTCCAGGGCCTGATGCGGCGATCGTCCTAGCCGAAAACCGTACGAGCCGTCGTGAAACGCCGCCTCGTAGATCGGTTCCAGCAGCATGACGACCGCCCGCTGGAGAACCTTGTCCTCCAGGGTCGGAATTCCGATTGGACGCGTCTCGGTGGCCGAGCCGGCCTTCGGAATGTATTTCCGTCGCACGGGTGGCGCCCGGTACCAGCGGGGTACGAACGAAAACACCAATGGCTTGGTACGTCAGTTTTTCCCAAAAGGTACCGACTTTCACACCGTCACTCATGCGGAAGCGCGCGAAGTTCAAAATCTACTCAATCACCGTCCGCGCGCTGTACTTCGATACCGCACTCCTTACGAAGTTTTTCACGGCATTCAGACGGAGCTTTGTTGCGATTGAGATGACGGACCGCCGACCAGGCCTCGGGCGCAATGGGACCTGATCGACGAGCAGATCGCGGCCGACGACGAGCAGATTGCCCAGCGTGCCGAGGGCAACGCGAACGCGCGTTTGATTGCCACGCTCTACGGGACGAAGCCGGCGTACGCGGCGCTCGCCTTGGCGGCGAGCATTGGTGCGATCTCGCATTTCCCCCGGCCGCGGAGCCTGACCAACTATTGGGGTCTGACTCCGAGCTGCCGCAACTCGGGCGAGACCACCCAGCGGCTCGGCTCGATCACCAAGCAGGGGAGCAAGACGGCGCGTTTCCTGCTCTGCCAACTCTCGCAGCATGTGCTGCGCCGCGACGCCTGGATGCGCGAGTGCTACAAGCGGATCAAGCGTCGCCGGGGCTCGAAGATCGCGCGCGTGGCAGTGATGCGGCGCCTGGCGACGATCATCTGGCAGATGCTTTCGCGGCAGCAGCCCTACGTGACGAGCGACCCGGCGCGCAGCCGTTCTGGCGCGGAGAGCAAGAGGAAATCGAGGCGCGGCGCGGCATGAGCGTTGCAGAGGAGTGCGGACCTGAAATCAAAACCTGACCGGAGTGGAGTATGGAAATACGGTCCCAGTTCGCTGGGCCTGGAGCGGTTGCATCGGCCCTCGCTTAACCGATACCAATTTGGCCGCCAAGGTGGCACCGATCCCGACCGCCGCTGACACTAAGCGGCGTGACTGAAGATTTGCAGACCTTGCGAGTGTAGACAGCCTTCGCGACCGCGCTGCCATCGCTCATGGCCGCCAGAATGCGCTCATCGACGGCCCCGGACCGAGTTGCATAGCTCTTCGCAACACCCATCACCCCCTGGCTACCATCAGGCACTTTTGAATTCCGGCCGCGGATTTGTCCGACAACATTTTTGCCCAGCGCGAGTCAAATACCGCAAGGCTGACAACTCCGTACAGCGGAGATGACCAAGCCATACCTGGATATCTGACCGGCAATGCAGCCGTTGCATCACCGAGGTAAATAGAAATCGTCTCAACTATGCATTGTTCGGTCTGAGACGCGCGCACCGCCATCGCAATAGACGCAGTCCACACAAAAAGCGATCTTATGGGGAATTGGGGCCGCATAGCCGAGCGACCCATCGCTGAGCCTAGCGCGCAAGCGGAAAGCAGCATGACTGTCCAAGAAACCACATTGACGAGCGCAGCTGTCTTTTCTAATCGGGAATTGATTTGGACAATGGGCCCCTGTCGTACGCGCGAGACTTCCTCGACGTAGGTCATGAGGAAGGGCCAGCCGAAAGCGCGCTCGCGAACGAAAACAAAGCTGTTCCCTACACCGTATCCAAGCCGGTCGGTACGCTGCAAGTGGAAAATGAAGGCAGCCACCGAAAGGACGGTGAGCCAGCGCATAGCACCGAGCAGACGAAAACAGACACGACGCATGGCCAGAGATTACACAACCATCGAGGGGACAGCAATAGAGAAACGAGTTGCGACACTGATGGTGTCGAAATATGCGCCACTGTCGAAGAAGTTGGCGGCCTGACTTGAAGCGAATGTTCCGGAGGGATTGACCATCGCCGTGATCTTCGTGGACGCGCCAGGGCGACTGCGCCATCTTGGGTAATTTGGCATACTTAGGCGAATACGACTTCCACCGCGCTGAGGAGCAGCGCGAGTTCGCGGAGTCGCTCATGCCGGAGTTCAATCCATGCGCAAGTCGAAGCCCGTTCGGTTGCGCGATCACTTTGCCGACCTTTCCGATCCCCGCCGTCGCAAAGTAACATACCTGTTGATCAATGTGATTGTGATCGCCATTTGCGGCGTCATTTGTGGCGCCCGGAATGTACCGCCCGAACACAGGAGCCGCCACTTTTTCAACTAAAAGCGGGATATTCTCACGGTACCAAGGGTATTTTAACTGGGCCAATGTTCACGTCCCATTGATGCTCATATACTACCTGACCGTTTCTACATACGTCAATCACCTCTGCCTTGTACGTCAACTTCATTTGAATTGTGTCGCCGGGATTCGAGTGGAGCTCCGGTTCATCACGCATGTGGTAGTGGCATCCCATGATTCGATTCCACGTCTCGCCCCATTGCCCACCGCACGACCCAAGCTCCGGAGGCGAGGAATACTCGTCCCATTCGGGGTTTTGCGTGATGGGTGCCCCAAATCTGTTCCCGTAGCATTGCCGCATTCCGTTGAGAGTGAAGCAATCCTCAAGCCAGTCGTCGGGGCTCAAGTCTCCGTCTGCGAGCGAGTGTGGTCTTGGTTTGCCGTTAACTAAGAATTGGCCCTTCACAGATTGCTTGTACTTGCAACACCAACAGGCGCACCCTTGCTGCGGGTTATCAATGAATGGAATATCAAAGGTAAACTCCTCGGCAATGAACCCACCGATGAAGGTCCCATTTGCATCATACTCTGGTTCAAAATACGGTGGCAACTGAACGAATAAGAGTGCCCCCAACCTAACGCAACAATGGCATGCAACTAGGCCCGTGGGATCAATTCGGGTCACCGGATTGTTCGACACGAATCGACTTAGATTAGGGTCGCTAATGTTGAAACCTAATGGATCCATGCTAAGCCATCGAGCGAGTGTCGCAGAGAAGTGTCGTGCGCGAATGAAAGTCAACGATTGAGTACCGTCCCAGTAGTAACCGAGCTTTCCCACGTATTGGAACGGGTTTGTCGTTGGCCCGGCGGTCAGCAACGACTCGCCGAACCCCTTGAAGAGATAACTGTCGGTCACGTTCTGGCTGGCGTCGGTCAAGCGGCTGGTCGACCCGAGAGGGTCGAAGAGGAAATATCGCGACACGCCTGACCGACGCTGGCTCACCAAGTCACCGTACTCGTCGTCGGATAACGTATAGATCACTTGTGTCACATTGTTTTGGTCCGTTTCGAGCAAGATCTTCTGGCCGTCCCACACTTCATTGAGCGTGCCCGATGAATCCTGCCGCTGGACACGCTGTCCATCGCCGTTGTAGGCGAACGTGTTCAGGGTGCCACTGGGCAGTGCCACTTTTGTCAAGCGGTTCTCGAAGTCCCAGGTGTTGGTCGTTGTGCCGCCGCCGGCCGAGGCGATCTGCAACCGTTGGTTGCCATTCGCGTCGAACGCAAACGTCGTCGTCCCCGTGTTGTCCACGTACTTCGTAAGTTGGTTGGCGGCATCATACGAGTAGGTCGTAGTCACAGCGTTGTCGAGTTTCTTGCTGCGATTTCCAGAGGCGTCGTAGGCATACGTCGTGTCGTAGGAATTCGCCCCATTGCGCCGCTCCCGCGTGAGCTGATAACTGGCATCGTAGCTCCAAGTGACGAGCGTTCCATCAGCCTCGGTGCGGTGCAGTCTATTACTGGCGACATCCCAGGTGTCGCGGAAGCTGGAAATCGTGGTACCCGTCGAAGTCAGGTTGGCGAGACGAATCAGGCGGTTGGCGTCATCGTAGGCAGAGCTGACGCGAACCAGGTTGCTCAGTCGCTGGACTATGGGCCGGCCGACGGCATCGTAAGTCCAGCTGGTCCGCTCGGACTGCGGGTTGATGACCAACGTGTTGCGGTCGGCCAGATCGTAGCTGTAGCTGAACCGGCCGCCGCTCGGCTCGATCATGTAGCGCCGCCGCCCGACGCCATCGAAGGCCAGGCTAATGGTCAGACTGGCCGGCGTAGTTACGGCTCGGGCGCGGTTCAGGCTGTCGTACAGCGTCTGGTACTGGCCGGTTGAATCCGCGAGAACGGTGCGATTACCGACTGCATCCCAAGTCTGGGTCACGCGCGTGCCGTCGGGGTACAACACTTCGAGCAACTGCCCGGCGTTGTCGTAGACTTGGCTCACCCGGTTGCCACGCGCGTCGATTCGAACAACCTTTTGGTTCGCGGCGTCGAAGATCGCGGTTTGAATACGGCTGAGTGGATCGATTTGGCGGATTTGACGGGAGGCGGAATCGTAAGCGAATGAGTAACGGTTAGAGCGCGCGTCGATGATGGCCGTGCGCCGATTGGCCGCATCGAAGACTTGGGTAACGCGGAAGCCGAGCGCATTCACGGTCGCCACCCCACGGCCCGCGCCGTCGAAAACCGAGGTGACGACGTTGTTGTTCGGGTCCCGAACAGCGACGAGCTGGCCTGCGGCGCTGTACGAATTCGTCGTCCGGTTCAGAAGCGCGTCAATCGTCGCGTGAAGCCAGCCAGTCGCCAGGTAGACGCTTGTGGTCAGTTTGCCCAATGCGTTCTGTACGCTTACCCTGCGACTAGCCGCATCGTAGGCCATGGTGGTGCGTGCTCCAGTGCCATCGACTGTTGCACGGACGCGGTTCGCTACGTCGTAAACGGTGGAGTTCACGGCGCCCACGGCATTGGTGACCGTCACCTGTCGCGAGGCGGCGTCATAACCGATTGTCGTTCTGAAGTTCAAGGCATCGACAGTCGCGCGGACACGCCCGGCGAGGTCGAAAACGGTCGTTGTTCGCCGAGAAAGCGCATCCTGCACTACGGTGTTTTGCGACGCGGCGTCGTAGCTCAGTGTGGTCCTGAAACCGAGGCGGTCCACGGTGGCCTTGGTCCGCCCTGCGGCATCGAAGACGGTCGTGTTGCGGCGGCTCAGAGGGTCAATCGTCGCCACGGGCTGTGATGCGGCGTCGAAAAGGGTGGTGTACCGGAAGCCTAGAGGATTGATGATCGCCTTGGCGCGGCCCGCCGCGTCGTAGAGAGTTGAAGTCACGAAACCGAGGCCGTTTGTGGATGTGATCTGCCGCGAAGCGGCGTCATATCCTGAGGAAACACGGTGCGAAAGCGGGTCAATGGTCGCGCGGACACGGGAAAGGCAATCGTAAATGGTCGTCCAGACGAACCCGAGCGGGTTTTTGCGGGTAATCATGCGACTCTGGGCATCGTAGCCCATCGTAGCCCGGTTGCCGAGTTGATCTGCGATGGCCCGGGTCCGCCCCGCCGCGTCATACACGGTTGAAGACACGAAACCCAATGGGTTTGTCACCGTGATTCGACGGCCCGCCGCGTCGTAAGCAATCGTTGTTCGGAGACTCAGTGGGTTCACTTGGGCGTGCACGCGCCCCGCCGCGTCATAGACCGTCGTGTTGATGAACCCGAGCGGATTTGTCACCCGGACTTGGCGGCCGGCAGCATCGTAGGCCATGCTTGTCCGGTTGGACAAGGGATCCAGAACTGCCCTGGGCCGGTTCAAGGCGTCATACAGCGTTGTCGTGACCGCCGAGAGCGGGTTTTTCACCGTGACCTGGTTGCCCTGCTTATCGTAAGTGAGCGATGTCCTGTTCAAAATCGGATCGACAGTCGCACGAACGTGTCCGGCCGAGTCGTAGAGCGTCGTCCAGATGAAGCCCAGCGGGTTTTGCTGGCGGACAACGCGGCCCGCGGCGTCGTAACCGGTCGTTGAGCGATTCGACATCGGATCCACGATTGCAATCAACCGGTTGGCCGTATCGTAGACGCTGGTCGTGACCTGGTTGAGCTGGTTCGTGACCGTGATCTGGTTGCCCCGCGAGTCATAGCCCATCGTCGTTCGGCCGTTCATGGCATCAATCACAACGCGAAGGCGGCCCTCGGTGTCGTACAAGTTGGTCGTGATGCATCCCAACGGGCTAGTTGTCATCCGCAGCCGGCCATCGCTATCGTAGGTCATCGAGGTCCGGTTCAGAAGTGGGTCGACAACGGCCCGCACGCGGTTCATCGAATCGCGGAGCGTGGTCGTGATCTGACCCAACGCGTTTTGCACGCGGACCACCTGGGAGTTGGCGTTGTAACCAAAACTGGTCCGCTGGCCGAGTGGGTTCACGACCGCCGTTTGGCGGCCCTGGCTGTCATAGACGTTCGTCGTGACATGCGACAAGGGATCCTTCAGGGTCTTGACCGTGCCCTGCGTCGTGTACGTGCTTGTCCAGCGGTTGGCCAGCGCATCGATCAGCGCGGTCCGCTGGTTCGAGCTGTTCCAAGAAAACGACGTACGGTTGCCATTACTGTCAATCGTTGCCTTGACCCGATCGCTGCTGTCGTAGAGGTAAGTGATTGCAAAACCCAGGGGATTCGTGATGGTACGCAGTTGCTGCGTTCCGTTGGCGGCCTTTCGGTAGCTCATGGTCGTGAGCGCGCCGGTCGGGTCCTGCAGCGTGCTGATGGCATTACCCGCCCAGCCGATCGACGTCCGCAGTCCGAGTGGATCAACGAGCGCGCGGATATTCCGAGCCCCATTGTAGAGGATCGTGTAGGTTTTGCCGGCCGGATCGACCACGGTTGTGGTGCCTGAGCTGGGCCAGGAGTAGGTCGTGGTGTTACCGCTGGGAGATTTGACGGTGTGTACGAAATGGTTGCTGTCGTAAGTAAAGCTCCAGCGGTTGAGATCGGCATCAATGAACGTGGTCAGCCGACTGTTGCCGTCGTAGAGAAACGTGTTGATCGAGAGGTCGGGCATGGTGCAGCGGCGCAGATTGCCACTGCCATCAACTGTGAAACTGGTGATTCGGCCAGACGCATCGACGATCCGCTTGAGCTTGTTGGAACCATCGTAGGCCATGCTGGTCAGGCCCCCGACCGGGTCGGTGATTTTGGTGATCCGACCACCGCCGTCGTGTGCCATGGTCCAGGTGGCGCCGGCCGGGTTTTTTAGTTTGACCAGCGTGCCCGAGGTATTGTAGTTCAGGAGGGATCCGTTGGGCTGGGTCTCCGTGAACGTCATGTCCATGTTCTTGACCAGGCCGTTTTGCACACCGGCGGGGGGCGTCAAGGTTCCGCCCGTACCGGCGTAGCGCAAGACCGTCGCGCTGCCCTTGGTGATGGTCACGGCCTGTGCGCCAAAGGACGTGGTGATGTTTTGCTTGTAGAGGTTGCTCCAGCCGGCGCCGAACTCACTGGCGGCGGGCGACATCGAGTTGTAGAACAGCGTGGGCTGCGCGGCGAAGGGGCCGGCCGCTGGCACGGGGAGCGGAATGAGCAGGCTGCCACTGGAGAAGTTGATTTGGCCCGGACCCGCCTGCGAGAGCTGGTTGATCATGGCACCGAGATTCGCCGGCCCGGCAGTAGTACCGCAACCACAGCCACAGCCGCACCCGCCGGCGTTTCCGGAGGCGCCACCGGCGGCCGCACCCGGCTTGGCCATCTGAACTGCCTTAGTTGTGGCGCCCATCGGCGTGGCGCCGCCGGATGAGCCGGCCCCGCCGGAGCAGCCACAGCCGCCTCCGCCGCTGGAACAGCCGCAGCCGCCACCACACCCGCAGGACGTAGCCGCGGCGCCGGCCTTGGGCGGGACTGCTGCTTTGAGAAAATCGAGAAAACCACCGCCGACCCCTTCGGTCAGTGCCAGCGGGTCGGCACAAACGCTGCCCAGGTAGGGAGGCTGCACGATGGCCAGATTGGAACCGGGCCCATTTCCCGGCTGGAATCCGGGAATGCAGGCCGAGGCGGCGCTCAGCTCCGCGTACGTGAGTGGAACCGGCGTAAGCGTGATCGTCGACGGCCAACCATTACACTGTGAGGAGGTTCCACCGCCGCTGAGGGTCATGACCTGCCAGCAGTCGGGCAGGCCACTCTGTGACCACGAGACGGAGCCCGCGCCCACCAACATCAGAGTCGCTTCGATTTTGCCATTGGCGTCGGTTTGGAAGTTCAGGCCCCACGTCAAGCTACACGCGGTGAGATTGCCATTGCCAGTGCAGCCCGCCGATGTCATCGTCATGACAACCGTTCCGTTGAGCAGCGCACATTGGGAGCAGAAGTTATTGGAGAGGCCGCTAATGACCATGTTGTAATGGGTGGCGATGCCGTTTGGGGCGATGTTACAGCCGCAATTGGATGACATGATTACGATTCCTCTTGGATTGTCAGTTTTCGGCTTTCATTGATAATAGTTTGCCGACCCAATACTGGCGGCGGTCTTCCCGTCTTCCGCCCGTTCCCCGTTTTCTTCAAGCCGCTCCTCATGGTCGGGGCAATTCAGGCACTCCTGGATCGTCGTCTCCACGTGCGCCGGGTGGTGGCAAGCAAAGACCTTCAGTCGCACGTTTCTAAGGCAGCTCGGGCAGTCGCGAACGCCGGTCTCGGCGCCCAGGTGCCGGCACAGTCCGCGCGGCGGGGGCGGCGGAAAGGGGCGGAACGTCTCGGGGGGCGGACCATGCCGCAATGCGCAAATCTCGCAGACTCCCACGCTCACCCGCTGCTCCTGGATGTGCATCCCCGGATGCGCGCAGTAGGCGTATTCGGTTTCACCTTCGAGATCGCGTCGTGAGTGGCAATGCGGAAAATACGTCATGGATCAGTGACTCGCTTGGCGTGCATCGTGCCTGCCGGCCATATTTTCGATTGGCCGCATATCGCTCGATACGTGTTGTTGTGCTGTTTCCCTTTACGCCTCTCGGTCCTATCTCGCCAGCGCAGCTTGGGCGCTGTCCAGCAGGTGCTCGGTGGTTTCTGAATTTGGGCGTAGCCGGAGCGAGTTTTCGAGCAGCGATATCGCCTCGGCGTACCTCCCCTGCCGCAGATACACTGCCGCCAGATTATGCTGCGCTGCAGCGTCGTCGGGCTTCTCCCGAACGAGCCGCACCAAGGCCGCTTCCGCGTCCTCGGGACTGGCGTGGTGGAACAGCAGCCGGCAGAGTTCTTCGAGCGGTCGTTCATCACCTTGGCATTGTTCGACGCCCTCGACGAGTAACTGCCGCGCCAGCGGCAGGTCGCCGCGGCGCTCGGCCAGCTGGGCCGCCAGGACCAGCCCAGTCGCGCGCAACTCCGGGCTGCGCAACAACTGGGCCGCCAAGGCCTCGGCCGCGCCCCACTCGCCTTGTTCCAAGAGATTGTCGGCCAGGCACTGCCAGGCATAGCGATAGCCCGGCACCTCCTCGGTAATCCGCCGCCATTGTTCCTCAGACTTGTGTGGGGCGCCCATGTCGCCGTAGACCACAGCAAGATTTTGACGCGCTTTGTAGCCCGTGATCCCCCGGTCGAGGCTGGCGAAGTGCAGCTCGTCGTCGTTAGCCAGGGCCGCCAGGTACGCCTGCTCGGCCTGACGCAGCCGGCCCGCATCGTGGTGCAGGATGCCCGAGCGGAAGTGCAGTTCAGGGTCTTTGGAGAACAGCGCCAGTCCCTCTTGGCAATATTGCATGGCTTCTTCCTTGCAGCCGAGCTCTTTGAGGCTGCTGACCAAAAGGGCGTAAATTTTGCGGACGTGCGTCTCACCTGGGTCGGCAGCTGCCAGGCTGCGCTTGAGCACACGTACGGCTTGGCGGTACTTTTTGGCGTCGGCAAACGTCATTCCCAGGTTAAAAAGCGTGAAGGTATGGCCAGGCTGCTCGCGGAGCTCCAACCGCAAGAGTTTGAAATCGCGGGCCAACTTGCGCCGACGGCCTTGGGGCGTGTGGTCGGCGCCAGCATGCACCACGAACAGCGGCGTGTAGGCTACCTCGCCGCCGGCCCGGCTGATCGAACCCAGGACCTGTTCGTGTATCCGTCCCTCGAACCCCAGATCGGGCCGATTTCGAAAGATTTTGCAGTGGTCCACGATAGTGGCATCGAAATCGCCGTCACGATCGGGTGTCGGACAATGGACCTGCATCGTAAAGCCGAGGATCTTCGGATCTATGAACCCACGGATCAATTCAGCGAGCTTGCGTCCGTTTTCGGCGTCGATGACGTCGTCTGAATCCATCCAGAAGATCCACTCACCGCGGGCATACTTGAGCGATTCGTTGCGGGCAATGGAAAAACTGTCCGGCCAGGGGAAATGATAGACGCGGCAGCCGAGCCGTCGGCAGATTTCGGGGGTCTTGTCCGTGGACCCCGTATCGAGCACGATCACCTCATCGACCCAAGGGAGGACGCTTTCGACCGCCGCGCCGATCGTCGGTTCGTTGTTTCGCACGATCATGCAGCACGAGAGTTTGCAGCGAATAGGGGAATGGTGACCGTAGGAGGCGTCCAAGCGAGGATCTGGCGATAGTAAGTGTGATGAATGGTCATTTGACCGCTGTTCGCCGCCAACGACCGATAACGAGTGACTAATGGCCTGCCCTTGCCATTTTTCCTGGAAGATCTGCTCGTTCTTCAATAGCAGCGCGTTCAGATCGACGCCGTTACCGGCGAACGTGCGATGGCCGAAGTGATGAATGAAGGCGTCCCGGGCGATGACCGAGCGGTAACCGGAGTGCCTGGCCCGCAGGCAGAGATCGTCGTCTTCAAAGTTGCCGATCCCAAACCGCTCATCGAGCACGCCGATCTGGTCGGTCAGTTCGCGGCGGAAGAGGAGACAGAACCCAACCAGCCGCCGGACCTCGTCCCGCTGAGAATCGTGCCGATGGCCCCAATCCCAGGCAAAGCCGTCGAGACTCGCCAAGTCGTCATAGCTGACAGGTACTTGCTGGGAGCCACTGACGGCGTTCGAGCAGGGACCGACCAGGCCGACCTGGGGATCACTGTGCAAGGCCCTCAGCATGCGATCCAGCCAACCGGTCGTGACCAGGACGTCGTTGTTCAAGAGCAGGATTTGCCGGCCATGGCTGGCCAAAATCCCCTGGTTGGCGGCGGCGGGAAAACCACGGTTGTCGGCGTTTTCGATAAGTCGCACGTCGGCCGCCGATCTGAGGTATTCGACCGTGCCGTCCGTTGAGCCGTTATCTACGAAGATCAACTCGTACTGTTCATCCGTGTGAAAACGAATGCTTTCCAGGCACTGTCGCGTGTACTCCAGTTGGTTGCAGGTCACAATCACGATGGAGGTCAGACCGTAGTCGGGTTGTTTGGTCAGCATGGCCGGCGCCAGCGCCATCGCCAAAAAACGCTCGGCGTGAAATTCCTCCGCTTCCTCCGACGACGGAGCGCTGATCTGCAGCGACCCCACCACGATCTCGGCGACTCTTGACTCGCTGCGCCAGCGCTGGAGGTCTGGGGTTTCTTCAACGCGCAGTTCATGTAGCGTCAAGCCGGCCCGGTAAAAGAGCTTTTCGATCTCGCGCCGGGTGTAGAGTCGGATCGGAGTCTGGCCGCCCGTTGAAGGATTTCCGGTGCTCCACTCACCGGACAACAGCGAGCCGACGATCGTTTTGTTCCGGGCGTTGACGAAACTGGCCTTCAGCGTGCCACCCGGCGCGAGCCACTGGCGTGCTTGCCGCAAGAGGTGTAACGGATCGCGAGCGTGGTTGAGCAGATCGCCGAAATTGATCTCGCCAAAACGGCCGGAGCCAGGATCCGGTTGGTAGTTGGCCAGCACTTCGCAGTTCTCTATCGCGTCGAAAAACTTCAAATCCCGGTTGCTCGCGGCCTGCGGCTGGCGCGATTGCGAATCGTCTTGCGGAGCACCCGGTCCGGATGTCAGATGATTGAGGTCACTGGGCTCGTGCCCGCTGTCCATGAGCCGCTCTCGGTCGTCAACGAAATTCCGCGCGCCGCGGATGCGTGCCGCAATTCGACGTTTGGCCTGTTGATGCCGCTTTCGGCGTTTCGATTTACGAGTCATTGCCATGCTCAATTAAAGATTTTTTCTGAAACCGGCTCGTTGCCACGATCCTCGGTAGCGGCAACAGCGAACGACTGGACTGGGAAGTGGACCGCCTGGGAGGGGCGTCCTACCTCTTGACGATTGGTGCTCTTTTGAATTCCACCACGAGCGAAGAGGGGCACCCAACCTGCAGCGATCTCGGCTTGTACGATCCGGTCGCGCTCGGCCAGGTGATTGGGCCGCGCGATCGACGAGGCGACCTGGTCCACGCCCAATTCCAGGCCGCGCGTCGAACCCCAACGGCGCAGATCACCGGCAGGGTGGGGCGGACAATAGGAGCGAATGCCCGCCAACCGCCAGGCACGGGCGGCCAGCTCGATGTCTTCACCATTGGTGAGTGTCACCGGCCGTTCAACGAATAGGTACCGCACCCATTCGGTCCGCAGGAACCAAGCCTGGCCCACCAGGTCGACCTCGACGGCCGGATCATGTCCAGTACCACTCGGTCGCTGCCAGCCGTGCATCGTGCGACTGGCATAGGTTGGGCTATGGAGTACCACCCCTGCGGTCCCCAAAATACCCGGTGTAAGGGCCATTGTTTCCAGGCAATTTGCAAACCAGTCACAGCCTGGTATCGAATCGTCGTCGAAAATCGCCACGTACTCCGTCGGGGCCAAGAGCGCTAGCGCGAAGCGGCCGTGGAAATAGGCGTTTTGGCTGCACATCACAAGGCGATCGAATCCTGCGGAGCGCAGGCAGGTTGAGAATTCATCCCAGGGCTCGTTGGCCCAAGCCCACAGCAGGCTTGGCGGCACGCTTTGGCCCCGCACAGCCTCGATCAGCGGCATTAGCGTCTGCGGACGGCGGTAGGTCGCGATGAGCGCCGTGATGCCGGGCGGAATACTGTGGCTGATTCCATTTTGATCATCGAGGTTTGATTGGTTCGCCATAGTCCCTTCTTTCCCGTAAGTCGGTTGCGGAATGAGCTCCCCAACCATCGACGCAGACCACTTTTATTCCGGTGATGCACCCCTACCTTCCTATTAGATATCCCAACGGGACCATCGAAATCGGATTGCGGAAAATATCGAAAACGACGGTTTTGTTGAAAATTGTTGCGGCCGGGTTTAACTTTGGTTGCGCCACGTACGCGGATCCTGAAATTGGGTTTTTGGCACAAGCTGGGAAGTGCAAACTTCGATGTGTCGCTCGAATGATGTTGCTTCTCCGGTTGGGCGCTACGGACATCTCCGGCTGAACCGCTCGGTACAACGCACGTCGGACTTTCACGAACCAACTTCCAGTGAGCGCGGTTCGCCTGCCTAGCCGCTGCGCGAGAATTCCAGCTGGGGCTCCTCAACGCGGCCTTGACATGCGCAGCCGCTGGGGTCAACCGTGGAGATCGCCGGTTCGACGACGAGCGAATCGTGCGTAGATCGATCCTGGGCCGCAAAGAAACCGACGACGCTCTGCGCTGCAAAACCGCCAATTCAAGACCTCGGGGGCGGTGCCTACGGTTACCGCGGTGGTAACCATCCCCAAAACTCATACCCCGCGGTTGCGAGCCGCCCCCGAGGAAACATCACGCGACGGACATCCGCCGCAATCAGTTCGCAGCACAATTCATTCATGCACAAGCCAGAACGGTTCATTCGGCCGTGGATCGGCACGTTAGAATCGCAATCTTTGGATTTGGGAAATGCAAACGCCACCGGCAAGCCGACTCCCGAACGAACAATTCGTGCGAGAGTTTCACACCTCCATGTGCACGAGGCCGATATGCAGCAACGATCACCCACTCCCATTTCAATTTGCAAGAAACGCCTGGCACTCGGCCGGAAGTGAAAGAGAAAGTCGGTCCAGCTAACGGACCATCTGAGATGCGCACTGCTGTTCCGGCAGTTTCTTTCTCGACTGAATGCGAGGTGACGTCGAATTCTCCCAATTCTGCGCAGTGAATGCAAGTGAATTTCTGCCCCAACGCAGAGAATTGTACGCCTGCTTGCAGACCGCCGACATGGTGCCATCGCAATGGCGAATAGCCCACAAGATGGGGCTTTTTCTTGATGCTTCGGGTATTCAACTGGTCCTGGGTCAGTCCTCCTATCAATCGAATCCATGATCCTCGCCGTGATGGCAATTCGATGGGGCGCCAATCCGCGTGCCAAGAACCCGCGGACTCCACCGATCTGTTCGCGCGATTTGCATTTCTTGCTTGGCGCGATCAGTTCATCGGCCGTGTTTCGCTCGATCCGTTGAATGCGGGCCTTTGTTCCTTTCGCCGGAGGCTATGCTGGCGCGCAAGGCACCACGGTGGCGGCCACCCGGGCCAGCCCCGTCAAGGCCATCAAGCCGGAACACGTGTGTTCGCACGCTGTCGCCTTACACGTTAGGGCTGGCAATCTTGCTTCCGTCACGCGGCTCGATCCACCCTAACGCTTTTGGGGTTTGCTGTCGCTTATCGCGGCTTACGATAACTCGATCGGGGTAGAAATGGCGGCTTCGTGCCGATCATTAGCCCCAACCCGGTGTAGATCGTGATGCCAGAATACTCGGCGTGCTTCCCACAAAAAGCGACGCGATGGGTCAAATTCATCCGCCGCACAGCAGAATTCTGCAGAGCCCGGCCATGACGTCGCTATTCCAACAACTGCCGGAGGTACCAATCAGGAGACACAGTGGATCTTCGTTTCTCCCTGCTAGCGCTGCGTTCGAATTGACCGTACCCGATTCATTGGCGCAGAGTCTCCAGTAATCTTCTCCGTACGGGATCGGGCGCCGCGGATTGCTGAAATCGCTTCAAATGGCGATTTTCCTCAAGATAGTTCGGTCCTGATGCGTCAGCGATTGCAGCCCGGCAACACGAATCTGGGTTTTGCTTGAATTGGGGAAGGTGCGCCGCGCGCCGAACGGGGCCGGGCCCAATGCCGCACCCATTTGATTGCGCGGGTGCGACAGTCTGGACCCATCGCTTTTCGTCCGATAGCATTGCGACTTCGTTCCGGCCACGGGACCTACAAGCGTGCTCGTTCAAGGCCCGCGTTCGCCACACTGCCAGAACGGCGACAGAAACGGTCCCGATGAACATCGCCCTGGTCACCCTATGTCACGCTATCAGGTGCGTCTCTCAAGGCCGGCGCCGAACGAACAGGACCATCTGAACGTGACGGACCAGCGGCAGAGTCACCGTGCAAATGGTGCTCAAACCAAGATTCGTCCCGTGCCAGCCGGTTTGTCAAATCCGGTCAACGTGTGAGCAGATAATGATTTGCCGGCCACGACGGGCGTGCGTAGATTTGTCTGGCGATCGTTGCGAACTTCACGCCGAATCGCCCGAGCGAAGGCTGGATCATGTGGTACCACGGAGAGGCTCGCCATGTCGTCGCCACAATCAGCCACCCAACGTGGTGAGTGCTCTGTCACTCGACCGCTCCGACGACTTCTGACGTTGGCTTGGCGGTATCGGAACGGCTGCATGCTGGTCGTGTGCGAACAGAGCTTGTTGGTCGGATTGAACCTAGGGGGGTTCGGACTGACGGGTTTGGGAATCGACGTTATTCGACACCACACCGATCCGACGAGCAGCCAGCCCTCTTGGCCGCTTGGCCTTCAGCCGCCAGCCGATTCGAGCCCGATGGCCGTTATCACGTCTTTGGCCATCATGATCCTGGCGCTGGCAATCTTGAACTCCCTTCTGCGGCGCGCCGCATTGATTTCGGCCGGCCGGCTTGTCCAGAATATCATTGCTGATCTCCGAACGCAGGTCCACGACCGCTTGCAGTCGCTCGGGTTCCGCTTTTTCGACGACCATCGCACGAGCTCACTCATCAACCGGGTTGCCGCGGACGTGCCAGCCGTGCGATTGTTCATCGACGGCGTCGTGATCCAAGGGCTTGGGGTTCTGCTCTCCCTGGCCGTCTACCTGTATTACATGCTGCAAGTTCACGCGCGGTTGACGTTGGCCTGCCTGTCCACGACCCCCTTGCTTTGGGTGATCGCCGTCAACTTTTCCCGCAAGCTTCGGCCGGCCTACCAGCGCGCGAGCGAACTGTCCGATGAGCTGCTGCTGACATTTTCGGAAAGCGTGCAAGGCATGCAGGTCACGAAGGGTTTTGGACGCGAAGCCGATCGGATCGGGATATTCGCCGCCGCGAACCGGGCCGTGACGGCCCAAAAGAGTGCCATTTTTTGGCAGATCAGCCTGTTCCAGCCGGCCATTGGTTTGCTCACGCAAGTGAACATGCTTGTGCTCCTGGGCTATGGCGGTTATTTGGTGATTCATGGCGAACTGCGATTGGGCGAGGGTTTGTTCGTGTTCGCCAACCTGCTGCAACAATTCGCCAATCAAGTGGGCCAAGTCACGAACATCACCAACAGCATCCAAGCGAGTCTGAACGGGGCCCGGCGAGTGTTCGAGGTCCTTGACGCGCCCATCGAGATCAAGAGCCCTCCCCAGGCCGTGCGGCTCCCCAAGACGCTGGGCGAAATTCGATTTGAGCACGTGTGCTTCGGTTATCGACCTGGTGAACCGGTGCTCGACGACGTCAGCTTCTCGGCTGAGCCGGGGCGCTGCATGGCAATCGTCGGCGCGACGGGCGCCGGAAAAAGCACTCTTCTGAACCTAGTGCCCCGCTTCTATGATCCGACCGTCGGACGAGTGCTAATCGACGGCCACGATGTGAGGCGGCTTGAACTGGACGACCTGCGCCGCAGTATTGGCGTGGTTTTTCAGGAGAACTTCTTGTTCAACCATACGGTCGCCGCCAACATCGCGTTCGGCCACCCGCTCGCTTCCCGGGACCAAATTGAACGAGCAGCCCACAAAGCCGCCGCGCACCAGTTCATTGAAGCCTTGCCCCAGGGATACGACACGGTCATTGGGGAGTTCGGTTCAAACCTCTCTGGTGGCCAGCGGCAACGGCTCGCGATTGCCCGCGCCATCCTCACCGACCCGGCGATTTTGATCCTCGACGACGCCACGGTTTCCATCGACGCGATCACGGAACAGGAGATCCTGGTTGCCATGCGGCAGGCTACGCGCGGCCGCACGACGCTGGTCACCGCGCACCGCATCAGCACGCTCAGCCTGGCCGACTTCGTGATCGTGCTCGATCAAGGGCGGATCGTGCAACAAGGGAGTCACGACGAGCTGATGCGCCAAGACGGCCACTATCTCCGTGCCGCCCGGCTGCAATGGCCGGCTAACGTTCCGCAACAGCCGCTGGAGATCGCGAGGGGGTGGCATGGCTGAGCGGGTCGACCCTCTGACGCTAACGATTCGCCGAGCGGACCAACGCCCCGCCGACCGGCGCCCGCTCGAAATGCGGCTCATCATCCGGCTGTTTGGGTACACGCGGCCGCACGCAACCATGAGGAACTGGCTCTTGTTGATGGTCGTGCTGCGGTCGCTGCAATTGCCGGCGCTCAGCTGGTTGGCTGCGGAAATCATTACGGGCCCGGTACAGTCGAATGATCGGGGGGGCGTCGTGCTGGGCGTGACAGGATTCGCTATCCTGGCCCTTTCCACTCAGCTCGTGATGCACTTTCGCCAACGCTTGTCCTTTGAACTTGGCGAGTCGGTCGTGCATGACCTGCGGCGCGATTTGTTTACACATCTGCAACGTCAGCCGATGAGTTTTTACCATCGGACGAAGCTGGGTTGGATCATCAGCCGCATGACGAGCGATGTCGAGAACGTGCGGATCGGCGTTCAGGAAGTCCTGTTCGTCGGTATCGTGCAGGCCGGCCAAATGCTCGTGGCTGCATGCTGCATGCTCTGGTACGACGCCCGATTGTTTTCGGTCGTCCTGCTGCTGGTCCCGGTAGTATGGGGCATCAACCGATACTTTCACCGCCGCATGAGTCATGCGCTGCGCGAGGTGCAGGAATCGTATAGCAGAGTAACTGCGACCGTGGCAGAGTCGGTCCAGGGAATCCGTGTCACCCAGGGTTTCGTCCGCCAGGAGACGAATGCCAGGATCTTCGGCGAACTGCTGGCCCAACACTCTCGGTACAACATGGCCGTCACGCACTCGCAGGCATTGTTCCTGCCACTTTTGGACTTGAACAGCCAGGTCTGTCTTTCGGTCCTGTTGCTCGCGGGAGGTTACCAGGCGTTGCACGACGGCGGCGCGGAGTTGGCCGCCTTGGTGGCGTTCCTGTTCATGGCCAATCTGTTCTTCGCTCCGATCACCGGGCTTGGCGCACAATACAACCAAGCACTAACGGCGATGGCCGGCGCGGAACGATTGTTTCGGCTGCTCGATGCAGCACCGGAGTGGTACGACGATCCAACAGCGACGGACCTGCCCACGCTGGCCGGTCGTGTCGAGTTCCGACGCGTGACTTTTGGATACGACGAAGACCGTCCTGTAGTCCACGACCTGAACTTCGTCGCCGAGCCGGGACAGACGGTCGCGTTGGTCGGTGAAACGGGTAGCGGCAAGACTACGATTGCCGGCTTGATAGCCAAGTTTCATCAGCCGACGTCGGGACAGGTCTTGGTCGATGGATTTGACCTCCGCAGCGTGTCGTCACCGTCATTGCATGGGCAGCTCGGCGTCGTCTGGCAGCAGAATTTTCTGTTTAGCGGCACGGTGCTTGAAAACATCCGCTTCGGCCGACCGCGGGCCACCGACGACGAAGTCATCTCGGCGGTCCGCCGGCTCGATTGCTTTGACTTGCTGGCGAGACTGCCTCATGGCCTGGAAACGATCGTGGGAGAGCGAGGAGCGAAATTGTCGCTTGGCCAGCGCCAACTGGTCTGCTTCGCCCGGGCACTGTTGGTCGACCCGCGGATCCTGATTCTGGACGAAGCCACCAGTAGCATTGACCTGCTCACAGAGGCGCGGCTTCAAACGGCGCTCGTCGCTCTGGCGGCCGGACGCACAAGCATCATCGTTGCCCATCGGCTGAGCACAATCCGGAACGCCGACCTGGTTCTGGTACTGGACCACGGCCGAATCGTGGAGCAAGGCAGCCACAGCCAGTTGTTGGCTGCTGGGGGCTCTTACGCGCGTCTTCACCAAACGTTTGTTCGTGATCAGGTGATTTAATGACCAGTCCCAGTCGTCTGCTAGCGAGTCGTGCCATCTCAGTCAACTAAACGGGCAATTCGGGATCGAAGACGTCTGCCCTACTGTGGCCATCAATGACCGATCCGCACGCCTGGCGATCTCGATCAATGACAGAGCAATTCTTCAACCCAATCTCCGCACCTCACCCAATCGCACGCTCCAAGCCACGTCAATGATTGCGCGTGGGTCGCTGCGAAAACGATTCTGCCGCAAATCGTCGCTTCCGAGATTATCTGCAATCCAAGTCGGTTACTTCTGTACGGGGGATAAGTAGAAGAGACCGCGCGCGTTTCGACGGAAATCAAATCGACAACCTCCATGGCGATACCACGGCGTAAGAATAGGATTCCTGGACCGCTGGAAACGGCCTGTCAACCATGAACATCGGACCGCGACCCCTCCGTGTCCTGCTCGCGCTCGGTACCCGGCCCGAGGCCATCAAGATGGCCCCTGTCGTCCTGGAATGTCGCCGCCGGGCCGATTTGATCGAGCCGATCGTTTGCTTCACCGGCCAGCACCGCGAAATGTTGACCCAAGTTACCAATT
>Ga0265314_10001455_pt1 | contig 26442 bp, 17 predicted proteins | sample 4126metaG_FD_203106 | JGI IMG/M metagenome (GOLD analysis project Ga0265314, IMG submission 203106) | Rhizosphere microbial communities from Carex aquatilis grown in University of Washington, Seatle, WA, United States - 4-1-26 metaG | ecosystem: Host-associated > Plants > Roots > Rhizosphere >... | reverse complement strand
TTCCGCGCGGCGATTGCTGGGTGGCGGTGAGGAATTTCACGCCGGCGTGATCGGCCTGGTCTTCCTGGGTGCGCACATAAGCGAGCAGCGAGCGCATGATGGCCGACTGCGGCGCCATGATCGCCGCAGCGCCGATGTCCCCGCCGCCGGCGGTGCCGGAGCGCGCGCCAGCCACCATGGCGCCGGCGCCGAGCAACATGCTCACGATCATCGCGGTTTGCGCCGTGGCCAACTGCTCGCGCAGCCGCTGCAAATGGCCGCCGGCCAGATGGCCAGTTTCATGCGCCAGCACGCCGATGACTTCGTTCGGCGTCTTGGCGTCGAACAGGGTACCGGCATTGATGAAGATGTGGCGGCCGTCCATGACGAAGGCGTTGAAGGCGCGGTCGTTGAGCACCACGACGCGCACGTTTTGCTGGGCCAGCCCTGCGGCCTTGAGGATCGGCTGCGCGTAGTCGCGCAGCAGTTGTTCGATTTCCGTGTCGCGGATAATCGGCATGCCGCGCAGCGCGGTTTCCTGGGCGCGGGCCGGCTGCGGCGACGGCGCGACGCCGGCGAAAGCGACTGCGACCGCCGTGGTCATCGCCAAAAGGCGGGCTGCTGGCGCGCCGATCCGTGTCCTGATAGGTGTGCCGTTCTCGATCATGCCGATCTTTGCCAGTGACTGGGCGTGAACCTATTGTTGCGCAGTATAACGGTCAACGCGGCGCGCGATCACGACTGAGTCATGACAAGCGCACAAGGGCGAGCAAGCTGCCCGAATGCGGCAACAGCGGGGCCGTGATCGGCCCCAAGGCGGGCAAAAAGCATGTTTGATGCGGCAAAACAGCTGTTGATGCCCTCCGAACGCAGCGATGTGCCGCCTTTCATCGTCATGGACGTGATGGCGGCGGCAGCCGCCCTCGAGGCCAAAGGCGGCCGGGTCATCCATATGGAAGTGGGCCAGCCGTTCCACCCGGCGCCGGCCACGGCGCGGGCGGCGGCCAAGGCTGCGCTGGAACACGGCCGCATCGGCTATACAGAGGCCTTGGGCATTCCTTCGCTGCGGGCCCGTATCGCCCGTCACTACGAAGAAACCCACAGCCTGGCCCTCGATCCGGCCCGGATCGTGGTGACCACGGGATCGTCGGGCGGCTTCATCCTGGCCTTCCTGGCGCTGTTCGAGGCGGGCGACCGCGTGGCGCTGGCCAATCCCGGCTATCCGCCCTACCGGCATATTCTGTCTGCGCTCGGCTGCGAGCCGGTGCTGATCGAAACCTCGGCGGAGACGCGCTGGGCGCTGACCGGCACAGCATTGATTGCAGCGCATCGCGAGAAACCGCTCAAGGGCCTGTTGATCGCCAGTCCGGCCAATCCGACCGGCACCATGATGGATGCCGATCACCTGGCGCAGCTCATTGCGGTGGCCGAGGCCGAGGGCATCCGGGTGATCTCGGACGAGATCTATCACGGCCTCGATTATGCCTTCGCCGCGGAAACCGCCGCCAATATTTCCGAGCGCACGCTGGTGATCAATTCATTCTCGAAATATTTCTGCATGACCGGCTGGCGCGTCGGCTGGATGGTGGTGCCGGAGAGCCTGGTGCGCGCGGTCGAGCGGCTACAGCAGAACTTGGCGATCTCGGTGCCGACCTTGGCGCAGATCGCGGCGCAGGCGGCGTTCGACGGCCGCGACGAGATGGAAGCGGTCAAGCATGGCTACGAGGAAAATCGCCGCATCCTTACTGCAGGCTTGCCCAAGATCGGGCTCGAGAAATTCCTGCCGGTCGATGGCGCGTTTTATTTGTATGCCGACGTGTCGAAGTTTTCCAACGACAGTCTCGCCTTCGCCAAGCAGATGCTGAACGAAGCCGGCGTCGCCGCGACGCCGGGGATCGACTTCGATCCGGTCAACGGCCACAATTTCCTGCGCTTCTGCTACGCCGGCTCGGCCGCCGAAATGCACGAGGCGGTGGAGCGGATCGGTCACTGGCTCAAGCGTTGAGGAGGGCGCCGTGGCGGTCAAAGCAATGCCGGTGCCGAGGCGGGTGGCGGGCCTGCTCGCCTTTGTCGCCGGCGTGGTCGATGCCTGCACCGTGTTCGCGCTGTTCGGCCTTTACGTCGCGCAGGTGACCGGCAGCTTCGTCCTCATCGGCGTGCAAATTATCAACGCCGACATCGTCAATGTCGTGCGCACGCTGGCCATTCCGGTGTTTTTTCTCGCCGGATTCGCCACTGTGTTTCTCGCCGAACTGGCGGGCGACAGCCGTAGCGCGCTGCGCTGGACGCTTGGCGCCGAGCTCGTCCTGGTCGGCGGCATGGTGACGATCGGGCTTATCGCCGCGCCCTTCGTGCATCCGAACGCGCCGGTAGCCCTGATCGCAAGCCTGCTCGGCGTCATGGCGATGGGTGTGCAGAGCGCGCTGGTGCGGCTGTTGATGCGCGGCGTCGCCTCCACCAACGTCATGACCACGAATACGACGCTGGCCTCGATCGAGCTGGCGCAGTGGCTGATCGCGGCGCGCCGGTTGAGGAAGCATCCCGGCGACGGCGCCGCGGCTGAATTGCAGCGTCAGGCGCGCGGGCGCTTTGCCGGGCTTTGGCCGGTGCTGCTCGGCTTTTTGCTCGGCGCCATTTGCGGCGCGGTCGGTTTTCGCTGGCTCGGCTTTTATTTCCCGCTATCGGCGGTGGCGATCCTCGCCGGCCTGCTGATTTGGGCGATGCGCCTTAAACCCGCGCCTTAAAACTCGACGTCGAGCTCGACCACTTCATCAGGCTCGGCTTTGGCGGCTTCGACCCATTCCTGCATCGCCGGCATCGCCATGATCTCTTTGCAATAGGCGGCGCAGTCGCTGTCGAGTTTGACGTCGTAGGTGAGGAAGCGCGTCACCACCGGCGCGAACATGGCGTCGGCCATGCCCGGCCGCGTGCCGAACAGGAACGGTCCCTTGGTGCTGGCGAGGCATTCGCGCCAGATGCTGACGATGCGGTCGATGTCGGCCTGCGCGCCGGCCCAGACCTTGAAGCCGGGGTGGTGTGCCTTCAGGTTCATCGGCAGCGCCGAGCGCATATTGGTGAAGCCGGAATGCATCTCGCCGCAGATCGAGCGGCAGTGCGCGCGCGCCGCCTTATGAACGGGGAGCAGGCCGCTATCCGGCACCGTCTCGCTGAGATATTCGGCGATCGCCAGGGTGTCCCACACCTTGACGCCGTCATGGGTCAGGCAGGGCACCAGGAAGGAGGGCGACAGCAGCAATAGTTCGGCGCGGGCCGAGGGGTCGTCGCTGGCCACCACCTGCTCGTCGAACTCGAGGCCCGCCAACTTGCACAGCAGCCAGCCGCGTAACGACCAGGAGCCATAGTTCTTGCTGGCGATGGTGAGGGTAGCTTTGCTCGGGGCAGCCTTTGACATGGGGCGCACTTATCCCTGTTCGTCTCGGCCCGGCAAGGGCAGCTTAGACGAAAGTACAGATACTTCAATACCTTCCCGTGGCGCAAAAGGCCGCTCAGGGGGCTTTGTCCCCCACTCAGGGCATCGCCTAAATTTTTATCTCGCAGTGCAGCATGAAATGAACTACCGTTTAATTAACGGTCGGCCGGCTCGTCGGGGTATTGATGCTCTATCAGGCATATCAGGCGCAATCGGATATCATGGTGCCGGTGCGGGCGTTCGCCGGTGAGGCGCTCAAAGCCATCAGCGCCAAGCTCAACGGCTCGGCGCGGCCGTCGGCGCTGAGCAATCTGACCGCAGCCTATGAGTTGATCGCGCGGGCAGGGCTTACGCACACGCGGCCGCCTTACGGCATCGAGAGCGTGATGGTCGGCAATCGCGAAGTGGCGGTGACCGAGGAAGACGCCGACGTCACGCCTTTCGCAACGCTTCGCCATTTCAAGAAAGACGTCGACCAGGCGCAGCCGCGCGTCCTGCTGATTGCCCCTTTATCGGGTCACTTCGCGACGCTGCTGCGCACGACCGTGCGCACGATGCTCCCCGAACATGACGTCTACATTACCGATTGGCACAACGCCCGCGACGTGCCGCTCAGCGACGGCGCCTTTTCGTTCAACGACTACACCGCGCACCTGATCCGTTTCCTCGAGAAGATCGGACCTGGCGCGCATATGGTCGCGGTGTGCCAGCCTTGCGTCAGCGCGCTGGTCGCGGCGAGCGTGATGGCGCAGCGCGACAACCCGGCGCAGCCGCGGTCGATGACGTTGATGGCGGGCCCGATCGACACCCGCGTCAACCCGACCAAGGTCAACGAGCTTGCCAAAGGCAAGCCGATGGAGTGGTTCGAGAAGAAGCTCATCGCCACCGTACCGGCGCGCTATCCGGGCGGCGGGCGCAAGGTCTACCCGGGCTTCGTGCAACTCGCCGCTTTCATGAGCATGAACATGGAGCGCCACCTCAAGGCACACCGCGAGCTCTATGAACACATCGCCAACGGCAATCACGAAAAGGCCGAGACGACGAAAGCCTTTTACGACGAATATTTCGCCGTGCTCGATCTCGCCTCGGAGTTCTATCTGGAAACGGTCAAGCTCGTTTTCCAGGACCACGCGTTGCCGCTCGGCCAACTGACCTACGAGAACGACAAGGTCGATCCCGCGGCGATCCGGCGCACCATGCTGTTCACGGTGGAAGGCGAGAAGGACGACATCTGCGCGGTGGGGCAGACGCTGGCCGCGCACGATCTGTGCACGTCGCTGCGGCCCTATCGCAAGCGCCACCACATGCAGGCCGGCGTCGGCCATTATGGCGTGTTTTCCGGGCGGACCTGGCAGAACCAGATCTATCCGATGGTCAAGAACGTCATATTGCAGAGCGATTGAACTTCCGTACGAGACAAAAGAAAAACCCGCCGGCGTTGCCACGGGCGGGTTTTTTTATTCGTGACTTGGCTCAAGCCGCGCCGAGCACCATCAAGATGATGATCAGGCTGATCGGCAGACCCAAGAGATAAAGAATAATCGGCATGTGAGCTCCTGTTGTCTCTGGTTGATTACTCGGCCGGCACGGTGGTGCGGGCGCGGTTATCTTCAAGGTACCATTCGCGGTTACGCAGGTTGCCGCCCTCGATGGCGGCGAGCGCCGCCGACAGCGCGCCGGCCAGCATCGCGGCCGCGGCCCACAGGCTGAACAAGGCGGCCGACTTGCGCGCCTTGTCGGCAGCAACCTTGGCCTGGTTGATCACGTCATTGACGCGGGCTTCGGCGTCGGCCTGCGAGATGCCGTTGCGCGCCGCGACGATGCTGGCGAGATACTTCTTGTCGCTATCCGACACCGAGCCGCCCCTCAGCATGGACGGCGCCAGAATGCGGGTCACCTCGGCGCGATTGCCGACACTCTGGCGTTGGGGAGCCGCGATCTGGCCGCCCTGCAACGGCGCCGCCGTCTGGTCGCCGGCGGTCGGCGAGGTGGCCTGGGCTGCCGTCGCAGCCGGCGTGGCATTGGCGGCGTTGCCTTGCGCCGGATTGGTGCGCAGCAGTTGGTCGACATAAATGTCGGACGGCGCGTTCTGCGCGGCCGAACTCGCGGCGGGCGCGAGGCCCGAGCTGGCGCCGGCGATAATATGCGTCGCCGCACCGCTCATGACGGCAGCGCCGACAACCGCGGCGAGGGCCCAGACGACGAAGCCGTGCGCGGAATCGCGGAAGTAGCGCTCATGTTCGTTGACAGTGTGCCAGCGCGAACGCAAACGGCCGGCGAGATAGCCGCCGATGGTCGACGACAACATCGCGACGCAGAACAGATAGACGGCCGCTGAAACGGTGAACGTCGTCGCCGATACACCTTGATCGCCCCAGGGCGAAATGACCGTGAAGCCGACGCCGATACCGAACGCGATCAAAATCATTGTAACAGCGAGAGTGGCTATCGTTCCCGCGAAAATCGCCTTCCAGCTCACCGCCGAGTCGGCGTCTTGAATGGTAGTCCCGGTCTCCGTGATCATCTCGCAAGCCTCCCTTTGGCCGGATCATTCCAGCCTGGCAGCGGCTTAACCGGGGCGCGGAACATTTGTTCCTGCGCTGTCGTTTTTGTTTGCAGCACGGAACCTGATGGAACCAAGTACGGGGCCGCGCCGTTCTCACGCCATTATCGCAACGAGGCAAACTGGAGGCTGCTATGGGTTTTGGACGAGGCGCATTGTTGTGGCTGTTGGGCGTGCCGCTGCCGATCATTCTGATTCTGGCGCTGTTCATGCACCACTAGGCGGCCGCGCCGCTTGAAAATAAAAGACCGCCGGCTCGCAAGAACCGGCGGTCTTTTTCTTTGGCGCAAGTGCCGCAAGTGCCGCAAGTGCCGCAAGTGCCGCAAGTGCCGCAAGTGCGAATGAAGAAATCGCTCAGTCGACTTCTTTTTCGGCCGCTTCGCCGGCTTCGACGATGTCGCCTTTGGTGAAAAGAATGCGTTTCATCTCGGTGCGCCATTCCGGCTTTTGACGGAGCAGGAATTCCAGATCCATCCCGAAGTGCTTGAACTCTTCTTTCTGGGCGTTCTTCATGATCGCCTTGGCCTCAACGTCCTTTTCCAGCGAAATACGCTGCTCGTACCAGCCGATGGCCTCGGCTTCCTCGATCAAGGACGTGCACATGCGCGCGAAGGTCCGGGTCTTTTGCGATAATTCCTCCGGCGGCTCGTGATATTGGTCGAAACCCATATATTTTCTCCTGTTGGAACCTGGGGCCGCTCCCCGGCCGACAAGTTCCAAGGCGGGTTCCGGGTTCCCTTCCATTTTGGCCGGCCGTACCTAGATCAACGCTCCATGTTCGACTTCACATCAAATCCCGATAGCGGGGAGGGTGGTGACCGCGCGCCAGAGCTTTTGGCGCCCGACACCGAAATCCTCGATGCCTATTCCCATGCCGTAACCTCGGTGGCCGACAGCGTCGGCCCAGCGGTGTTGCGCGTCGAAACCCGGGGCGGCAAAGGGCAAAAAGGCCAGCAAGGCGGCGTCGGCTCCGGCGTGGTGATCGCGCCGGACGGCCTGGTCTTGACCAATTGCCACGTCGTCGAAGGCGCCAAGGAAATCCGCCTGCTCGACACCGAGGGCAGGGTCATGGAAGCGCGCACGCTCGGCGTCGATCCCGACACCGATCTCGCGCTGCTGCGCGCCGGCGCCGTGCGCGATCTGCCGCACGCGGCCTTGGGCGATTCCAAGAAGCTCAAGCGCGGTCAACTGGTGGTCGCCATCGGCAATCCGCTCGGCTTTGAATCGACGGTGACCGCCGGCGTCATATCCGCGCTGGGCCGCTCCTTGCGCGCCAGGAACGGCCGGCTGATCGAGGACGTCATCCAGACCGACGCCGCGCTCAACCCCGGCAATTCCGGCGGGCCGCTCGTGTCGTCGCGGGGCGAGGTGATCGGCATCAACACCGCCGTGATCATGGGCGCGCAGGGCATCTGCTTTGCGGTCGCCTCGAACACCGCGCAATTCGTGTTGAGCGAGCTGATCCAGCACGGCCGCGTGCGCCGCGGCTATATCGGCGTGTCGGGGCAGACCGCGGCGGTGCCGCGCCGCCACGCGCGCAACGCCGGCATCGAGAATGCGTCCGGCGCGATGGTGACGGGGCTGGAGCCGAACGGGCCCGCCGCGCAGGCCGGTCTCATGACGCTCGATACGATTGTGAGCGCCGACGGCGCGGCGGTGACCGGGGTCGACGATTTGATCCGGCTGTTGAACGGCGAGCGGATCGGCCGCGCCATTACTATCGATGTGCTGCGGCGCGGCACGCTGCGCAGCTTCACGGTAGCGCCGCTGGAGCGGCCCACCGCCAAGGCGGCGTAACTACAGTCCGCTCATTCCCGCCTAAGCGGGAATCCAGGGCCAAGAAAACACGAAAGACTGTAATCCCCACCTTCGCGGGGACGAACGGATAGATTTAGCTCTTCTTATCCGCGGCCGGCGCCATTTCGTTGTTGGGCTTCATCGCCGGGCCCCGTTTGTCGTCACGGTTCGACATGCACTTGGCCATGAAGGTCTTGCGCTTGGCGCCTTCGAGCTTGGCGTCGTCGGCGCCGAAGGTGCAGGTTTCCATCTTCTGCTCTTTGGTGGCCGCCGATGCCGGCGTTGCCAGCATCAGAATGGGCAACAGGCTGATCGCGATCAAAGTGCGGGTCATCGGCGTGTCTCCTTATAAAATCCTGGAATCATATTTAGCACGCTTTGCGCCGGCGCCTATGACCTAGCGCAAGGCCGCCGCGATGTTGCCGCCGTCCACGGTGGTGACGTCGGCGGTGGTTTTCAAAGCCAGCGCCTGGGCGAGGAAAGCCTGCGCCACGTCCTCGGCGGTGACTTCGCGAGCCAGCAGATTGCCGGCCATATAGTCGTGTTCGGACAAGCCGCGGGCCTTGGCGCGCTCCTTGATGAAATCGTCGGTCAGGAGGCCTGAGCGGATGCGGTCGGCGTTGACCGCATTGGCGCGGATGCCGTCGGCGCCGTAGTCGAGCGCGTATTGCCGCACCAGGAACAACAGCGCCGCCTTGGGCAAGCCGTAGGGGCCGAAATTCGCGCCCGGGTTGACCGCCTGTTTGGACACATTGAACAAGAGGCAGCCGCCGGCGCCTTGCGTCAGCATGATCTTGACCGCGGCCTGGGCCACCTTTTGGTGGCCGAAGAAATTCAACTCGAAGCTCTCGCGCAACACGGCTTCATGGACTTCGCCGATCTTGCCCTGCCAGGCGGCGCCGGCATTGGAGACCACGATATCGACGCCGCCGAAGGTCGCGGCGACCCGGTCGAAAGCGGCGCGTACCGAAGCTGCATCCGTGACGTCGCAAGCAAGTCCGATCGCCGCGCCGCCGATGGCCTTGGCTTTGTCGGCCGCCGCCTTGGCATCGCGATCGAGCAAAGCGACTTCGGCGCCGGCTTGGGCAAACAGCTTGGCGGTGGCCGCGCCGATGCCGCCGCCGCCGCCGGTGATGATGGCGACCTGGCCCTCAAGCGGCAGCGCTTGCCGCTGCCCGAGTTTGGCGACTTCCAGCGACCAGTATTCCATGTCGAACATGTCGGGCTCAGTGATCGACGTGAACGTGCCGATCGCCTCGGCGCCGCTGATGCCCGCGATGGCGGCTTCGGCAATGTCGGCGGCGATGCGCGCGTCCTTGGCGGTGTTGCCGAGTCCAAACAGGCCGAGGCCCGGCACCAGCACGACGCGCGGCAGCGGATCGTGCATTTTGGCGGCCGGCGCGCGCGATTTGTTGCGATCGAAATAGGCTTTGTAATGCGCAACGAATTGCCGTGCCGCCTCATGCGCCGCGGTCCTGAAGTCGTCGAGCCTGCCGGCGTCCGGCGCGGGCACGATCAGCGGCCAGGACTTGGTGCGGATGGCGTGATCGGGCGTCAGTACGCCGGTCGCCGCGATGCGCGCCAGATCCTTGCGGTTGACGTAGCCGAGGATGGCATCGCTGCTGCGAAATTCCAGGATCAGGCGCTTGTGCCTCGCGTCGCCGGCGAAATCCTTCAGCGTGCAGGCACCGCGCACGATCGGCGCGACGTCGGTGACCGAGGCGATCTTTTGCGGCAGCTTGACCGGCACAAACGCGGCTTTGCCCTTGGCGACGCGACGCTCGGCCAAGGTCACGAACTCGATCATGCGCTCATAGGCTTCGCGCGCGGTCGCGCCGAAGGTGAAGATGCCGTGCTTGTCGAGGATCAGGCCTTCGACGGTTGGATTTTTGTCGAAAGCGTCGGCGGCGGCCTTGGCCAAGGCGAAGCCGGGCATGATGTAGGGCACATAGCCGAGGCGTGCGCCGTAGACCTCCGCGCAGAGCGCGGCGGCATTGGGCTGGTCGATCAGCGACAGCACCGCGGTGGCGTGGGTGTGGTCGACGAAAACGGCCGGCACGAAAGCATGCAGCAGCGTCTCGACCGAAGGCGAGGGCGCTTGCGGATCGATCAGGGTCGAGCGCAACACGCGCGCCATGTCGTCGTCGGAAAGCGTGTCGCGCACTCGCATAGTGAGCAGCGGCGCGAGCCGCACCGCCGGCATGCCAGCCGGTTCGATGGCGCCCATGTCCCAGCCGGAGCCTTTGATGTGCAACGCCGGCACCGACGCGCCGGTCAGGTCGCGCGCCGTCAGCTTGACCGACGTATTGCCGCCGCCGTGCAGCACAAGTTTAGAATCGCGGCCGAGCAGCCGTGTCGAATAGACCCGCAGCGCAAGGCCGGCATCGATGCCGGCCTTGGCGTAATGGTCGACGACCGCCTGTGCGTCGGTGTCGCTCCAGGCTGACTGCATCCGGACCTCAGTCGCCGAGCAGGCGCTTGCCCCACCAGCCGCGCTTGGGCGCGGCGGTTTCGGGCGCGGTGCTCGAGATCACCGGGGTCGGCGGCGGCGTCACGGGGACGGGCGGGGCGCTGGCGCCGATCGGCGCCGGTTCGCGGATGGTCGAGCGCCGGCGCGGCGCTTGCTGGGGCGGTGCCGCCTCGGGAGGCGCGGCCGAATAAGCCGGCGCGGGCGCTTCGGCTGGCGCGCTCACCGGCCGGTCGAACGGCGGTGCGATGCCGGAGGCATCCTCATCGCTGACCGGCGGGAAATCGGCTGCGCCTTGCTGGGGCTCCGGCGCGAAACCTTCGTGGCCCTGCTCCCGGCCTTGCTCGCGACCTGGGCCATTGTCATTGAACGGCGCGTCGCCGTTGCGATGTTTGTTGCGGCGCCCGCCGCGGCGTCCGCGGCGCCGGCGACGTCGGATATCCTCGCCGCCTTCGCCATTGAGCGCGGCGCCTTCGCGGCGTGGCTGCTGTTCGCCGCCTTCGGCGTCGAGCGGGCCGTCATTATGATCCTCATGGGCGATGTCGTGCTCGCCGCCATTAGCGGGCGGCGCCTGATCCTGAGCATATTGCGGCGCGGCTTCGCGCGAACCGCTCTCTCGGGACGAACCTTCCCGTGGACTGCCTTCACGCGGGCCGCCCTCGCGCGGTTCGCCGCCACGGCCGCGACCGCGTCCGCGACGCCGCCGCCTGCGGCCGCCATCGCGTTCGCCGCCACGCTCGCCGCCGCTGCGTTCGGCGCCCTGTTCTTGGCGCTCGCCTTCCGCTTCCGGTCCGCCGGCATCGACGTGCTCGATGTGGGAGGTCTCGCCGCCGAAGGTTTCGTTGTCGGCATCCGACTCGGCGTCGAATTCGTCGTCCTCGGCTTCTTCCTCGGCCGCCGCGTCGAGAATGTCCTCGTCGGCGTCGAGTGTAGAGATCATCGCCGGCTGCGACGCGGCCAAGGCCTTGGCGGCCTCGGCGGTGTGAACCTGCTCGCCGCGATCGACGATGTAGGACACTTGCGCGTTGACCGTCGCGTCGGCGGTGATCGTGATGGTGATGCGGAAGCGCTCTTCCAAGGCGCGCAGGTGACCGCGCTTGTGGTTGAGCACATAGAGCGCGACTTCCGAGCGCGTGCGCACGATCAGGTTATGCGTCGCGCCCTTGTTCAGCATTTCCTCGATGGCGCGCAGCAATTGCAATGCGACTGAGGAAACCGAGCGCACGTGGCCGGAGCCGCCGCAGACCGGGCATTTTTCCGTCGAAGACTCCAGCACCGAGGTGCGGATGCGCTGCCGCGACATTTCGAGCAGGCCGAAATGCGAGATGCGGCCGACCTGGATGCGGGCGCGGTCGTGCTTGAGCGCGTCCTTCATGCGCCGCTCGACGGTGCGGTTGTTGCGGCCTTCGTCCATGTCGATGAAGTCGATGACGATCAGCCCGGCGAGATCGCGCAGGCGCAACTGGCGGGCGACTTCGTCGGCCGCCTCGCAATTGGTCTTGAGCGCGGTGTCCTCGATGTGGTGCTCGCGCGTGGCACGGCCCGAGTTGACGTCGATCGCGACCAAGGCTTCGGTCTGGTTGATGACGATGTAGCCGCCGGAGCGCAGTTGCACCGTCGGCGAGAACATGGCGTCGAGCTGGCTCTCGATGCCCCAGCGCGTGAACAACGGCTGGGTGTCCTTGTAATATTTCACGTGCTTGGCGTGGCTCGGCATCAGCATGCGCATGAACTCGCGCGCTTCCTTGTAGCCTTCCTCGCCGGAAACGATGATCTCGTCGATTTCCTTGGAGTAGAGATCGCGGATCGAACGCTTGGTCAGCGAGCCTTCCTCGTAGACCAGCTTCGGCGCCATCGACTTCAAGGTCAGGTCGCGCACGGTCTCCCACAGCCGCAGCAGATATTCGAAGTCGCGCTTGACCTCGAGCTTGGTGCGGCTGGCGCCGGCGGTGCGCAGGATCACGCCCATGCCTTCCGGCACTTCGAGCTCCTGCATAATCTCTTTCAAACGAGAACGATCCTCGCCCGAGGAAATCTTGCGCGAAATGCCGCCGCCGCGCGCGGTGTTGGGCATCAGCACCGAATAGCGGCCGGCGAGCGACAGATAGGTCGTGAGCGCCGCGCCCTTGGAGCCGCGCTCTTCCTTGACCACCTGGACCAGCATGACCTGGCGGCGCTTGATGACTTCCTGGATCTTGTAGTTGCGGCGGAAGCGCGGCGCGCGCTCCTGCGCTTCCTCCAGCGCGTCGGCGCCGCCGACGGATTCGACGTGGTCGTCTTCGTGGTCGTCGCCGTGATTGTCGTCGGGGGAGGCGCGATCGATGGCGTGGTTCTCGGTGCCGGTGAGGGCGTCGGGCGCCAGATGATCGCCGGTCTCGGCGTGGTAGTCGCCGCCTTCCGGCTGCAAGGGCTCGATGTCGCCGGCGGGCGCCTCGTAGGCCTCGCGGGCTTCGTCGCGCGCGTCTTCCTGCGCCTGGATATCGGCGGGCGTGGTCGCATGGGTGTCGACCGTGGCGATCGGCGCGGCGGCTTCGGCGATTTCGGCCGCGGTTTCGTGGCCAAGATTTTCAGCACCAAGGTTTTCAGAACCTTTTGCGCTCACAGGCGCGTCGTGGTCGTGCGGTTCGAGGGGGTGCGCTTCCGGGGCGTGTTCTGCGTGCGCCGCGTGATCATGGTCTTCGTGATCGTGGCCCTCGTGGCCGTGATCGTCATGACCCTCGTGGCCCTGCGCCTCGTGCGCCGAAGCCGGCTGTTCGTGTCCCGAATGTTCGGCGCCTTCGCTCAGCGCCTCCTGCGGCGTCGCGGCCTCGCCGTTGAACGGCTCGGTGCGCACGGGATCGCGCTGGCGGTCGGCGCCGGAGCGGCGATGACGGTTGCGGCCGCCGCGGCGTCCGCTGGCGCGGTTGTCGGCCTCGGCCTCGGCGTCCTCGGCGTCGCGTTGTTCCTGCGCGAGCAAAGCCTGCCGGTCGGCGACCGGGATTTGATAATAATCGGGGTGGATTTCCGAGAAGGCCAGGAAGCCGTGGCGGTTGCCGCCGTAATCGATGAAGGCCGCCTGCAAGGACGGCTCAACCCGGGTCACTTTGGCGAGGTAGATATTACCGCGGAGCTGCTTGCGGTTAGCGGATTCGAAGTCGAACTCTTCGACGCGATTGCCGCGCAGAACGACCACCCGGGTCTCTTCCGGGTGGGTCGCGTCGATCAACATTTTGTCGGCCATTGTATAATCTCACTGGGGCGCACGGCCTGGCGTTCTCGCGCGTATCTGACGGCGCAAGGCGACGCGGTAAGGCGGTGGCTTTAAAGGTGTGGAAGGGAAGGGGCGCGCTTTCACGCGGAAGGCTGACGGGGCCCATAGCAGAACGCGCCGTGGCGATGGTGTCGCTGGAGCGTTGGTCCTCGAAGTGCCTTTGCTGCAAACTTGGCAGCATAAAATTGCGACCCGTAGCGCTGCGGCCGCGCCAAACGCAGCGCCGCCGAGGTTTCTGTCGCTGACGGTACAAATACGACGGCCCGCGTGGCCGCTGTCGATCCGGATGTCCTTCACAAGGGCTTCGGCTTGGCTGCCGTCCGTTCGCCCGGCTTCCTCGAGGGGGCGACACTGGAGCGGCGGGCCGGGGGCCCGAACGCGGCACAACCGGAACTTTTAACCGTCAGCAGAACCCTATGTACGGCTCAAAATGCTTGAAAGCAAGGAAAGCTTGCTGGGGAGCCACACCCGCGCTCGAACGCACCGTTTGCTCAAGTTCCTTTAACCGAAGCAGCCGCACATAGAGTAAAACACCCGCGAAAGGGTCGGATTCGGGATGTTTCGCCGCGTCACTATTGCCACCGCGCTGACCGCCGTGCTCGCCGGATCGGCAGCCTTGGCGGCCGACCGCACCGGCACTTTGCCGCCCCAGGCGCAAGCGGCGACAGAATCACTGCCGGCCGCGACCGCCGTCCGAGTCGGCGGCGATGACAAGATGACCCGCTTTGTCGTCGACCTGACCCAGAAGATCGACGTCACCGCCTTCGCGCTGGCCAATCCCTACCGCGTCGTGGTGGACCTGCCGCAGATCGCCTTCCGGCTGCCGGCGCAGACGGACCAGGCCCGCGGCCTGGTCACGGCCTTCCGCTACGGCCTCATCATGCAGGGCGGCTCCCGCATCGTGCTCGACACCAAGGGGCCGGTGCGGGTCGACAAGGCTTTCGTCATCGACGCCGTAGGCGACCAGCCGGCCCGGCTGGTGGTCGATCTCTCCGCCACCGACCGCGACAGCTTCGCGCGGGCGGCATCGCTGGAGACGCGGGCGCCGCGCAGCCCCGCCGTCAGCAAGAGCGAGATCGCGCCGGCGCCGTCCGGCGATCCGCGGCCGCTGATCGTGCTCGATCCGGGCCATGGCGGCATCGACAACGGCGCCAAGGCGCCGAGCGGCGAACTGGAGAAAGACGTCGTGCTGCAATTCGCCCAGACACTGCGCGCCAGGCTCGAGGCGTCCGGCAAATACCAGATCGCCATGACGCGCAGCGACGACACTTTCATCGCGCTGTCGGAGCGCGTGAAGTTCGCCCGCGCCCACGGTGCCGCGCTGTTCGTCTCCATTCACGCCGACGCCATCCCGAAGAGCGAAGGGCAGGCCGAAGGTGCTACCGTCTATACGCTGTCGGAGAATGCCTCCGACGCCGAGGCGGCACGGCTCGCCGAAGCCGAGAACAAGGCCGACGTCATCGCCGGCGTCGACCTGACGGCGGAGCCGGGCGACGTCGCCAATATCCTGGTCGACCTGGCGCAGCGCGAGACCAAGACTTATTCCGGCCAGTTCGCCCGCAGCGTGGTCACCGAGCTCAAGAACGCCGCCCGGTTGCACAAGAACCCGGTCAAATCCGCCGGCTTCAAGGTGCTGACCGCGCCGGACGTGCCGTCGGTGCTGGTCGAGCTTGGCTATATGTCGACCAAGGACGACTTGAAGCTGCTGACCTCGGCGGCCTGGCAGGCCAAAACCGCGGCGGCGCTGGCGCAGGCGGTCGACACTTATTTCGCCCCCCGGCTGGCGCGCGGGGCGAGGGCGAACTGATGCAAAAGCCGGCGCATTGGCCTCAGTTTCAACATAAAACCGGGCGACCAGAGAGACTTACGGGGACCCTTGCCGGAACCTTGCATCAAGGCGATACCGGCATGATCTATCCTGAACCAGCGCCGATTCGAGGCGGGACCATTCGTTCATGAAGCTCGTTCTGCGCTTTCTCGGTTTCCTGTTCGCGGTCGGCACCATCCTGTTCGTGGTCGGTGTCGCGGGCGCGGCCGGTCTGCTGTGGCATTTTTCCAAGGACCTGCCGGACTACTCCCAGCTCCAGGATTACGAGCCGCCGGTCATGACGCGCGTGCACGCCGCCGACGGCTCGCTGCTCGGCGAATATGCCCGCGAGCGCCGTCTCTATATTCCGATCCAGGCGGTGCCAAAGCTAGTCATTTCGGGCTTCCTCGCGGCCGAGGATAAGAACTTCTACGAGCATGGCGGGCTCGATTTCACCGGCATCGCGCGCGCCGGTTTCAACTATTTGCAGAACTTTGGTTCCAGCCGCCGCCCCCAGGGCGCTTCAACCATTACGCAACAAGTCGCCAAGAACTTCTTGTTATCGAACGAGGTTTCCATCGCGCGTAAGGCCAAGGAAGCGCTGCTGGCGCTCAAGATCGAGCGCACTTACAGCAAAGAGAAGATCCTCGAGCTTTACTTGAACGAGATCTATCTCGGCCTCGGTGCCTACGGCATCGCCGCCGCCTCGCTGGTTTACTTCGATAAGTCCGTCAACGAACTGACGATCCCCGAAGTCGCTTATCTGGCTTCGCTGCCGAAGGCGCCGAACAATTATCACCCGTTCCGTTTCCGCGAGCGGGCGATGGAGCGGCGCAACTGGGTCATCGACCGCATGGCGGAAGCGGGCTTCATCAAGGCCGCCGACGCCGACAAGGCCAAGAAGACGCCCCTTGGCGTGACGCAGAAACCGACCAGCGTGCACACTTTCGCCGCCGAGTACTTCACCGAGGAAGTGCGCCGCGAACTCAACGACCGCTATGGCGAGAAGAAGCTGTACGAAGGCGGCCTGTCGGTCCGCACGTCGCTCGACACCAAAATGCAGGTCATCGCGCGCAAGACCTTGACCGAAGGCCTGGTGAAATTCGACGAGACGCAGGGTTGGCGGGGGCCTGTCGGCAAGGCCGACATCTCCGGCGACTGGGGCACCAAACTCGCCGAGGTCAAGGCGCTGGCCGACATCGCGCCGTGGCGGCTCGCCGTCGTGCTGGAAGTCGGCGATGCCTCGGCGCGCATCGGCTTGCAGCCGGGCCGTGAGCCGGGCGGCTATGTCAGCAAGGAACGCACCATCGGCATCGTGCCGCTCGACGGCGTGAAATGGGCCAGGACCGGCGGCAAGGCGCCGACCAAAGTCAGCCAGGTGATCAATCCCGGCGACGTCATCTATGTCGAACCGGCCGCGGCCGAGGGCCAATACCGGCTGCACCAAATTCCCGAGGTCTCCGGCGCCATGGTGGTGGAAGACCCGTGGACGGGCCGCGTGCTCGCCATGGTCGGCGGCTTTTCCTACGACCAGAGCCAGTTCAACCGCGCCACGCAGGCGCTGCGCCAGCCCGGTTCGTCGTTCAAACCCATCGTCTACGCGGCGGCCCTCGACAACGGCTATACGCCCTCGACGCTTGTCCTTGACGCTCCGGTCGAGATCGACCAGGGGCCGGGTCTCGGCGTCTGGAAGCCGGAGAATTACGAAGGCAATTTCTTCGGACCCTCGACGCTGCGCTTCGGCATCGAGCATTCGCGCAACGTCATGACCGTCCGCCTGGCGCAGGATATCGGCATGCCGATCATCGCCGACTACGCCAAGCGCTTCGGCGTCTATGACGATCTGCCGCCTTACCTGTCCTTTGCGCTCGGCGCCGGCGAAACCACGCTGCTGCGCATGGTCACGGCCTACGCCATGTTCGACAATGGCGGCCGCCGCGTAAAGCCGACCCTGGTCGATCGCATTCAGGATCGTTACGGCCACACCGTCTACCGGCACGACGAGCGCGAATGCCCGGCCTGCGATGCCAAAAAGTGGGAGAATCAGGCCGAGCCGTCCTTGATCGACCGCCGCGAGCAGGTGCTCGATCCGATGACTGCCTATCAGATGACGTCGATCATGGAAGGCGTCGTGTTGCGCGGCACCGCCGCCGGCGCCGGCTTCCAGAAGGAGGTCAACAAACCTGTGGCCGGCAAGACCGGCACCACTAACGACGAGAAAGACGCCTGGTTCATCGGCTATACGTCCGACGTCGTGGTCGGGGTCTATCTCGGTTACGACAAGCCGCGCCATCTCGCCAACCGCGCCACCGGCGGCGCGCTCGCGGCGCCCATCGTCAAGGATTTCATGAAACTCGCCTTGGCGGACAAGCCGGGCTCGCCGTTCCGCGTGCCGCCCGGCATCAAGCTGATCCGGGTCGACGCCAAGACCGGTGCGCGCGCCGGTCCCGACACCCAGAAAGCGATCCTGGAAGCCTTTAAGCCAGGCACCGCGCCGCCGGATAACTACTCCGTGGTCGGTTATGGCAACGATCAGGGCGGCGGACGTGCCTGGGGCGCGGGGGTCTCGCCCGATGCCGACCGGGCAGTTCGGTCCGGTACCGGCGGCCTGTATTAGCCGCGCCGGTTGCGCCGGCGCGGTTGCGACGTTAAATCCCCTTCCACGATCCCCAAGGGCGCCGCCCCAAGCGGCCACGGAATTCACATGCGCGCGGAAACTCAGAGCCTCATCGACGACATCAAGCAATCCGTCGGATTGCTGAGGAGGCATCTTTGACGTCGATACCGCGCAACGGCGTCTCGCCGAACTGAATAAAGCTGCCGAAGACCCGACCTTCTGGAACGACCAGGCCAAGGCGCAGCGCACCATGCGCGAGCGCGACGCGCTGGACGATTCCCTCAACGCCATCGGACGTATCGAGCGCGACCTCGCCGACCAGCTGATGCTGATCGAACTGGGCGAGTCCGAGAACGACGACGCCACCGTCGCCGAGGCCGAAACCGCGCTGAAAAAACTCAAGACCGAGGTGGCGCGGCGCGAGCTCGAGGCGCTGCTGTCGGGCGAGGCCGACGCCAATGACTGCTATCTCGAGGTCCACGCCGGCGCTGGCGGCACCGAGAGCCAGGACTGGGCCAGCATGTTGATGCGCATGTATGTGCGCTGGGCCGAACAGCACGGCTACAAAGTGGACTGGCTCGAAGAGAGCGAAGGCGAGGGCGCCGGCATCAAGTCGGCCACCGTGCAGATCAAGGGCCACAACGCCTATGGCTGGCTCAAGAACGAGGCGGGCGTGCACCGGCTGGTGCGCATTTCGCCTTTCGATTCCAACGCGCGGCGGCATACGTCATTCGCCAGCGTCGTGGTGTTCCCGGTGGTCGACGACCGCATCAAGATCGAGATCAACGAAAACGACGTACGTACGGATGTCATGCGCTCCGGCGGCGCCGGCGGCCAGCACGTCAACAAGACCGAGTCCGCGGTGCGGTTGACGCATATCCCGACCAACATCGTGGTGAAGTGTCAGCAGGACCGCTCGCAGCACCGCAACCGCGCCATGGCCTGGGACATGTTGCGCGCGAAATTGTTCGAAGCCGAGATGAAGAAGCGCGAGGACAAGGCGATCGCCGATCAGGCCGCCAAGACCGATATCGGCTGGGGCCACCAAATTCGGTCGTATGTGTTGCAGCCCTACCAGATGGTCAAAGACCTGCGCACCGGCGTCTCGACCTCCGACAGCGCGGGCGTGCTCGACGGCGATCTCGACCCCTTCATGCAAGCGGCGCTGGCGCAGAAGGCGTTCGGCGGCGCGCCGGAAATCGTCGAGGACGTGGAGTAGCTAGATATTATTGCCGAGAATGCCGCTGCCCAGCCGCAGTCCTGCGCGCAAGAACTTCTGCGGATCGACCGCTTCGCCGTCGATGCGTGTCTCGTAGTGCAGATGCGGTCCGGTCGAACGGCCGGTCGAACCGAGCCGGCCGATGGTCTCGCCGATCTTGACGTGCTGACCGACCTTTACTTCGATTTTTGACATGTGCCCATAACGGGTGGCGAAGCCGTTGCCGTGATCGACCTCGACCATATTGCCGTAACCGCCGTTCCAGCCGGCGATGGTCACCGTGCCGTTGGCGGTCACGCGGATCGGGTCGCCGATATCGCCGCGCATGTCGATGCCGGTGTGGATCGCCGGTCCCTTCATGAAGGGATCCATACGCATGCCGAAGGGCGAACTCATGTCGATCTCGCCGTAGATCGGTTTGCGCACGGGCACGGTAATGAGCGTGTTGGAGTATTGGTTGACCTGCGCTTTCGCCACGTTGATGCGATAAAGCTGACGCTCGAACGCGCTGGCGGCTGACGAGGGTGCCCTGACGGGCACATAAGGCCCGCCGATGCCGCCGGCTTTGGGTGCCGCGCCGACGTCGACGCCGAGATCCGACAGCACGCTGCGAATTTGCCGCGCCTTGCTGTCTATCCGTTCTTCCATATCGGTCAGTGTCGCGGTCTGCTTGCGCTCGATCTTGTCCAGCGAAAAGGCGACGCGCGTCAGGATGCCGTCGAGACCGCCGGCGTTGCCGCGTTCGGCGACGCGGGTCGTGGCGCCCGGCGGTTCACGCGATTGCAGACGCGCTTCGCGATCGGGCGGTGCGGTGAAAATAACCGTATCGCTGATCGGTCGCGCCTTTGGTTTCACAGGCTCCGGCGCAGGCGCGATGCGGGCCGGCTTGATCGAGCCTGTCACGTCGCCGGTCAACGCTGCGGTGCGGGATTCAAGCACCGCTTGCCGCTGCATCAAACCGCTGAGCTTCTGTTCGAACTGTTCCTGGTCGAGCAACTGCCTGCTGGTAATGCGGTCGACCTGACCGCGCAGTTCGGCAATGCGGTCTTCATAGGCGAATTGCATTTCGGCCTGGCGCGCCACCAGCCGCGTCAGCACGTCGTTGCTGAAGGCAAAATAAGTTCCAGTCGCGATCGACCACGCGCCCATCACCACCAAGGTGCCGACCACGATCCAGAAGGCGACGGGTCCGATGCGGACCTGCCGGCCGGCATGAACCAGGGTGTAATCGTTGCCGCGAGGCCGGTGGAGATGTTGCGATACGGTTGCCGCGGACTGCGGCTTTTGACCGTGGGCGGCGCGGCCACTGTATTCGTAGGGCGACTGGAAGGAATTCGACATGGACGCTCCGCGCCGGTCCGCCGCGGGCGCGCGGGACCAGGCTCGCCGATATCAATCCGATAGGGTTAAAAAACCGGAAATTCCGACCGCCACGCGGCAGGATTCGACTGCAAAAGCAGAGGATTACAGAGCCCGGGCCGCCTCCAGCACCGCTTCGGCATGGCCCGGGACGCGAACCTTGGGCCAGATCTGGGCAATGCGGCCGTCGGGTCCGATCAGGAAGGTTTTGCGGATGACGCCAATGAATTTGAGGCCATACATCGATTTCTCGCCCCACGCGCCATAAGCTTGCAGCATCTCTTTCGACTCGTCGGATCCGAGCGCGATCGACAGTTTGTGTTTGGTTTTGAACTTGTCCTGGGCTGCGACCGGATCGGCGGAAACGCCCAGGATGTCGGTGTCGGCCTTGGAAAAGGCGGCGCGCAGAGCGGAAAACGCGATAGCTTCCTTGGTGCAGCCTGGCGTATTGGCCTTGGGATAAAAATAGAGGACCAGCTTGCGGCCTTTGAAGTCCTTCAGCGAGACCGTCGCGCCGCCATCGCGCGGCAGGGTGAAGGGCGGTGCTTTGTCGCCGACGATCAGTTCCTGTGCCAGGGCCCGCGCCATATGCCTTCCTTTCGTCGTTTTCAACCGGTCAATGTCGGCCGACAGACCGCCATTGCCATTTGCGCGGGGCGGGCGCAACCGGTTCCATCGATAGGGGGGCGACGAATCGCCTGGGGCCGGCGAGCCAGTCGCCAGCAGACCGGTGACGTTGCACCTATGCTGAGCGAAATTCGGGGACAAATTCGAGCGGCATGCCGGGTAAAGACCAAAGCCATCCAATGCGCCCTAGGCATCGTCACGCCGGGTCCGGCCGCAGGCGCTGGGGCGCGATGCGTCGCGGCGCGGCGCGTTTTCTGCGGCATCGTTACCTTCGCCGGCTGTTCTGGGGCGTCACCGTCGCGATCGCTTTGACGACGGTCGGATCGCTGAGCCTGTGGTGGCGGCTATCGAGCGGCCCCATCGAACTCGAAATGGCGACGCCGTGGCTCAAGGCCGCCATCGAGCAGAACTTCAGCGATAAGCACACCGTGACGGTCGGCGGCACGCAAATCGAGCGTGACGAGAAGGGACGGACTTCGCTGCGCTTGCGCGACATCGTCGTGCGCGATGGCGACGGCACGGTGGTGGCCAGCGCGCCCAAGGCTGAAGTCGGCATTTCAGGTTTGGGCCTGCTCGCCGGCCATGTGCGGGCGCAGAGCCTCAATCTGGTGGGCGCCGAGATGGCCGTGCGCATCGAATCCGACGGCCGCGTCACGATTTTCGCCGGCGCCGACAATCGGCCGCTGGCGATCGCGTCGCCCGCGCTGGCGCCGCCGCAGCCGGCCGAGAACGTGACGCCACAGGCCTCGTTGCGCAACGAACTGATGGACGTCACCGGGCTGATGGCCTGGATCGACGGCGCCGGCGCTACCGGCTTTGACGGCAACGAACTGCGCGAGCTCGGCCTGAAGAACGGCAATTTGCTGGTCGACGATCGGCGCAACGGCAAGCAATGGAAATTCGACCGCATCAACGCCAGCCTGACCCGGCCGGCGCTGGGCGGCGTAATCTTCCGCCTCGAATCCGACAATCCGGCCCGGCCTTGGGTGCTGAGCGCAGCCATGCGTCCCCTTGGCGAGGGAATCCGTGCCGTCGGTCTTGAGGCACGCAATGTCGCGGCGCGGGACATCCTGCTGGCGCTGCGGCTGAACGAAACCGCGAGCATCGACGCCGATCTGCCGCTGTCGGCCAGCGTCCGGGCAGAAATTATGCCGGACGGCACGCCGCGAGCCATTCAGGGCCAGGTGTTGGCGGAAGCCGGCACCGTGGTCGATCACGACAACCCGGACGTCAACGTCGCCATCGACCACGCCGACTTCCGGTTCAGTTGGGACCCGGTGCGGCACGGCCTGGTCGTTCCGTTTCAGATCAAATCGGGCGGCAACCAGTTCACGCTGCAGGCGACGCTGGAGGCGCCCGCGACGGATCAGACCGCGTGGAATCTCAGCGTTACGCGCGGCGACCCGGTGATCGACCCGATCATTCTCGGCGCGGCGGGATCGGGCGACGAGGAGGGGACCGCGCTCAACCGAATTGCCGTGCGCGCCCGCATCGATCCGGTGCGCAAGCGCATCGACCTCGATCAGGGCGATTTCAGCCGCATCGACACGCGGCCGCTGCGCAATGTTGGCATCGCGGTCACCGGCAGTTTGGATTATTCGGGCGCGCCGCATTTGGCGTTCGGCGTTGCCGGAACCCGTATGCCGGCTTCAGTGGTCAAGCGGGTATGGCCGGTGTTTGCGGCGCATGACGTGCGGACCTGGGTAGCGGATCATATTTCGGGCGGCACCGTCGAGCGCGTCGTGATTGCCGGCAATGCGCCGCTGATCGATTTCAAAAACGGGGGCCCACCGACGCCGGAAGATGGGCTTTCGATCAATATCGAAACCAGCGGCACGACATTGCGCCCGATCGATAATCTGCCGGCGATCCGCGACGCCGATTTGACCATCCGCATTACCGGCAGCAGGGCCGCCATCAATCTCGGGCGCGGCACGGTCGAAGCCGGCGGCCGCAAGCTCAACGTGTCGAGCGGCCTGTTCGAGGTGCCCGATACACATCCTAAGCCGGCACCGGCGCGCGCGACGTTCCGCATCGACGGCACCATGGCCGCCGCCGCGGCGCTGCTCGCGAGCGACGGCCTGCGCAACGATGTTGGCATCACGCTCGATCCGGCGTCGAGCCGGGGCACAATCGCCGCCCAGGTCACGGTGAACGTGCCGCTGGCGAAGGATATCCCAAAAGGCGCGGCGACTTATTCCATCGTCGCCGATCTGACGAATTTCGCCGCCGACAAGATGTTGCTGGGGCAAAAGCTGGAAGCCTCGGCCTTGCGTGTCACCGCCGGTCCCGACGGCTATCAGGTCAAGGGCGACGTCAAGATCAACGGCACCGCGGCCAGCATCGATCTGCACAAGCAGAAAGGAGACGCTGACGCCGAATTGCGCATGCAGGCCAACATCGACGAAGCGGCGCGCCGGAGAATTGGCCTCGATCTCGGTAACGCGATCACTGGCACCATCCCGATCAAGGTTACGGGCCGGGTCGGCGACAATGCAACTGAAGAGCGCATGAGCGTGGAAGCCGACCTCACGCCGGTGAAAATCGACAATTTGCTGCCCGGTTGGCTGAAGGCCGCAGGCAAACCGGCGCGGGCGACTTACACGATGACCAAGACCGCTAAATCGTCGAAGCTCGACGACCTGAGCATCGACGGCTCCGGCGTCGCGGTGAAGGGTTCGGTCGAAATCGACAATTCGGGCGATTTGCTGTCGGCGAATTTTCCGGTGTTCAGCCTGTCGGACGGTGACAAAACTTCGATCAAGGCCGATCGCGGCAGCGACAACGTGTTGCGCGTGACGATGCGCGGCGACGTCTACGATGGCCGGCAGTTCGTCAAGGCCTCGCTCGCCGGCGGCGCCGACAAAAACAAGAAGCAGACCGATCTCGACCTCGATATCAAGCTCGGCACCGTCGCCGGTCACAACGGCGAGACTATGCGTGGCCTCGACCTCAAGCTGACGCGCCGTAGCGGCCGCATTCGCACCTTCTCGCTGGCCTCGAAGATCGGACGCGACACGCCGCTGCTGGGCGATTTGCGCGTGCGCGCGCGCGACAGTCACCAGGTCGTCTATTTCGAGACCGACGACGCCGGTTCGCTGTTTCGTTTTACCGATATGTACCCACGCATGTTCGGTGGCCAAATGTGGGTGGCGATGGACCCGCCGACCCAGGACGAGGCACCGCAGGTCGGCCATCTTTTCCTGCGTAGCTTCGTGATACGGGGCGAACCCGCGCTGGATCGCGTGGTGTCGGGCGCGCCGGGCGGCGCCAAGGGCTCGGTCGATTTCTCCGAACTTGGCGTGGATTTCACCAAATTCCCCGGTCGTATGTCGATCCGCGACGGCGTGGTGCGCGGCCCGCTGGTCGGCGCGACCATAGAGGGGCAGATCGACTACGCCAAGGACGATGTCCATTTGCGCGGCACTTTCGTGCCGTTCTACGGCCTCAACAATATGTTTGGGCAAATCCCGATCGTCGGGCTGTTCTTAGGGGGCAGCAATGAAGGCCTGCTCGGCATTACCTACGAGGCCGTCGGCCCGCCGAGCGCGCCGCGGGTCTCGGTCAATCCGGTGACGGCGATCGCGCCCGGATTGCTGCGCAAGTTCATCCCGTCGCCCGGCACCTTCGACCGCAATTTCATTCCGCCGACGCGGTAGCGCTGATCCTTAGACCGGCTTCAGCAGCACGTGCTTCTTCTTGCCGAGGGACAGCTTGATGACGCCGTCGGCCGTCAAGTCTTTGCCGGTCAGCACCATCTTCTCGTCGCCGACGCTTAGGTCGTTCACCTTGAGGCCGCCGGCCTTGATCTGACGGCGGGCGTCGCCGTTCGACGACACCAGTCCGGTCTTTTCCGCGAAGGCGACCAGCACGCCGAGGCCTTTGTCGAGATCGGCACGCGCGATCTCGACCGTCGGCAGCGAACCCGCGAACGAACCCTCTTCGAATGTTTTGCGCGAGGTCTCGCTGGCTTGCTCGGCGGCGGCACGGCCGTGCACCAGGGCGGTGGCTTCTGTTGCCAAAACCTTCTTGGCTTCGTTCAACTCCGCGCCTTGAAGCGCGGCGAGCTTGGCGATCTCGTCGAGCGGCAAAATCGTGAACAGCTTGAGGAAGCGCGCGACGTCGCCGTCCTCGGTATTACGCCAGTATTGCCAGTAGTCGTAGGGGCTCAAGAGATTGGCATCGAGCCACACCGCGCCGGCAGCGGTCTTGCCCATCTTGGCGCCCGAAGATGTCGTCAGCAGGGGCGCGGTCAGGGCGAAGAGTTGCGCGTTCGCCATGCGGCGGCCGAGGTCGATGCCGTTGACGATGTTGCCCCATTGGTCCGAGCCGCCCATCTGCAACACGCAGCCATAGCGCTTGTTGAGCTCGACGAAGTCGTAAGCTTGCAGCACCATGTAGTTGAATTCGAGGAACGACAGTTCCTGCTGGCGGTCGAGCCGCATCTTGACGGAGTCGAAAGAGAGCATGCGGTTGACGGAAAAATGCTTGCCGACGTCGCGCAGGAAATCGATGTAGTTCAACGTGTTCAGCCAGTCGGCGTTGTTCGCCATGACGGCGTTGCCGCCGGCACCTTCGAACTTCAGGAACTTGGAAAAAATCGCGCGGATGCCAACGAGGTTCTGCTCGATCATCTCGTCGGTGAGGATGCGCCGGCTCTCGTCTTTGCCGGACGGGTCGCCGACGCGGGTGGTGCCACCGCCCATCAGCGCGATCGGCCGGTGGCCGGTCTGCTGCAGCCAATAAAGCATCATGATCGGCAGCAGCGAGCCGACATGCAGCGAGGCCGCGGTGCAGTCAAAGCCGATATAGGCCGTGATAGGTCCCGCCACGGCGCGCGCATCCAGGACGTCGGGTTCCGACACCTGGTGGATGAAGCCACGCTCGGCAAGAATGTTAAGAAAATCGGATTTATAGGCGCTCATCGTTTACGTCTCGCCGGGTCTTGTCGCTGCGGGTTGGCGGTGGTGTAACAGGTCCGGCGTAAAGGAAAAGGGGGCGGGATTTTGGGCGTCATTCGGGCCATAGGGCTGATGAGCGGGACCTCGCTCGATGGCGTCGACGTGGCGCTGATCGAGACCGACGGCGAGCGTATCGCGGCGCTGGGCCCGACCGGATACCGGCCCTATTCGGACGAAGAGCGTGCCTTGCTGCGGGTCGCGCTTGAGGAAGGCGCCAGGCTCAGCGACCGCCGGTCGCGCCCAGGCGTGCTGGCCGAAGCCGAGGCCTTTGTCACGCGCGTTCACGCCGAGGCCGTCGAGGATTTTCTGGGCACCGAGCGCATCGACAAATCCAGTATCGCGATTGTCGGATTTCACGGCCAGACC
>Ga0265314_10001454_pt1 | contig 26457 bp, 21 predicted proteins | sample 4126metaG_FD_203106 | JGI IMG/M metagenome (GOLD analysis project Ga0265314, IMG submission 203106) | Rhizosphere microbial communities from Carex aquatilis grown in University of Washington, Seatle, WA, United States - 4-1-26 metaG | ecosystem: Host-associated > Plants > Roots > Rhizosphere >... | reverse complement strand
CGGCAGCCTGCTCGTCCGCGAAGCAGGCGGAATGTGTACCGACATGCAAGGCGCGCCTCTCAGCCTACGTGGCGCCCATATCTTAGCCGACAACACCGCCCTGCACAGCGAAGTCGTCGAACTCTTCGGCGAAGTCTTTGCAGGTAAGGCGCGCGTACCACTGCCGCAGTAGTTCTACTTCGCAGCAGCCGGGATCAGCTCGTAAAACCCGCTCATCTTCAGATGGATCACCGTCACGTGGTCCGTCTGATTCTGATAGAACCACCCGTGAATTCCAGCAAACGGCGCGATCAGCGACCCGTTGCCTTCCTTCGCCTCCTGCGTCACCGTGTAGCTAACCGCATTCCCTGGATCTTTGTCGGATTCCCCATGGAAATCGATGTACAGCGGCTCCGCACACTTCCACGAATACACCAGCGTACCGCCCGGCTGCATGTGAACTTTATATTCCAGCTCGCCATCCTTGCCGATCGGAATCGCGATCTCATCCGTGCGGAACGGCACTGTATAAGTGTGCGCCGCAGTAGTGTTCATCACCGGCGTAGGAGCCGCCGTGGCCGGTGCAGTCACTGTTTGCGCCATCTTGGTCAGTCCGGTAAGCTTGCCAAACCCGGTTGGGTCGATCTGATACTCCGCCGGCATCACGAACAGCAGCAAAATGACAACGGCCACTGCGAGCGCGCCTCCGAGACGCGCCAGCAGCCCCGACGGAGACGGCATCAAAACAGGCGACGTGCTCATGCAGCCCTCCCTGTGTAGTATCCAGTGAGTTGATAGCCGATCAGCAGAAAGCCCAGCATCATCACCACCACGTTCGCAGCCACAGCGTGTTTGACGAAGTCGCTAGTGCTCCGCCACCAGGTCATAGCCAGCAGTATGATCGACAACGCAATTAACTGCCCCAATTCCACACCCACATTGAAGGAAACCAGATTCCCCACCAGACCTTTGCTCGATAAATGAAGATCTTGCAGCTTGGTCGCGAGCCCAAAGCCGTGCACCAATCCAAACATCAGCACCATCAGTTTGGCGTTAGGCTCAAAGCCAAATAAAGTCCGGAAGCCATTCAGATTATCGAAAGCTTTATAGACCACGGAGAGCCCAATCAGCGCGTCAACCAAAAACGGATTGACGTGGACTCCCGTCAGCACTCCCGTCAACAACGTCACGCTGTGCCCAATAGCGAAACACGTCACATAGACCGCGACGTCCTTCAGCCGGTACAGAAAAAAGATGACGCCAAACAAAAACAACAAGTGGTCGTAACCCGTCACCATGTGCTTCGCTCCCAGGTACAGGAACGGAAAAATCTGCGTGCCCTGGTTCGCCTTCAAAAACGCAGCGTCCCGCGCAGCCACATTATGCGCCAACAGCGGAGCCGCCAGACACAGCAGCGTTATGGGGATCAGTCGAGCGTAGCGCATACTATTGGCACCGGTCCGCTAGGTTCGGCTTCTCGCGATATTTATCGTGACAGTTCGCGCACGCCGTCGTCATCACGTCCGCGGCGTCGACAATCTTGTCCTGGTTCTTGGTTTGCGCAGCTTTGTAAACCACCACGCCCGCGTCCCGCAGCCCTTGCACGAATTTCGGCCAGTCGGCGTTCTTGATCGGAACGTCGCGGCCGTTGGCGCACTTGCGGCCTGGCAGCATCAACAGATTCGCGACCTCAGAGAGCGCCAGTGCACTGTTCTCGACGGCGTCCCACTTGCCATAGGCGCTCGCCAGGAGATTCGTCGCCGTCGCCGGGTCCTTGGCCGGCGGCACATCCGCGGGGTTTTGATCCTGAGCGGAGAAAACGATATTCGACGCTGGGAACAAAGTCCCTCTCATCAGTTGAAGAAGATTCGCCTGCACCTTCATCGCCGGTGCCGCCGCGGCTGGCTTCGCGGGTGCCGCCGCCGGAGCAGGTTTCGGCGCCGGAGTTTGTCCCATCAAAGACACAGATATGCCGCTGCACAAAACTAGGCAAGGGATTAGTTTGGTCATGTGTATTGTCCTTTTGTACATATTAGTCTGTCTTGCGTCCTCCGATTTCGAACTGCAGATGAGACTTCAACGTGAATCCATTCGTCGCCGGCGTCAGTCCGAAGCCCGCCCCGAAACTCCACGTCACATTCTTCGAGACCCGCACATCGCCGCCGGCAAATACCTGATGTACTGGATCACTGGTCCAGGAACTGTAATATTCCAAGCTAGGCGTGAAGCTCCGCGAAACCTGCCAGCCAACTCGAGCGGCCGGCTCAAATACCCAACCTTGATGCGTATGCGAGCCGCGCAGCGCTCGCGAAACCACCGGGTTCGCATCCAGTTGCAGCCTCCCGATATGCTTCTCGACGATAGGCCGCAGTTCAACCTGCCATGGATTGTCCACATACTCCGCTTTGGCGAAGGAGAACTCCGCGACGAACCCGAGGTTCAACGGCAGGTGCCAGCGCTGCGGCGCATAAATGTGCGGCAGCACGCGGAACCCGGCGTACTCATAAGGACCATCCGGCCTCTTCGCAGTCAACAGCACGACAGCGGCGCGGAAGTCGTCCGTTACACCGGAAGTTACTTCGGACGCGAAGTGAAACCCCTCCGCTCCTTTCGCTATGTAGTTCATATGAGCCTCATAGGTGAAGGTCCGCGGCGGCAGCGGCTCATATTCGTAGACGTGAATCTCGAACGGATCTTGGGCGCGCAGCGCAATTGCGCAGATGGATAGAAATAGGACGATACGCACGGATGCTCCTCGGTCTTCGCGTTCTCAAAGGAAGAAAACGAAGCGGAGCGTGGCGGGCGATCGAACAGCAACATCTTGCCTGGCGGAATGCGTTGAGCGGTGCCCGGTACAACCGTCTCATGCACGAGCGTCGTATGGAATTCGACCTGGCCGGAAACCCGCGCGGCCTGCGCGCAGCACAAGCAGCCATCGGCGTCCGCCCGCGATGAATGCGACGCCATCCGCGAAGCGCCCGGCAGGAAGCAGTCGCAATCGGCCGCGCACATAGCGATCTGCCAGGCGCTGATCACCAGCACCAGCAGGGCCGCTATGCGTAGCAATCGATTCAAGGGCAGCCTCAGAAAGTGAACTTGAGCGCGAGCTGCATAATTCTTGCATCGGCCGTCTTCACAGCCAGACCGAACAGCGGGCTGTCGATGTTGCCTTGTATCGCGGCGGGTCCAAAAAATTGCGTGTGATTGAACGTGTTAAAGCTCTCGATGCGCAATTGCAACAATTTGGCTTCCGCAATGTTGAAATTCTTGAGCAAGGAAATATTGAAGTTCAACGCGCCCGGCCCATGGAATGACCGTCGCGACGCGTTCCCAAGCGTGCCCAAGTCGGACTGCGTGAATGCGGCCAGATTGAAATAAGGCTGGCCATTGCGCGGGTTCCCGTTTAGGTTGAGCGGAGCGCCTGTGTACTGGCCGATATCCAGACTATAGTTATTCACGCCGTTAGGAATGCTGCCTTGCAGCGAATTGTCGTCGTTGCTCTTGAGCGTTACGGGAAAACCTGTGCTCGCGCGCGTGATACCGCTAAGCTCCCAGCCTTGCGTTAGACGCGGCCATTTCTTAGTCAGCCGGTCAAAAGGAAGCCTATAGTCATAGCTGATCACCAAATTGTGCGTCAAATCCCAAGCGGAAAGCGCCCGCGTTTGCTTGAAATTGAACGGATCGGCCGTATCGCCCAGTGACGACCCCTGATCGATGGACTTGCTGTAGGTGTAGCCAAGCTGAACCGTGAGGTCCCGGCTATTGTGGCGCACCGACACTTGCAGGGAATTGTAACTGGAGTTGCCGAACGAGCCTTCAAAATCGTCGTTGCCCAAGGCAGCGCCGAATGGTCCGCGCGTTCCATTGTAAACTTGGCCGGAAGCGCTGGTGTATTGCCCTGACTCGCCAAACGGGCCACAGGTCGCTGAGCCCGGCGCAACCTGGCTGGGCTTACTCAGCGCCAGGCACAAGGCCGGGTTGCCCGGATTCACCGAATACGTCAACAGCAGATGGTGCGCCTGCGAGCCCACATAAGAAAGGTTGAGGACCGTATTGGCGCTCACCTGCCGTTCGATCGAGAAGAAATATTGCTCATTGTACGGATACGTGTTCTGCGGATTCGGACCCGTAGCCCCATTGATCGGGACGAAGGCGTCAAAAGGCTGTTTCGGATCCGGATTGCTCTTAGACGTATTCAGCGGCGGCACCGAAAAGGGAAACGGATTCCCGCCAAACGATCCATCCGCCGCGGTTTGGAAAGGCGCTTGGAACAGCGACGGAGCCGGACTCGTATAGCTCAGCCCATACGGCGGCTGCGGCAAGTTATATGCCAGCGACGCTCCTTGCACCACCGAATAGAACATTCCAAAACCCGCGCGTACGCTGGTCTTGCCCGGTCCGCCGATGATCTTTCCAAGGATGCCGTCGGAATTATTCGGCGACCACACCAGGCCAATGCGCGGCGCCCACTTGGCCGCATTGGGCGCGATCGTTCTCAGAACTCCGTTGTCGGTGGGATAGACCACGCCCAGCGGCGCTTGCGGATACACCTGCGATTGCTGGCCCAGGACGAACGTCGGGAACTGGTTATATTTTTCGGTCCAGTATTCCATGTAGTCCATGCGCACGCCATAGTTCAGCGTGAGATTTGGACGAATCCGCCAGCTATCCTGTGCGAAAAGCGCCCAATAACTGTGGCGTTGATAAAACGCGCCCGATTGCGCCTGATTGTAGTTGCTATCCACACCGATCAGGAAATCCGCGAAATCCAATCCCGTTTCCGTCCCCGCGAACAGGAAGGAGCCATTCGCCGTGGGATTCGGATTCACGTTGACCTGCTCGTAGCTGCCTGAGAAACCAAATTTGAAGGTGTGCAGTCCCAGGACCTTGGAGTAATTCTCGCTGATGCCGAATGTATTGTTCGACTGCGCCAGGTTCGTAATCGGAACGCCCATCGTAAAAGAGTTGAAAACGACGTTTTCGATGCCTTCGATTTTAGGCAGCAGCGGAACGATGCCCGGTGTTCCTACGCCGGTTTGGAAACCTTGCGACGCGAGCGTTGGACCCACCCCGCCTTGCGGCTGCCCGACCGTGTTCGAGCTGCGCATGAAGCTCAGGCGAATTTCGTTTACCGCCGCCGCGCCGAAAGTCTTGGTGTGGCCCAGCGAAAAAAGCTGGCCCCGTCCGTAGTTAAGGGCATTAAAACCAGGCACGCTCGCGCCGCCCTGGCCCGTGGGATAGGGATTGTTAACGGTGAAGTCATCGAAGAAGTAATAGGCCGTCAGGATGCCCATCCGTTGTGAGTTTGAGTCGATGCGGAAGCTGGCTTTGTCGTCGCGCAGAATCTGCGCCTGGGCGCCCGTCGTGAAGGTGGCTGGGCCGTTGTTTGGCGTCGGAATGTACTGCAGCAGATGCTGCGCGGGCGCCGACCACGCCCGCTGCGGGATCACGGCATTCGGAAACACGCACTGCGTCGAAAGTGAGCAGCCGTTGAAATAGTATGGCTCGCCCGCCGTCACGCCGTAGCCGAGCCTCTGCTGGAGTAAATTCGCGAGGAACGGCCCGCCCACATCGCCGGTAAGCGAACTCGCCTGATCCAAAAGATTTCCCGTCCGGTCCGCGAGCGAAGGCACCGAAATCAATCCCGAGCTGAGCCCCTGAGTGGAACGTGTGCCTTGATAGTCGCCAAAGAAGAAGACCGCGTTTTTCTTAATCGGGCCGCCGATCGCGCCGCCGAACTGGTTCTGCCGGAAAACGTCCCGCTCCGGCGAAAAGTAGTCGCGAGCGTCCAGATCCGTATTGCGCAAAAACTCGAAACCGGTGCCATGTAAAGCATTGGATCCGGCCTTGGTCACGGCATTCACAATGCCGCCGCCGTAGTTGCCATACTGCGCGTCGAAGTTATTGGTGAGAACGCGGAATTCGTCGAGGGAATCGATATTGGGGATAATGAGCGTTCCGCCGTTCATCAACTCCTTGACGTCGGCGCCGTTCACCAGAAAGCCGTTCATGTCTTCGCGCTGTCCGGAGATCGATTGATTGCCCGGATTTAACGCGCCCGAAGGCTGGATCGCCACCGTCGAGCCCGCCATCACCACGGAATCCGGCTGCTGGGTCGACATCGGTGTGATGCCCGGCTGCAGCGCCAGCAGGTCCGTATAACTGCGTCCGTTCAAAGCGATGGCTGTCATCTGGCGGGTGGTGACCACTTCGCCCACTTGCGAGCTGGCCGTCTCGATCTGCACCCCGTTTTCGAGGACCGTCACCTCCTCGATTTTCTCGATCATTTCCATCGAGAGGTCGGTCTGCACGGCGCTATCCAGATCGATCACCAGGTCATTGTGTTTGGCCACCTTGAACCCCGACGCCTCCGCCACCAGGTTGTAGCGGCCCACGGTCAGGCTGGGGAAAGTGTAGGCACCCTTGTCGTCAGTCATGGTTTTGGTCTGAATCCCCTGAGCGATGTTGGTGACGGTGATGGTGGCCCCCGGAATTACGGCTCCGCTCGGGTCTTTTAGAGTTCCGAAAATGCTTCCTGTGGTCGCCGCTCGCGTCACCCCGGGACATATAAATAGCGCTAGGGCCAGCAGCAGCAACCCGAAAATTTTCGATGCGATCCCAGCCCTAGGCTGTGGACCCATTCCATTGTTCATTGATTAGTTTGCCCTCTAGAGAAACTCGCGAACATCCCCGCGTGACAAGGATGCTAACACGGGATCGGCGGCGTCCAAGCTTGGCAAGCGGTCATCTCACGGTCATTGACCGGTCTGTGACCGTGTTAACTTCCTATTTTCGAGGGACTTGCTACTTGTCGTCTTTGATGGTGGAGTAAGCCTTGCCGCCCAAAACTACGCGCCGGGCGTTCACCAGGTGCGAGCCGTCACGCGCCGCGTAACCGCTCACTGTCACCTGATCCCCCGGCTTCAGGGAGTCCACTTTCCAGCCCTGGCGCAACAAGCCGTTGGGGCTGGCCAGCTCCATCTGCCAGTTGGCAACCTTGCCGCCGTCGTCGCGGATATCCATATGCAGGATGACGTGCGGATTCGTCCAGGCCACCTTGGTCACCGTGCCGTTCACCGTCACCAGCTTGTTTTCGTCGTACTCGGCCTGAAAAGAGTGGTGGGCCAGCAACGGCATGGCAGCCAGCAGCAGCCCGGCGGTCGCGATCCCAAAACCTCGATGCCTGTTCACGGATGCACCTCCAGTCGCCATGATTATAACCAAGACCGCGCCACTTAGCTATCAGAAAGTGTAAACTCTGCGTATGCCTGGGACAACTTTGATAAGCATCAAACACATCTTATTCCCTGTCGATTTCTCAAACCGCTCGGATGGCGCCGCTCCCTTCGTCGCCGCCCTGGCGGCGAAGTACGGTGCTCAGGTGACGTTGCTCACCGCGGCCCACGCCAACTATGCCGGCGGCCTCGCCGGAGCCCCCATGATCGATCCGCAATCCATCCTCGATGCCGTCCAGGAACAACTCGACCGCACCTACCTCGCGGAATTCTCCGGATTGAACCTCCGCCGCGTCACCGTGCCCGGCGAGCCCGCCCGCGAGATCATCGATTTCGCCGCCGCCAATGCAGTGGACCTGGTGATGATGACCACCCACGGCCGCGGCCCCTTCCGCCAGTTACTGCTGGGCTCGGTCGCCGCCAAAGTCCTGCATGACGTTCACGTCCCCGTGTGGACCACCGCCCATTCGGCCGAGGCGCCAGATCACCTGCACCTGGCGATGCGCAAGATCTTATGCGCGGTCGACACCTCTCCGGCCAGTGCCGGCCTGCTGCGCTGGGCCTCCGCGTTATCCCAAACCCTCGGCGCCGATCTCCGCCTGGTCCACTCCGTCCCCGGCATGGAGGCGTGGCCCGAGCAGGACCTGGGCCCCGAGTTCGAAGGGACGCTCCGCGAAAACGCGCGCAAACTGATTCTGGATCTGGCCCAGTCCGCCGCCGTCGATGCCCCCATTTCCATCGGCACCGGCACCGTCCCCGACGTAGTCCGCGAAGAAGCCGTCAAACAAGGCGCTGACCTGATCGTGATCGGCCGCGGCGTATTACAAGGAACGCTCGGGAGGCTGCGCACCCACGCCTACGGAATCATTCGCAGCGCGCCGTGTCCTGTGATCAGCGTTTAGTGCCCCGGTTTTAATGGAGAGCCGGCTGCGCTTCAGCCACCACTTGCGTGGTCTGGCGGCGCTTCGGTTTGCGTCCGCTCGTGAAGCGTTCCATGTAGATATAGATGACCGGGGTTATATAAAGAGTCAACAACTGCGAAACCACTAGGCCGCCCACCACCGCGAGACCCAGCGGACGCCGCGCCTCGCCACCCGCGCCTTGTCCCATGGCAATCGGCAGCGTGCCCATCAGCGCCGCCATGGTAGTCATCATGATCGGACGAAAGCGGACCAAACCGGCTTCGACAATCGCATCCGCCGGAGCCACGCCCTGTGTCCGCTGCACTTCGAGCGCAAAGTCGATCATCATGATGGCGTTCTTCTTCACGATGCCGATCAGCATGATAATCCCGACGAACGAGTAGATGTTCAACTCATCGTGGAAAATCAGCAAAGTCAGCAGCGCGCCGACACCCGCCGAGGGCAGCCCCGAAAGAATCGTCAGCGGATGAATGAAGCTCTCGTAAAGAATTCCCAGCACCAGGTAGATCACCAGGATTGCCATCACCAGCAGCAGCCCCATCCCTTTGAGGGAGGATTGGAACGCCGCCGCCGTCCCCTGGAAGATCGTGCGGATCCCCGGCGGCAGAAATTCCCGCGCCGCATCGTTGACCCGCTCCACTGCATCGCCCAGCGAAACGCCGGGGTTGGTGTTGAACGAATAGGTCACCGATGGCAACTGTCCATAATGCGTCACCGACAACGGACCCACCGTGTTGCGAATAGTAGTCACCGCCGTAATCGGCACCAGCTTGCCCCCGGTAGCATGGATGTAAAGCAGGTTTACCGAGTCCGGATTGCGCTGATACTGCGGCAGCAATTCCAAGATCACCTGATAGTCATTATTTGGCTTGAAGATCGTCGACACCTGGCGCGCGCCGAAAGCGCTATAGAGCGCGTCTTCCACTTGGCCCGCGTTCACGCCCAGCGCCGAAGCCCGGTCGCGATCGATATCCAGCATCAACTGCGGACTCGCCACCTGCATATCGCTTGAGACATCGGTCAGCCCTGGAATCTGCCGCATGTGCTTCTCGAAATCCGCCGCCGCACGGTACAGCACATTCAGATCCGCCGCTTGCAAAGTGAATTGATACAAGCTGCGGCTGTTCTGCGCGCCGATGCGCACCAGCGGAGGATTGGTCAAATACTGCCGCGCTCCCGGAATGGCGTTCAGCTTGGGACGCAACTGCTCGATCACCTGCTCCGGCGATAGCTTGCGTTCCGAACGCGGTTTCAAGCGCGCATTAATTCGGCCAAAAGCCGAAGGAGCATTCGCGAAAACCGTCACGTGCTCGACGTTGGGATTCGCCAGCGTGATGGCCAGCGCCTTTTGCTGCGAATCGATCATGGACTCAAACGAGGCGTCCTGCGGGAACTCCGTCTGCCCGGAAATGAAGCCTTGATCCTGACCCGGAATAAAGCCCTTGGGCACCAGCCCATACAGATACACCGTGAGAACGAAAGTCGCCAGCGCGCCCATCAACGAGATGAAGCGGTGCCGCACCACGATGCGCAAGGTCCAGCCGTAAGCGTCGCGCATGGCATCGAAAAACCGCTCCGACGCGCGATACATCGCATTATGATGCTCGCTCGGCGGCTTCAGGAAACGGCTGCACAGCATGGGCGTCAAGCTGAGCGAAACGAAGCCCGAGACCAGAATCGCCACCATAATCACGACAGCGAACTCATGGAACAAGCGCCCCACAATTCCGCTCATGAACATGACCGGCAAGAACACCGCCGCCAGCGACAGCGTCATCGACAAAATGGTGAACGCGATTTCCTTGCCGCCCTCGAGCGCCGCTTCCATGCGCGGTTTGCCCATCTCCATGTGGCGGACAATGTTTTCGAGCACGACGATCGCGTCGTCGACCACGAAGCCGACCGCCAGTGTCAGCGCCATCATCGACAGATTGTCGATGTTATAGCCGAACACCGACATCGCCGCGAAGGTACCGACAATCGACAACGGCAAAGCCAGGCTGGGAATAATCGTCGCCGAAATGTTGCGCAGGAAGACGAAAATAACCAGAATGACCAGCCCCACCGCCAGCAGCAAAGTGAACTGCACATCGTTCACGGATTCGCGAATCGATTCCGAGCGGTCGTAGAAAATCTCCAGACCCACCGCCGGCGGCAACTGCGAACGTAACTGCGGCAGCAGATCTTTGATTCGGTCGACGATATCTACGGTATTCGTCCCCGGTTGCCGCATCACTTGCAGCGTGATCGCACGGGTGGTATCGAACCAGCCGATATTTTTGTCGTTCTCGATGCTGTCAACCACTTTCCCCAGATCGCCGATGCGCACCGGAGACCCGTTGCGGTAAGCCACGATGACCGGCCGGTAGGCAGCGGCGTCATTCAGTTGTCCGTCCGCCTGCACCGTGTAAGCCTGGTGCGCTCCGTACAGCGTACCCGTCGGCAGGTTCGCGTTATGCGCGTTCAACGCATTCTGAACGTCGTCGAGCCCGATGCCGCGGTTCACTAGCATGTTGGGATCAAGCTGCACCCGCACCGCGAATTTCGCCTGCCCTTGCACCTGCACTTGCGCCACGCCGTCTACCGTCGAGATGGCCGGAGCAATCAGAGTTTCCGCGTAATCGTCGACGGCCGTCATCGGCATCGTGGCCGATAACATCGAAAGCTGAATAATCGGCTGATCCGTGGGGTTTACTTTTTGAATCGACGGCGGTGCCGGCAAGTTCGGCGGCAGCTTCCGCAAAACCGCGGATACCGCGTTCTGCACGTCCAGCGCCGCACCGTCAATGTTCCGGTCCAGAGTAAACTGCAGCGTGACCGTAGATTGACCGCGTCCGCTCGACGAGGTCATGTTGTCGAGCCCGGCAATCGTCGTAAACTGGCGCTCCAAAACCGCCGCCACTGACGACGCCATGGTCTCCGGACTCGCACCCGGCAGATTGGCCTGCACCTGCAAAGTCGGGAAATCGATCGTCGGCAAGTCGCTGACAGGCAGCGTCCGATACCCCTGGACCCCGAATAACAGAACGCCAATCATCAACAGCGCCGTCATCACCGGCCGGCGGATGAAAAGTTCCGTTAAATTCATAGCCCAGCCTCAACTGGTTTTTGCGCGGGTCTAGACACAGGAATCAACTTTAATGGTACCTGATTTTACAGTTCGGGCACTGTCCCAAATGGCAGGGAATCTTGTTTGTATAGACAAATGTACAGTGCTTTGAGTTACTTGGCAGGATGCGCCGGCAACAGCTCAATCGCCGACCCCGGCTCCACCCCGCGGATCACCGTCCCGCGCGGCAGCGCCAGTGGATTGCGGAACCAAAATGCGTGGCTATAAGCCGCCTTGAACGGCTGCAGCCACAGCAACGGTTGAATGCTTCCATCCGGCAGCTCCGCAGTCACCTGGAACGACGCGTTTGGCATTACTTTCGTGGGCCAAACCCCCGCTAAATTCAAGGAATGCGTCAACTTGAAATCCGGCCCCGCCTCCACATGCGCAGGAGCCTTCGATGCCGTCTCCTCAGCCTTCCACTTGAAAGGCTCCGGCAGTTCCTTGGGCTCTCCCTCCGGAGCACCGCCTTCCACCCAATCCGCCATCAGCTCGATTTGCTCCGGCGTCAGCGCCTGGTCGTTGCGGAAATCGCCAAACCCCTTCACTGCGCCCCACGGAGGCATGCGCCGCTCCAGCACTTCCTCCTGCATTGCCTTCGCCCACGGCCGCGCCTCGTTGTAATTCAGCAGCGAAAAAGCGCTGCCGCCCTCGCGATGACAACTGGCGCAGCGCGCCTGCACAATGCGAACGATCTCGCGATCGAAAGTGATCTTGGTGGTAATGACGTCGTGCCCCCAAGCAGCGCCGCCCAGCGCCGCCGTAAGCACGATGGAAAAAGCTCTGAGCTTCATTGCGAACGGTTCGTCGCACTCCCAGGTCCAAAGCAATCCGCGAATCCGCTGCAAACGCAATAACGCTGGCAGCTCTGGATCGTGAGACGCCCCATCTTCTTCATATACTCAGGGTACATCGTCTCCGCCCCGCCCGCCGCCGCTTCCGCCGGGACTCCATAGAACTCCGGAAATTCCCGCAGAAATTCATTGGTCCCCGGAAGATGATGCGGAACATCGCCCAACATCCGCGGCACCTCCACCACATCCTCGCAAGGATACTTCGCGATCTCCTGCTCGCGGTCCGCCAACCAATTCGTGGTCCGCACCATCGGCTCCGTCAAATACACCGGGTCCGTGATCACCTGCGTCAGCGTCAGGATTTCAGCGTGCCGCGCCCAGTGCTCAACCATCGTCGCCTTCTCGCTGCGCGGGACTCCATTGCGCCGGATATAGCCCGGCTTCAAATGCGTCGTATAAACGGTGAGCTGATTCCCCTCCCACTTGCCAGTAGAGAACCCCTGCCAAGTGTGCGCTGCATAGTCAGGTGGATGCGCCCGTCCATCCATCCAAATCGTGCGCTCCGGAGCCATCCACGCAATATGCGTATGCCACGCGATCACCTGCTGCGTTGCCGCATCCACTTCTTTCCACATCCGCAAATTCGCCGGCCCACGCGAAGAATAATCCGACGGATGCGGCCGGCACTGCCACTCCGGCAGCGTCAGCAGCGAAGCGTTCCACGCCTCCGCCTTCGCCCGCGCCGCCGCGTTGATCGGCAATCCAAGGTAATCACCCAGGTCCGGCCCCGGCACCCGCTCCTGCGCATCTTCGTGGTAGAGCGCCTGCCATTCACCCGCCAAATCCACCTGCGCAAACGTTGGACCAGCCAGCAGTGCCAACGACGCAATCAGCCCGAAATGTTTCATGCCGTTCATCGCGGCGCCACCGCTTGCGCGGAAGTAGCCGGCGCAGCCTGAGCAGGCTCCGGCGGACGCGGTTTCGGCAGCGGTTTCCGCGGCAATTTTTCCGGACGCGTGGCCGTGTTATACACCATCGACGCAATGATCGCCGCCGCCTGCTCCAGATCCGTGGCCTGGATGCGGTCATAAACATCCATGTTCGAATGATGCGTGCGCGTCCCGTAATCCAGCGGATCCTGAATGTACTGGAATCCCGGCAGCCCGACAGCATCGAAAGACAAATGATCCGTGCCCCCTGTGTTGCGCAGCGCAATCGTTCCCGCACCCAGATCCCGGAACGGCTCAAACCATTTTTCAAAGATCGGCCGCATCGCATCGTTCCCTTGCAGCATCACCCCACGAATTTTGCCGCTCCCGTTATCCAGATTGAAGTACCCCGCGAAACGCTCGTGCTCGGCCGTAGTCTTCATCGTCGCCGGATCGGCAAAATGCTCCTTGACGTAAGCCTCCGATCCCAGCAGCCCCTCTTCTTCCCCGCCCCATAAAGCCAGGCGCACCGTGCGGTCCATCTTGAGGTTGAGCGTCTTCAAAATACGCATCACCTCCATCGCGACCGCGCTCCCCGCGGCGTTATCGGTAGCGCCCGTGCCCGTGTGCCAGGAATCGAAATGCGCCCCCACCATCACCACTTCATCGCGCTTGGCGTTCCCCGGAATTTCCGCGATGACATTGAAAGAATCCAGATTGTCATCGAAGAACTGCGCCTTCACATCGAACGTCAGCTTCACTGTCAGCTTGTGATCCAGCAGCCGCGCGATGCGGTTATAGTGCTCCGCATCGAGCACGATCGTCGGCACGTTATCCTTCGAGTCACGATCCGCGCCCTGCACGAAAACCGTACCGGCGTCGCCCGTAGAAATGCGAATCACCAGCGGCACGCCCTCGTCCTTCCAGAACTGATTGAGGCGGTCGCGGAACTTGCGCGCCTGCTGCGGCGTCAGCGGAGGCTGCCCGTCCCTCCCATTGCGTCCCGCCGGAGCCGGAATCGGAAACACGCTCAAATCCGCCAGTTGCGCATCCGTAAGCCGCCGCCCCGCCGGATCGGTCGGCAGCGTCAAGGCACGCGGAGCATCCCGCAGCACCATCTTGCCGCGCAACTTGCCCTTGTATTGTTCCAGGTCCGCCTCAGTACGAATCGGCGCCAGCACCGCCTCCGCCGTCAGCGGCCCATCCGTCCCCGGAGTCCACGCCAGCGGATACCCGATCAACGGCTGATACTGCGGTTCATTGATATACCCCGAGTAAGAAGTGTAAGCCCACCCCCGCCCAAACGGCCCCCACTTTTCGAGCTTGACGTTGTCTAGCCCGAATTCCTTAAGCTGCTTCACCGCCCACTCCCCGGCGGCGCGAAACTGCGGCGAGTTCGTCAGGCGCGGCCCGTAAACGTCGGTGAGCTGGAACATCGTGTCCATCACCTTCGTATTCTGAAACGCCTCGTCCCTGATCTGATGCACCACCCCCAGATCCACCCGCTCCTGCGCGGAAACGGTAAGCGCAAACGTCAAAACCAGCGCCAGCCCAGACTCAATTCGTCGCAGCATATTCGTCGATGAGGATACCAGAGAATTGCGTAGGGGTGTAATCTATGAACTGCCCTCCGTTCCTCGGCGGCCCGAACCTCATGCGCGATCAATATGCAGGCGATATTTCCGATCTGCTGAAGTTTGCGCTCCTACGAGCGCTCGCCGAAAGCGACAGAACCATCGGTGTCGGATGGTATTTAAATCCGCAAGATGATGGTCGGTTGGACGGCAGGCATTGTGAGTACCGGACCGAAACGAAGTGGGAACACTTAGACGCAACCTTGTTCAAAGCTCTGAATGATCTCCAGGAGCGATCGGTTCGGGCACTCGAGGGGTTACCCATTTGGCCTTTGGAAACTACGTTTCACCGCGTTCCGGTGCCTGCTAGAAAGGATCGTCAGAGCTGGGCAGCTGAGATGAAGCGTGCCTTGCAGTTTGCCACAATCGTTTTTTTAGATCCGGATAATGGCCTCGGCTCAAGTGGGCGTCACGCGACAGTCGATGAGATTGCGACTATGAGGCAGGACCGACGAACCGTGGTATTGATCAAGTTCCCGGGTCGTCAGAATCACGACAAACAGATCGCGTCGTATCACAACTTGCTTCAGGCTGAATCCGGCGCCGTATCGATCGTCACAGTACGTACATGTGTCTCCGTGGCCGTCGTTGACAAAAATGGGATTCGACGAAGTGTTCCTCGTATTCGGTGGTTTACGCTCGTCGATCCTGACGATGAATTGATAGAACGAGCGACGGAATTTGCGCGAAGACTCAGCGGAATCGAAAAGTGCAAAGCTGACGTCGTCTGAGGCGTTTGCGGAAAAGACGCAATCAGCGATGCATGCGGCGGGAAATCTCCCCCTCCGCGGCGACCTCAAAGAATAGCGTCAGGGCTTCAATCAGATTCGCTCGCGCTTCCTCGATCGACGAGCCCTGACTGGCAACGTCGACCTCCGGACAGAGTGCCACGAAGCCCTCATCCTCCCGCTCGATGATCGCTGTCAAACGCTGCGTTTGCGGCATACCCGAAGTCTACCCGTTTGCGCTTTACTCAGCGATCGATTTCCAGTTCCTAACCAGCCGCTCCGCCGTCCGCCAAGCGAGCGCCTGCGCCGTCAACGTCGGATTCCGCGCCCCGCTGGTCCCCATCACCGACGCCCCCAAAATGCCCAGGTTCGGAGCTTCATGCGAAAATCCCCAGCGATCCACCACGTTGCGTTCCGGATCATCGCCCATGCGCGTCCCCCCGTAAGCGTGCGTCGTCAAACTCGGCACGCCGGGGTCCGCCGCCTCCACCGCGACAGCGCCCGCCTCGCGAAACCATTGCTCCATTTTTTTCTGAGCGTAGCGAACCGCGCTGGTCTCATTCTGCTTAGCCCCGCCCGTCGTAATCCGGCAAACCGGATCGCCTAGCGGATCCCGCACGCCCGGGTCCAGGTCCAGATAACAAGTCTCATACGGGAAAGTAGAAGTTTGAAAATAGGTGTTCGCCACCCGCGCCGCGTTTTCATGTACAAACTTCTTCCAGGCCGAGCCCCATTGCGGAGCCTTCCCGTACGTATCCATCGCCGCCGCCTCAATCGCGTGCCGCTCCGTACGCACATGCAAACTGGTGCCGCCGATGAAACCCACCCCCGTGTGATCGTAAGCATCGTCGGCGAAATCGTCCACCGTAATTCCCTGCGCCGGCAGCCCGTACCAGATGTTCACATCGAACGGAAACAGCGCGGTCGGCGCGCCCGTCTGATAATGCGCGAAGAAATGCCTGCCCACTTGCCCGTGATTGTTCGCCAACCCATTCGCATACGCACGCGATTTCGACAACAGCAGCAGCCGCGAATTTTCGTAAGTGTACCCCGCCATCAAAACCACCTTCGCAGGCTGAAAAAACTCTTCGCGATTTCGCAGGTAGCTCACGCCGCTCACCCGCCCGTTCGCGTCAGCAACGATGCGCGTTACCTGCGCGAGATCGAAAATCGTCAGGTTCTTAGTCTTCACCGCCGCCGGAATCGTGGTCACCGCCGTCGAACTCTTGGCATTCACATGGCACCCGCCCGACCCGCAGTACCCGTGATAAGCGCACCCCGGCCGCCCCTCGCGCGCCTGCGAATTGATCGCCGCCGGAGGATGAAACGGGTGCCATCCCAAGCGCCGCGCCGCCCCCGCCATGTGATCGATAAACTCACTGCTGCGCAACGGAGGCATCGGATACTCACGCCGCCGCGGCCCTTCGAAAATGTTGCCGCGCGCATCAATCGTCCCCTGTATGTTCCCCGCCTTCCCCGAAACACCCAGCTCCCACTCGATCGTGTCGTAGTAATGTTCCAATTCGTCGTAAGTGAGCGGCCAGTCCTCGAGCGTCGACCCGCGCGGGATCGCCTCCGCCCCGTACCGCCGAATCGTTTCCGAACGCGCTTTGAAATCCCACGGCTTCAGCCGCCAGCTCTGCGCCCAATAGTGAATGGACGTGCCGCCCACAGCGTTCATCATCGGATGCTGCGCCGCCTGACGCGCCGTCTCCGTCGCATTGGCCCGAACCGTAGGAATCTCGCGCTGCGCCTTGGCAACCGAAGTCACACGCCGCCGCACATTGTTATAAATCTCATCCGCGCGGTAATCCTTGGGCCCCATCCAAGTCCCCGCCTCGATCCCCGCGACCTTCAGCCCCGCTCGCGCCAGCGGCAGCACCGCCACTCCGCCCGCCGCCCCTAATCCGATCACCGCCACGTCCACTGGTTTTAGCTGGGTTGCCATAACGCCCTACCAAGATAACAGCGCCGCACGCCAGTGATAATAGGTCCAGCGCCCGTGAACATCCTCGACATCGTTGTCGGCAAACCCATCAAGACCATCGACGAGCGCGCCGAGCAAATCGGCCCCGCGCAAGGCATCCCCATCTTCGGCCTCGATGCGCTCAGTTCCGCCGCCTACGGCCCCGAAGCCGCCCTCAGCCTTCTCCTCCCCCTAGGCCTCATGGGCGTTCACTACATCATTCCGATCAGTGCCGCCATCATCACGCTGCTCGTGATCGTTTACTTCTCCTACCAACAAACCATCGCCGCGTACCCCGGCGGAGGCGGTTCCTACACCGTCGCCCGCTTTAACCTGGGAGCCCGCGCCGGACTCCTCGCCGCCGCCGCCCTCCTCGCCGATTACATCCTCACCGCAGCCGTGGGCATTTCCGCCGGCGTCGGAGCTTTGGTCTCCGCAGTCCCGTCCCTGCTGCCCCACACCGTTGCCATCTGCCTGGGAATTTTAGTCGTCATCACCATCCTGAACTTGCGCGGCGTGCGCGAAGCCGGCGTAGTCTTCGCTGTCCCCACGTATTTATTCCTCGGCACGCTCCTCATTACCATCGCCGCCGGAGTCTTCCGCGTCTTCGTCAGCGGAGGCCATCCCATTCCGCTCGTTCCCTTCCCCGCGCCCCCGCCCGTCACCCAAGCCGTCAGCTACTGGTTGCTGCTAAAAGTTTTCGCCAGCGGCTGCACTGCGATCACCGGAGTAGAAGCCGTCAGCAACGGGGTCAAAGCCTTCCGCGAACCCGGCGTCAAAAACGCCCAGCGCACCCTCACCGTGATCATCTTCCTGCTGGCCATCCTGCTTGCAGGAATTTCTTTTCTAGTGAAAAGCTACGGCATCGCCGCCACCGATCCCGGCCAGCCCGGCTATCAAAGCCTGCTCTCCATGTTGATCGCCGCTGTCTTCGGCAAAGGCGTGTTCTATTACGTAACCATGGCGTCCATCCTGTTCGTGCTGTCGCTCTCCGCCAACACCGCCTTCGCCGATTTCCCGCGCCTCTGCCGCGCCATCGCCCAAAACAATTACCTGCCCCACGCCTTCGGCTACCGTGGACGCCGCCTGGTCTACACCTACGGCATCGTCTGCCTCGCCGTGCTCAGCGGCGGACTCCTCATCCTCTTCGGCGGCGTAACCGACCGCCTGATCCCGCTCTACGCCGTCGGCGCCTTCCTTGCCTTCACCCTCTCCCAATCCGGCATGGTGATGCATTGGCTAAAAACTCGCACGCCCCATTGGCTCAAAAGCGCCTTCGTGAACGGACTGGGCGCCTTCGTCACCGGTATCACCGTAGTAGTCGTCCTGCTCGCGAAATTCGTCGAAGGCGCCTGGATCACCTTCTTGTTCGTTCCCCTCACCATCTACTTCTTCATGCGCGTCCGCCGCCACTACCACTCGATCAAGATGCTGACGTCCTGCCGCCTGCCCGTCGATACCGCCGGCCTCGACCAGCCCCCCATCGTCATCATCCCCATCGAACACTGGAGCAACATCTCCCGCCAGGGAATCGAATTCGCCGCCCGCCTCTCACCGGAAGTAATCGCCCTCCACGTCGAACCCGCCGAGCATTCCGAACTCTTAGAAGCCGACTGGCAACAATATGTCGTCCATCCCTTCCAAGCCGCCGGCAAACAGCCGCCGCAGTTACAGCTCCTGCCCTCGCCCTACCGCTTCATCATCATTCCCATCGTGCAAGCGATCTTGGATCTTTCAAAGCAGCATCCCGATCGCAGCTTCATCGTGGTGATCCCGGAGCTGGTCGAAGACAAATGGTACGAATACTTCCTGCACAACCAGCGCGGCCGCCTGCTCGAATGGATACTCCTCGCGCGCGGCAATGAACGGATTTTTACCGTGAGCGCGCCCTGGTACGTCGGCAGGCGCGTCTAGAACGCCAGCCGCATCTGCATTTCCAGCCGCCGGTTGTCGGCGTTTTCCGAAAAGCCTTCGCCATTCGCACCGCCCGCCATCTGGTTGGATTGCCCGAACAGCGGCGACGTAATGTTGCCGATAATCGGCCCGGGATTGGTGTGGTTGAGCAGATTGCGAATCGCCAGCGAAACGCTCAGCGTGTAGCGCCGCTCCGCCGGCGCCGCAAAAATTCCGCCTCCGTGCTGCGCCGCCTTTCGCTCAGTCCCAAACGCGAAATATTTGGCGATCCTCAAGTTCACCGACATCTGTCCCGGGCCCCGCCCATAATTGCGCGACAGTATTGTTTCACCTGGTATCGGATTCGGATCCAGCAGCCCATACGCTGTTTGAATCAACCCCGGCCGCGTCGGATCCGTCGCAATCCCCGGCCGCGCATTGAACAGCGTGGTCCCGTACAAGTCGCTGCCCGTCGTGATATCGAACGGCGCGCCGGATTGCAGCGAAATCAGCGGGCTCAAGCGTACGTTCCACCTTGTGTTAATAGTCCCGCCCGCATTCACTTTGTGCCGGATGTCCCACGCTGCCGGACCATACTCGCCCTTCAAGTTATAAGGATTCCCCGGAAACGTGGTGGGGCCGTCAAAATCGCTCGTGGCCCGGTTCAGCGAGTAGTTGCCGAACAGCGAAATCGTTTGCGTCACCTTCGTAGCGACGTTGATCGCGAGCACGTTCTGGTTGAAAACTCCCGACGACTCCATCGTGAACACCGCCCCTGGATGCCCCAGCGGAAACACGCCGCTATCTTGCGCCGCGGGATTGTAAGTGCCGGGCAGCGGTGCGTTGCTGTCGATGGAATGCAGCTCGCGGAACCCGCGCGTATTGGTGTAGGTGGCGGCGAGCGTCGTGTTCTTCGGCAACTGCCGCTCCACCGTGATAGCGGATTGCAGAACGAACGGTGACCGCAGCGTCGGGCTCACCTGCTGAATCACCTGCCCGGATTGAAACACCGCCAGCGCGGAAAGCGGCGGCACGTTAGGAAAGAAATCCGGATCGGTAACCACATACTGCTGCTGCACGACGCCGTTATAGCGCGCTGCAGCAATTGTGTTGGCAAGTGCGAAGCGATCGTAGAAGATGCCGAATCCGCCGCGCAGCACCAGCTTGGGACGCGCATTGTTCGCGTGACTCCCCGGCGCCCAGGCGATGCCGATGCGCGGCGCGACGTCGCCGGGATCGTGAATGTTGGTCTGATTCTCATAGCGCAGTCCCAGATTCAACGTCAGGTTCGGACGCAGCCGCCAGTCGTCGCCCACAAACACCGCCGCATCGTAACGGTTCGTCGAAATCGCCGGCGTCCCCGCACTGATGCTGAATTGCGACGCCCCACCTCCTAGCGCCGCCGGAAGCCCCAGCAAAGTGCGGCGGTAGCGCTCGATCGAATCGATCTGCACCATCACCAGTTGCCCGCTGCCATCGAGCACCGCCTGATTGTTGGCGTTCAACTCCGGCGCCAGCCCGCCGCTAAAAGTGAACGTGCCGTTGAAATTCAGCGGACTGCTATTCGCGTCAAATTGCCCGCGCACGCGAATGCCAAACCTCCAGGCATGCCCGCCGCGCACCACGCTGGTGTTGTTCTGCAGCTCAGTGTTAGTCAAATTGTCGAGGTTCCGCCCCACCGGTGACCCGCCCGCGTTGAAGGACCCCAGCACCTGAACCTGCGGCTCGCTGCTATTTCCCGGCAGTTGAGAGGCATTGTGATAAAGCTGAAAGCGCGTCTCATTGACGGTCGCGCCGTGCACCGACGTTTCAATGAACTGCGCCGTCTGAATGTCGTAGTGCATGTGCAAACCCAGTGAGGTCAAATTGAACCCGCCGATGCCCGCCCCCTGAATATCGCCCCGAATAAACCCGTAGCGCAGCGTGACGGTATTGTTGTCGTTCACTTGATAGTCCACACGCGGTTCGACGCGCGTGCGCCGCTGTATGGTTTTGAAGAAACTGAATAGCGGAGTCGCCGTGAGCGTCTTCGGATCGAGCGTCACCGCAGTGATAATGGCGCCGTTATCGACATCGTTCTGGTTCGCATCGAGCGCGAACGACGTGCGCTTATTGATCGGCCCCGTGATCGTGTTCTCGAATTCGTTCAGCGCCAGCGGAGCCTTCTCGGCCGAATAGGGATTCCGCGAATTCCAAAATTGGTTCGCAAAATTATAGTTGAGCGAAGCGTGATATTGATCGCTTCCTGGCTTAGTCAGGATCTCAATCCGCCCCAGTCCCAGCTTGTCGAACTCGGGCGAAAAAGGATTTTGGTTGATGCGAATCTCACGAATGGATTCCTTCGGCGGCAGTTCGCCCGTGCTGAATCCATCTATGAAAATGGAGCCTCCGCCCGGCCCCGCCGCAGGCCCAGCCATCGCCGCGAGATCCGCCTGCAAATCCTCAGGATCATCCGAAAGAGCAGCCAGATCGTCGCCCCGCAGCACCGTCGCGCTAGCGTTACTCGCAGCCTCCATGCTAACCGCCGGTCCGGCATTTTCCTCGACCACGATCTGCTGCGTAGTCGACGCCACCGCCAGCCGCAGATTCAAGCTGAGCGCCCCGCCCCGAATCGTAAGCGTCCGCGGCTGCGCCAATACCAACTGCGGTGCCGACGCCTGTACCACGTAATCCCCAGACGCCAGACCGCTGAACGAATACGCCCCGTCGCCCCCCGTGACCGCCGTTTTTTCCAAGCCAGCGGGCCCCGCCAGCGCTACCGTAGCGCCTGGAACCACTGCGCCGCTCTCATCGGTGACCACTCCGCGCAGCACCGAGTTCTGCGCCAGCAACGCCGTCGCGGTACACAAAATCAGTAGGATTAAAGCTGACGGCCTGGGCACTCTTTCAAATGTATCGGCAGCAGCTTAAGATTCGCTGAACCGCGCTTACTCGTTGTGCCAGCGTCGCGGCGCCGACATTCCCGGGGGCACCACCGGTTCTTTTTGCGAGTAAGCCGACGACACCTTGCCGTCTTCGATGCGGATCACTGTAGCCGAACGTCCCCCTTCGCGCGCATACACCATGGTCTCCACCACATGTCCGCCCGTCGAAGTCACAGCCGAGAGCTGCGGATCACCATACTTGCCCGTGATCGTATCCTCGTGCACACCCCTGGGAATCTGCCCCACCGCGGGGAAAGGAGGCGGATCTCGATGAACCTGCGGAGCAGCCCCCGTAATCACCACCGCAGGAGCCGCAGCCACCACTGCCGTGGGAACCGCAGCCGCCGCTACGGGCGACGCTGCCGCTGGCGCTGCCGGCGCCGTTCCAGCAATTTCTTGGACTACTATTTCCGCCTTAGGCAGCGGCTTGGCTTTCGCCACCGGTGCCGGCTGAGAAGCGGGCGCCGCCTGCTGCGCTTGGACGTCCTGCACCGGACCTCCGTAGTGAGTAGGCGTCTGCGTCCACCACAATAATGCTCCCGCCACCAGCAGCAGAACCACTACCAGAATCGCACCATCTTTCAGCATTGACAGACCTCCTCCGACTCAGCCCGGACTAGCGCCTAAGGGTCAACCGATTGAATGTATCATAACCAAATTGGAGTGCCGTGACCACCTGGTACTACTAGCACTATTTCCCGCGCAGCTCGCTCAACAGCGGAATATCCTTCGCCGGCTTAGGCGCCGGAATGCTCTTCAAATAGGTGTAAACATCGGTCAGCTCCTGATCCGACATCACCTTTTCCGTGAACGCCGGCATCTGCCCCGCCGGACGCCGGACATAACGGATCAGCCCTTGCGCGTTCAGCGGCGGCGGACCAATACGCGCCCCCGCAATCGTTCCCTGCCCCACCGTGCCGTGGCATTCGAAGCACCCGTTCTTCATGAAAATGCGCTTGCCGTTTTCAGCATTGCCAGCAGCGTCCTGCGCGAAAACCGCCGACCCCACAATCACCATTGCCAAAAGAATTTTCTTCATGGCCTCTTCCCTAACGCGGCTGCGTGATCACATCGATCAACGCCGGTTCCCCGCGCTTGACCACCTCAATCGCGTCCTTTATAGCCGGACCCAGATCCTTAGGATCAGTAATCGGCCCGCGCCCATACATCCCGTAAGCCTTCGCCATCGTCGCGTAATCGATGTTGGGATCGTTAATCCCCGTGCCCACACTAAAAGTCTCGATCCCGCGATTCGCCCGCGCCGCCATATCCGTCAGATACATCGTTTCCTGGTGATACGCGCGATTGTTATGCATGATCGTCAACATCGGAATGCGATGATGCGCCGCCGTCCACAGCACTCCCGGCGCATAATTCAAATCCCCGTCGCACTGAATGTTCACCGTCAGCCGCCCGTACTTGCGATTCGCCAGCGCCGCTCCCACCGCCGCCGGAGCCCCATACCCAATCCCATAAGCCCCGTGCTCGCCCAGGTATTGATAGTGCTTTTTGAAATCCCAAAGTTTGAGAGGCCACCCGCTGAAAAACGGATTCACGTCCGAAACCAGTGACCAGTCTTCATTCTTGATCTGATTCCACAACTCCACCGTCACCCGCGCCGTGCTGATCGGACTCGCATCCCATCCATAAGCCGCCTGCTCGATGTCACGCTCCCGCGCCGCCCGCGACGCCTCCGCCAGTTTCGCCCCGCGCTCCATCATGGCCCGCTTACGATCCGGCGTGATTAACTTCTTGCAAGCTTCGATCAACGCCGGCAGCGTTGCCTCCGCATCCGCCGCGATCGAAAGATCCACATCCGCGTAGCGCCCGAAGTCCTGATAGTTACTCTTCCCGTAAAGATCGCCCGAGTAAATCGTAATCAGCTTCGCCCCCGGCTTCGTAATCGGCTTCGCTTCCATGCCCATCCGATTAATAGGAGTCTGCGTGTGCGTCGCCATCCAGAAATCCTGCACCTCCAGCCCCAGCACGACATCGGCATTCGCAATGCTCCCGCCGTTCAACGGATGCATCGAAGGAAAGTTCATGCGGAAATGCCGGTCCTGTACCGGAGCCTGCAACGTCTCCGCCAACTCCACCAGCAGTCCGATTCCTTTAGGCGTCCGCGCCGCGCGCCCCGCCACAATCACCGGATTCTCCGCCGCCACCAACAGCTTGGCCGCTTCCGCCACCGCTCCTGAATCCCCGGCGGGAGGCGCCGACAATGCCAGCTTCGGAATGCGAGCATTGCGCCGGTCAGCCTCGGGCATCGGCTCTTCCTGCAACACCGCGTCCGCCACAATCACTACCGGCTCGTAAGGAGGCGTCATCGCAATCTTATAAGCCCGCACCGACGATTCCGCGAAGTGGCTCAACGAAACCGGATTATCATCCCACTTCGTGAAATCCCGCACCATCGCCGCCGCGTCCTGCACGCTGTGCGCCCACTCCACATCGCCGCGCCGGTAATTAATGTCCTGAATGTTGCCGAGAATAATATAAACCGGCACGCGATCCGCATAAGCGTTGTAGATCGCCATTGACGCATGCTGCAACCCGACAGTCCCGTGCGCCATCACCAGCAGCGGCTTGCCTTCAATCTTGAAGTAGCCATGCGCCATCGCCACCGACGATTCCTCGTGGCAGCAAGTCAGCAGCTCCGGAGCCTTGTTTCCCCCATAGTTGACCAGCGACTCATGCAGCCCGCGAAAGCTCGACCCCGGATTCGCGCAGACGTAGTCAAAGTTCAAGCTCTTGATCACGTCCACCATGAAGTCCGCGCCCGGACGATCCGTGGTGTAGACATCCACGCGCGCCGCCGGTGAGTTCTTCTCCGCCGCCGCCATCGCCGCCGAAGGCAAAGGTGTGGCGGCCTTTTCCGGTGACTGCGCCTTGAGCGCCGGAGCACCTCCCACCAGCGCCGCCGCACCGGCAGCCGCCCCCGCCGCACCCTTCAAGAATCCACGCCGACCGACTGGGATCTTCCTGGCCATTCGTAATCGCCTCCCGGCTATGAGAATCAAAGTATCACTATTCCCAAGCCGTGGAAACCCGCACATCCACGCAAAATGGGGACAGTCCCCAATTTCGCCGCCCTTGCGAAACTTGGGGACTGCCCTATTTTTGCGTCCCGAAGGAACGCAGCTCAGCCTGCTACTTCGAAGGCGTATTCATCCGGTAAAAGTTATTGGGCCCCGGATGTGGGTTTTCCCAGGCTTGATACAGATATGCCGTCCCTAACCCCAGACCGATGATAGTCACCACCACCGTCATACTCATCCCCCAACTGTCGATTGTCTTCAGCCGGCGTGCCAGTGAAGTCTGCTTGGCGATCTCGCCTTGCTCGCTGTCAGCCAAGTGCACAACGTCTTCTTCCTGATGGACCGTGAGAATGTGACGGTAGATCGCCAGAATCAGCGTCGCGACTCCCACCACAACCCAAACCGAAACAAAGTAAGTAGCGTTCATAAGAGGTGGCCTCCTAAGCCTCGTTCTCCACAGGAGCATTCGCCGAGCCAAACCGCGCCACACATAGCTTCAACGAGTTGCCCCTCGCCCGCCCTCGCAACGTGAGTGATTATACCCAGCAGACGCCTTGACCCTAGGGCCTTTGCACTCTACCCTGAAGCTGATATGAGCGCCATCAACCTCAAGGTCAACGGTCGAACCCACACCCTGGATCTCGACCCCTCCACGCCCCTGCTCTACGCCCTGAGCGACGACCTAGAACTGCGCGGCCCCAAATTCGGCTGCGGCCTAGGCCAGTGCGGCTCCTGCACCGCAATCGTAAATGGCACCGCCATGCGCTCCTGCGTGACCCCCATCAGCGCCGTCGTCGGCAAGGACATCGTGACCCTAGAAGGCCTAGGCACGCCGGAAAAGCCCCACCCCATCCAAAAAGCCTTCATCGACGAACAAGCCGCCCAATGCGGCTTCTGTCTAAACGGCGTGATCCTAACCGCGAAGGCGTTTCTCGACAAAAACCCCAAAGCCAGCGAGCCCGAAATCCAGCAAGCACTCTCCGGAGTCCTCTGCCGCTGCTTCACCCACGTGCGCATGCACCAAGCCATCCAGCGCTACGCGAAAGAGGTGGCGAAATGACCCCAGCAGCGAATCGCCGCGACTTCCTTAAAAGCGCCGGAGCCCTGATCGTCAGCTTCCGCATGCTAGGAGGCAACGCCGCCAAAGCCCAGTTCGCCCAAGCCCCGCTCCCCGGAGCTCCGCCCATAGATCAAGTGGATTCCTGGCTAGCCATCGGAGCCGACGGCAGCATCACCGCCTTCAGCGGCAAAGAAGAATTAGGCCAAGGCATCTCGACAGCCCAACAACAATTGGTAGCCGAAGAA
>Ga0265314_10001453_pt1 | contig 26467 bp, 24 predicted proteins | sample 4126metaG_FD_203106 | JGI IMG/M metagenome (GOLD analysis project Ga0265314, IMG submission 203106) | Rhizosphere microbial communities from Carex aquatilis grown in University of Washington, Seatle, WA, United States - 4-1-26 metaG | ecosystem: Host-associated > Plants > Roots > Rhizosphere >... | reverse complement strand
GAGCCGTCGGCATTCGCCGCGCAAATCGCCGCCGCGACGCAAGGCAAGGACGCGCGCGTCGTCGAGATCATCTTGCGCGAGACGACGCGCATCGTACGCATGGACAACGGCAACCTCATCGTCGAGACCGGACCGGGCTGGGTGTGCGCCAACGGCGGTGTCGACGAGTCGAATAGCGGCGATCCGAATCTCGTGATCCTGCTGCCCGCGGACCCTGACGCCTCCGCGCGCCGCCTTGCCGACGCACTGCAGGCTCGCTGCGCCGCCCGCGTCGCGGTCATCGTCACCGACACCTTCGGCCGCCCGTGGCGGCAGGGACTCGTCGACTTCGCGCTCGGCGTCGCCGGCATGCCCGCGCTGCTCGACCTGCGCGGCGATACCGACCTCGACGGCCGCGTGCTGAAGCACACCGTGCACGCGCAAGCCGACGCGTTGGCTGCGGCCGCCGGCTTGGTGATGCGCAAAGGCGAGGGCATCCCGGCCGCGCTCGTCCGCGGCTACCCGTTTGCGCCCGGCGACGGCTCCGGCCGCGAGTTGATCCGCGAAAAGCAGTTCGACATGTTCCGCTGAGGAACGCGGCGTTCGATAGCTGGCCCGGCCTTGTCCGCCAATTCGCTACTTCGAGATGCGAAAGGCGGTCTAAGTTCGGCTTCCGACTACAAGCGCCGGCGATCAGGCGCCACGTGGAGTCGCGCCTCTCACTCGTTGATGACGACGCGCGTGCCGACCGGGACGACATCGTACAGATACTCGATGTCCTCGTTGCGCACCGCGATGCAGCCCTCGGTCCAATCGACCGGCAGAAACGGGCGATCGCCGAAACCGTGAATGCCGACGCGCCCACCCAGCGCCGTGGCGGGCGGCGGCGTGTCGCCATTGAGGTTGGCGAAGAAGATGTCGGCCCATTCCCCGGCGTCGATCAGGCCACGCGCGTAGCCGCGCTCGGCGTCGTCGGCGTTCGGGTAGCTGAGCGTGAGAAAGCGGTCGAAGCGGCTGGGGTGCTTGTCGGCGATGTAGTAGGTGCCCACCGGCGTGCGATAGTCGCCGCGCGATTCCTTGGCGTACTTTGGCGCCACACCGAGCACGACCTGGAATTGTCGCACGACCGCGTCGCCGCGGCGGAGCTCCATGCGCCGCTCGCCCTTCCAGATCTCGATGATCGGCACGCTGCTCGGCGCGCTGTCGGCGCCAAGCGCAACGCGCGCAACCGCCATGATGACCAGCCCCACCACACTGCTCCACCGCACCGCCGCTTGCACGTCTTGCTCCCTCCTCGCGTCAGGAATCCACCATGCGATGCCCGGTCGGTCAAGTACGTCTTGCGGCCGCCGCCGGCGCCGCTGTGCGCGCGGGCACGCCGCGTCGCCACCGCTGGCTGGACACGAAATCGCCGATACGAAATACCGATCCATCCACTGTTCCTAGAAGGAGCCCGTCGTGACCCAGGACATCGCCTTCGCCACGCCAAGTGACGTGCGCGCCGAAATGATCGAGACCATCAAGCGCTTCGTCGAGCGCGAGGTCATCCCGGTCGCCAGCGCGCTCGACCACAAGAACGAGTACCCGCACCAGCTCGTCGCACGCATGAAGGAGCTCGGCCTGTTCGGCGCCACGATCCCGCAAGAGTACGGCGGCCTCGGCCTCGACGTCACCACCTATGCCATGCTGATCGAGGAGCTGTGCGTCGGCTGGATGAGCTTGTCGGGCATTCTCAACACGCACCTGCTGCTCGCCTATCTGATTCGCACGCAGGGCAGCGACGATCAGAAGCAGCGCTACCTGGCGAAAATGGCATGCGGCGAATTTCGCGGCGCATTGTGTCTCACCGAGGCACACGCCGGCAGCGACGTGCAGCGCATCCGCACCACCGCAACCCGCCAGGGCGACTTCTACAGCGTCAACGGCGCCAAGATGTTCGTCACCAACGGGCGCGAGGGCAACCTGTACGCGCTGGTGTGCAAGACCGACCCGCAGGCCGATCCACCGCACAAGGGCATGAGCCTGTTCATCGCCGAGAAGGGGCCTGGCGTCACCGTCAGCCGCGACATCGACAAGATCGGCTACAAGGGCGTCGACACCGTCGAGGTGCTGTTCGAGGACTTCCGCGTGCCGGTAAGCAATCTCCTCGGCGGCAAAGAAGGCCACGGCATGCAGCACGTCTTGAACGGCCTCGAGGTCGGGCGCATCAACATCGCCTCGCGCGCCGTCGGCGTCGCCCGCGCCGCGTTCGAGGCGGCCATCCGCTACGCCCAGCAGCGCGAGACGTTCGGTAAGCCGATCTGCGAACACCAGGCGATCCAGCTCAAGCTCGCCGATATGGCGACGCGCATCGAAGCGGCGCGCCTGCTGGTCCGACAGGCCGCGTACAAGAAGGATCACGGCGAGCGCTGCGATCTCGAAGCCGGCATGGCCAAGCTGTTCGCATCGGAGACTTGCGCGTGGGTGACCCTGGAGGCGATGCGTGTCCTCGGCGGCTACGGCTACACCAAGGAGTTCCCGGTCGAGCGCTTCTACCGCGACGCCCCGCTGATGATCATCGGCGAAGGCACGAACGAGATTCAGCGCACCGTCATCGCGCGTCAGCTGGTGAAGAAGTACGCGATCTGAGGGGGAGACAACAGACCAAAGGTCGAAGACCAAAGACTAGAGACTCAATGACAGGAGCCATCGCGGGACGGCCGGCACGCTACGGGACGCTCTCGACTGCGGTCTTTCGCCTCTGATCGTTCGTCTCTGGCCGTCCGACGTCAGATTCCCGCTCGACTGAGCAGGTCGGACAGCACCCACGTCGCCGAGAAGTGCTGCTCGGCGATACGCCGGGCGGCGGCACTGTGCAGATCCCAATCGGTGCGGACGGCGCGCACGGCATCGGCCGCGTCGTCTGAGGTTTGAAACGCCAGCAAGCCGGCGCCGGTCGGCAGGGTGCGGCGGAACCCGGTGTCCTGCACGATCACCGGCCGGCCGGCGGCGAGGTAGCAAGCGCTGCGATCCGAAAACCAGCCGGTCGCCAAGCGCACATTCAGATCCTTGGCGACGGAGAACTCGCCCAGCGAATCGCGGATGAACGATCGATAGCGCTCGGGGTCGATCGAGACGGCGATCGGATCGGTAAATCGCCAGCCGCTCGCACCGAGCATCTCGCGATCGCCCGGCACCTTGTCGACGTCGAGCGCCAGATCGAACGGCGCTTGCGTGCGCGCCGGCAAATCGAGGAAGCGCAGCCATTCGTCGCGCTTGCTCCAAGTGTAGCGCTCGCCGGCCAACTCCTGTACCCGACGCCGCTCGTCCCAGCGCCCAATGGTGGTCAAGGCGGCGTCGGCATGACGCGCCGCAGGCTCCCAGAAATCGAGCGCGATCGGCTGGCGCGTCGGCAGCCAGTGGAAGCGCTCCGCAGGGATCGCGCAGCCCGGCTGACCGATGTTCTCGCCGATGGTCGCGTGCGCGTCGTAGTCCCCGAGCAAGAGTCGCAACCCGGTATCGCGCTCGGCCTCGATTTGCGTCACGCCCGGATCGAGATCGATGAAGATGCGGCGTTTGCCGCTCAGGCGAGGCAGGCGGTTGACGGACGCCAAGCCGATCAGCAGCCGCGCCTCGTCCAGCATTTGACGAGTCTCTGCAGCGCCGCGACCGTGCCAGGTGTTGCGTTGCGCATCCCAGAAGACCCACCGTTCGCCGAAGCCGTGCGCCGTGAAAAACGTCGCCGCCGCCTCGAGCGCGCGCGCGCCCACCTGCCCCATCGCGCCGGTTACCGGGTCGTAGCACTCCGGATAGTACGCGGTATCCTCGTAGAAGTACGCATCAAAGCCGAGTGCGCGCAGCCCGGCGAGGTAGTGCAGCGTCTGCCAGGCGTAGCCGCCGAGCGGACAGCGGACGACATAGCCGGCGACCACGGCGATGTCGCGCGCCATCAGCGCACCGCGATCTCGAGCAGGCCGCGCAACACCTGCCGTGCATCGAAGCGCTCCGCGGCCAGCGCGTGCGCGGCGGCGGCATGGTGCTCGTAATCGCGCTCGACGCGTTCCAACGCCTCGATGGCGCCGACGGTGTCGTCGAACACCAGCAAGCCCTCGCCGAGCGGCAGTGCGCGCGCCAGGCCGGTGTCCTGTACGATCACCGGCCGGCCGGCGGCCAGGTAGCAGACGCTGCGATCGCTCACCCACCCGGTATTGCCGACGACGTAGCCTTGCTTCGCCGGGCTCCACTCGCCGCGCGAGCCGCGCACATAGGCGCGGTAGGCGTCGCTGTCGGCGGCGAAGACGCGCGGATCGGTCAACTGCCATCCGTGTGCGCGCAGGCGCGGCAGGTCGGGCTCGTCCGGATGGATGGCCAGGCACACTTCGAGCGACGCACTGACGCGTTGCGGCAGATCGATCATGCGCAGGAACTCGTCCGACTTCTGCCTGTACCACACGCCCTGCCATTCCACCGGCGCGTAGCCGCGCCAATCGGCGACGGTGGTATAACGCGCGCTCGGCGGCCCGATCGGCGTCCACTCGGCCAGCACCACGGGCGGCAGCAGCGGATGCCAGGTGAGCCCCAACGTCGGGATCGGACAGTCGGCATGGCCGAGATTCAAGCCGACGCTGAAGTGCGTCTCGTGCCCGGCCAGGTTCATGTCGACGCCATACTGCGCCTGCCAGATCTGCGTGAAGCCGGGGTCGAGGTCGACATAAGCGCGGCGACGCGCGCCATCCATCACGTCGCGCAGGTGGAAGCGGCCCGACAAGTTCACCAGCAGATCGGCACCCGCCACCCACTCGCGAACCTCGGCGCGCGGACGGCCGACGTACGCGTCGCCATCCGTCAGCAGTAGCGCTGCATCGAGCCCGTGGCGCGCGATCAGCGTGCGGAACATGGCGACGTTCGCCGAGTCGCCGAACGAGGCCGGCTGCCATGCCCGATCGATGCAGTCCTTCGTCTCGATGTGCTCGACGTACAGCACGTCGCAGCCGAGCGCGCGGAAGCCGAGCACGTATTGCAAGAACGACCAGACGTAACCGCCCGCGGCGATAGGGTGGCGGGCGAGGCCGCCGGCGACCGCAATCCGCATCGCGCTACTCCGCCTCGGCCAGCAGACGGCTCAACACGCGGCCGGCATCGAGCTCGCGTGCGGCGACGGCGCGCGCCGCGGCGCAGTGATGCGCATAGTCGCGCTCCACGGCGGCCAACCCCGCCGCGGCTTCGTCGAGCGTCGTAAAGGCGAACAGCCCGTCGCCGGTGGGATAGTGCGCGCTCCAGCCGGTGTCCTGCACCACCGCCGGCTTGCCGGCGGCGAGATAGAACGCCGTGCGCGTGCTGAACCACCCGCTGCGCAGCGCCACATAGACTTGCTTGGCGATGCTCCACTCGCCGCGCGACGCGTTCAGGTAGTCTTGGTAGACGTCCATGGTCGCGGATTGCCGGTAGGCATCGACGATACGCCAGCCGCGGCTGTTCAACTCGTCATGCGGCGCCGCGCCGCCGAGTGCGATCTCCAACGAGACAGCGACGCGGCGCGGCAGATCGATGAAGCGGCGCAGCTCTACGTCCTTGCCGCCGTAGGTGACGCCGTCGATCAACGGCGGCGCCGATTCGACCTTCCACGACATCACGGTGGTATAGGCGCGGCCCGCATCGACGGGCGCGCGCAGCGGCCAGCGCTCGAGCACCACCGGCTGACGCGTCGTCTTCCACTCCAGCCCGCAGGCCGGCACACGGCAGTCCGCGGCGCCGAAGTGCTCGGCGAAGGTGAAGAAGCGGTCGTGCTGGTGGATCAGGTCGACCGAAAACTGCTGATCCTCGGTCGCCACGCCCTGCTCTGCGGCGCGCAGCTTGGTCTGCGTGAAGCCGGGGTCGCTGTCGAGATACACTGTGCGACGCGCGCCGCGGTACTCGTCGCGCAGCCAGCAGGCGCCGGAGACGTTGAGGAACAGATCGGCACCGCGACAAAAGCGCGACACCGCCGCCAGCTCCGATCCGTGCAACGCGCCGTCGGGCGCGCGCACGGCCCACGCCACGTCAGACGCGTCGACGCGCGCCAGCGCGGCGCGCAGATAGGCTAGATTCGGCGCCGCATCTCCGCTGAACGTCTCGGCGCGCGGATGGTAGAACCAGGCGCCGGTGTCCTCCAGGTACAGGACGTCGGCGCCGAGGCGGCGGAAGCCGTCGACGTAGGCCAGATAGTCCCACGCCACGCCGCCAAGCGGATACGTCGCCACCAGTCCGGTGACCACGACGCGCACGGCTAGGCCTCCGCAGCCAGTGGTGCGGGCTCGGCGAACTGCGTTGCGTACATCGCCGCAAAGACGCCGCGGCGCGCCAGCAATTCCGGCAGCGTGCCGACCTCGACCACCGCGCCCTGATGCAGCACGACGATGCGGCTGGCGCGCCGCACGGTGCTGAGCCGATGGGCGATGACGAACGTCGTGCGGCCGGCCATCAAGCGCTCCAGTCCGGCCATGATCGCCGCCTCGGTGGTGACGTCGACCGAGGCGGTCGGTTCATCGAGGATGAGAATCGGCGACTGGCGCAGCACCGCCCGCGCGATCGTCAGACGCTGGCGCTCGCCTTCGGAGAGCGTCGCGCCCTGCTCGCCGACGACGGTATCGTAGCGCTCGGGCAGGCGGTCGATGAAGGCGTCGGCCTGCGCGATCCTGGCGGCAACCACCACCTCGTCGCGCGTCGCCGCCGGGCGGCTGTAGGCGATGTTGTCGTGGATGCTGATCGGGAAGACGATCGGCGGCTGCAGCACCATGCTGATTTGGCCGCGCAGCGATTCGCTGCGCAGCGTGCGCACGTCGACGCCGTCGACCAGCACCTCGCCGTCGCTGACGTCGTAGAAGCGCGCGATCAAGCTCACCAAGGTGCTCTTGCCGGCGCCGGTGGCGCCGACGATCGCTATGCACTCGCCCGGTGCGACGTCGAGATCGATGTGCCGCAGCGCTTGCGCGCCGTCCGGGTAGGCGAAGCTGACGTCGCGAAAGCGCACCGCGCCGCGCACCGGAGCCGGGAGGTCGCGCGCGCCGTCCACCATCGGCGGCTCGGCATCGAGGATGCTGAAGACGCGCACCACGCCGGCGCGCGCGCCCTGCACCATGCTGACGGTCTGCACGATGGCGTTGATCGGCGCATACAGCGCCGCGAGATAGCTGATGAACACCACCATCTCGCCGACGCTGAGGCGGCCGCTCCACACTTGATGCGCGCCGACCCACAACACCGTCGCCGTACCGGCCGCAATGATCACGCTGGTGGCCGAGCTGTATGCCGTCTGCATCGTATACAGGCGCAGCCCGCTGCGCAGACTGGCGCGACTGCCGGCGAGAAACGCCTGATGCTCGATCGCCTCGCGCGAGAAGGCCTGCACCAGCTTGATCGCCGACAGGTTGCGCTGGACGATTTGAAAGACCGCGCTCTCGCGCTCGCGCATTTCCGTGGCCATGGCGCTGAGGCGTCGGTTCACCAGGACGATGCTGAGCAACAGCAGCGGAGCGACGCCGACCGCGACCAGCGTCATGAGCGGATCGAGCCGCACCATGATCACCAGCATGCCGCCGAGCAGCAGCGCGGCCGAGATGATTGGAAACAAGCCGTTCATCGCCAGCGTCTGGATGGCGAACGTGTCGCCGGTGACCCGATACAGCAGGTCGCCGACCCCGGCGCGGGCGTGAAACGACAGCGACAAGCGCTGCAGGTGATCGTAGAAGCGGCTGCGCAGGTCGTTCACCATGCCCTGCCCGACCGAGATGGTCGTGTAGTTGTTCCATACCGCGATCAGGCCGGCGACGGCATGGATCAGGACCAAGGCCATCGCAGAGGCTCCTAGCAGGGACGTCGGCGCGAGCCCGCGCAGTTGCTCCCACGCGGGCGGGTGACCGCCGAGCACCGTGTCGATGACCAGTTGCAGCGGCCACGGCTTGAGCAGCTCGAGCCCGTTGAGCACCGCCACCTGCAGCAGCGCCAGCGCGATCCGGCCGCGATAGGGCCACAGGTAGCCGGCCGTGCGGCGGATGATCATGACGCGCCGGCAGCGCTGCGGCCGTTGACCGCGGTGAGGCCGAGCCGTGCGGCGACGATCTCCACCACTTGCGGCACGACGCGCCCGAGGCCGAGCACCGAACGCACGATCGCCGTCGCCGCCGCGCTGGCGGCAAGCGCTCCGAGCACGACGCCGCTGGCCGGCTCGAACAGCGCGATGGCGGCTACGCCGACGGCCAACCCACCCAGCGCGGTGCGGGCCAGGAACGACGGATAGGCCGCAGCGCGCACGCGCAACACGCGCTTTTCACTGCCGTGGTTCTCGACCGCGACCAGCAACTTGGCGCGCGCCCACAGGCCGCGATGGATCTCGATGTCCCACTCGCTCCACCCCTGATCGACGGCGATCTGGAATTTACGCGGCTTGAGAAAATCGATGACCGCTTGCAGCAGCTGTTCCTTCTCGACGCCGGCCTCGGACCAGAACGCCAAGGTCACCGAGCGCCGCCGCCAATCGACGCGCGGCCGCTGCGACGCGGCATCGAAGTGGACGCGCTCGACCGTCGCCGTGCCTTCGAGCCGCGTGCGGTAGCGTTCCCAGCTGCGCAACAACGGACCGAGATAGGTCAGCACCGAAACCAGGATCCGGCTCGAGACGGTGTCGTAGCGCGGATCGAGCCGCGCGCGCCACGCGGTCGCCACCGCCGCCGCGAAGGCGACCAACAGCGGCAGCGCGCCGAGCCAGCCCCAGGCTCCGGCCCCGAGGGCGCCGATCAACACCAGCACCGAGACCAGATTCCACTCAAGCGTGAACGGCAGGAAGGCGAAGATCGACGACGGCGCCTCGTACAAGGTCTGGAAGAAGGCGCGGCCAAAGGTGCCGTAGTAGATGACCGGGCGGCGCAGGAAGAGCGAGTGCTCGAGATCGCCGTAGATGCGGCCGAGCCATTTCGACTGGCCGAGCAGATTGAAGCGATACGGATGCTTGAAATACAGCAGCGCCTCGGCGGCGCCGTAGCCGCGCTGCTGCTTGAGGTAGGCTTTCAGCGTGTTGCGGCGGAAGTGCCAGACCATCGCCGCCGGGCTGAAGCCGATGACGTGGCCGGCATCCTGGAAGCGCCAGCACAGGTCGACGTCGTCGCCGGCGGAGCGGAACACCGGATCGAAGCCGCCAAGGCCGAGCAGCACCTCGCGCGAGAAGGCCATGTTGCAGCCGGGAATGTGCTCGGCGACGTCGTCGTTGAGCAGCACGTGCGTCGGCCCGCCCGGCGACGCCGCAACGCACGCCGCGGTGCGCGACTCCTCGGGCGGCGGCAAGTTCGGCCCGCCCACGGCGACGAAGCCGCCATTTATGAAGGCATGCGCGAGATAGGTCAGCCAGTCGGGATCGACGACGCAGTCGGAATCGGTGTAGGCGATGATCTCGCCGCTCGCCGCTTCGGCGCCGACGTTGCGCGCCGCGCTGAGGCCCTTGTTCTCCTGCGAGATGAGCAGCACTTCCGGAAAGCGCTGCGAGATCTCCAGCGTCGTATCGGTCGAGCCGTCGTTGACCACCACCACTTCATAGTTCGGGTAGCGCAGCCCGCGCAGCGATTGCAGGCACGCCTCCATGGTGCGCTCGGCGTTGTAGGCGCAGATCACCACCGAGATCTTCGGCGCCTTCGCCGGCAGCGTCGGCAGCGGATGCTGATAGAGGTTTTGCACCGCGGAGAAGGCGGGCTTGCGGTTGCGCTCGCGGTCGACCACGCCGAACGCCCAGTCCTCGACCTGAAAGCCGCCGGTGAACCAGTCGTCGGTCCATGAGAAGATCGACGTCCCCGCCACACCGAGCTCGAACGCCGCGCGCACTTGCCAGGTGAGGATCGCGGCCTGGTGCTCGGCGCCTTCGCGAAACGAATCCACGCCGAACTCGGTCAGCACCAGCGGCTTGTCGCCGGCCAAGCTCTGCAGCCGCATCAGATAGCGGCGAAAGTCCGGCTCGCGGTGCAGGTAGACGTTGAAGGCGACGAAATCGAGCTCGGTCAGGTCGAGATACTCGGTCGGCGGAAAATTCGCGTAGCTGACCAACGCCTGCGGGTCTTCCTGTTTGACGATCGCGGCCAGCGACGCGACGAAGGCCTGCACGCGCTCGGCGCCGAGCCAGCGTACGACGTCGGGCGGAATCTCGTTGCCGACGAAGTAGGCCAGGACCGCTGGATGGCGCTGGCAACGGCGCACGCCGTCGCGCACCGCGGCGCGCACCTCGGCGATGACCCGCGGCTCCTCCAGAAAACAGACGTGCTCGGTCCACGGCAGGCCGACCATCACCCCGAGCTCGTACTGAGCGGCCAGATCGAGCAACCAGATGGGCGGCACGGTGAACGTGCGAATCGTGTTGGCCCCCAGCTCGCGCATGAGCGCAAAATCGCGCTGCGCCAATGCCGGGCGCGGAAACTGCGTGCCGTCCTCGCCGGGTGCAAACGGCCCGTAGGTGACGCTCTTGAGGAAGACCTTCTCGGCGCCGCGGAAAAAGAACTTGCCGCGCGCCGCCAGGCGACCGGTGCTGGTATCCTGCGGCCAGGTGCGGGCCGTCGCCACGCTCGTCGCTACCGCCATTCAGGCGCGCCCTCCATCAACGCGCGCAGGTCGCGGCCGGTGCATGACCCGGCAGTGTCTGCATGGAACATGGCGGCGAATCAAGCCGGCGGCGCTTGACCGCGAGCCTGCCGCCCCCTACTCCCGGCGGCCGGAGAAGGAGCTTCTATGAGCCGCGTCGACCTCGATTCCAAGTACCTCGATGCCACCTTTGAGCACGGCGTGCTGCGCGTCGTCATCAACCGTCCCGAACGCCGCAACGCCTGCACCATCGAGATGTACCACGGGATCAAGAAGGCGGCAGTCCTGTCCGACAAAGACGCGGCCGTCGACGTCCTGTCGATCACCGGCGCCGGGGACGTCTTCTGCGTCGGCGGCGAAATGGGCGGCCAGCACGAGGGCGGCGGCGCGCTCGATCGCGAGACCGACGGTCTCGACCTGCTGCCGTTCCGCGCCTTGGAGACCACCAAGGCGATCGTCGTCACCGCCATCAACGGCATGTGTCAGGGCGGCGGGCTCAACATGGCGCTGTGCGCCGACATCGCCATATCGTCGGATCGCGCCACGTTCCGCGCCCCCGAGCTGCTCCGCGGCGTCGCCGATCCCTTCCTGCCGGCGCGGCTGCCGGCGCGCGTCGGCACGGCGCTGGCGAAGTACCTGCTCTTCACCGCCGCAGTCATCGACGCCGCCGAAGCGCAACGCATCGGGCTGGTCGCCAAGGTGGTGCCGCACGAGACGCTGGCCAAGGAAGTCGAGATGGTCATCGAGCAGATCTGCCGCACCGGTCCCGCCGCCCGCGCCGCGGTGAAAAACGAGATGAACCGCCACCTGCCGCCGTTCGAGATGGTCATGTTCGGCAAGTCGATCCGCAGCCCGGAATGCGCCGAGGGCTTTCAAGCCTTCGTCGAAAAGCGCGCGCCGCGGTGGCCGCGATGAGCGCGGTGGTGAAGCCGCGCCGCGCTCTGGCGCGTCTCGCGGCTGCGAGCGCCCTGTGGCTGCTGTCCGGCTGTGCTGCCACCTACTGGTTTCACACGCCCGGCGCGCCGGTCGCCTCGCCGAGCGGCATGTCGTTGTCGAAGCAGCTCGCTGTCGTGCTCGACAGCGAGAGCTTCAAGAACGTCGGCAGCTTCGACAGCGCCCCGACCGACCTCGGTTGCGGCCTCAGCGCCCCCGACCGACAACTCTTCCAGAAGCAATGGGACGACGGCGCGCTCTTCGGCCCCAGCCAGACCACTGTGTCGGTCTACGAGTTCACGTGCGACCAGCACTGGCACGCCGTCATCGTCTCCGATGGCGTGCACCGCCACGCCGACGAGCTGCGCGACGTGCTCGCAGATCGCTTCGCCAAACAGCTCAAGGAAGGCACATTGATCGTCGAGACGACGCACAAGGCGTCATTCTGAGGCTGGGAACACCGCGGCGCGCTTGTCTCGGCTCGGCCTCCGGGCAACGCAGATCATGGCGGCGGGCTGTCCTGCTATAGGTGGCCGTGCGGGACTGGGCGCGGCACTACGCCGCTGGGCGGAAGCGGTGCCCGGCGCGGCTCCTGCCTCAGCGCCCTCTGAACTTGGGCTGGCGCTTGGCGATGAAGGCGCGCACGCCGGCGGCGCGGTCGGCGGTGGTTTGCAGGAGGACGTAGAGGTCCTGCTCCAGGCGCACGCCTTGTTCGAGCGTCAGATCGAGGCTGCGCGACACCGCCTCCTTCGCCAGGCGCAGGGCGATCGGCCCCTTGGTGCACAGCTCGCCGGCCAGGGCGCGCGCCGCCACCAGCGGCTGCGCGGCGATCAGCGTCGCCAAGCCGATGCGCTGCGCCTCACGCGCACCGATGCGGCGACCGGAGAGCAGCAGCTCGAAGGCGCGCGTGCGGCCGACCAGGCGCGGCAGGCGCTGCGTCGCGCCGTGACACGGCAGTACGCCGGCGCCGAGATGCGGAAACGAGAACCAAGCGCGCGGCGCGGCGATGCGGATGTCGGCGGCCAGCGCCAGCTCGGCCCCCTCGCCCACCGCAGCGCCGCCGATGGCGGCGATGACCGGCACCGCCAGCGCGCCGATCGCCGCGACCCAATCGGGCCACTGCGGCGCCGCCTGCTCGCAGCCCAGCGAGAACAGGCCGGGCGGGCCGTGCAGCAGAGCGACGCGCACGCTCTCGTCGTGCGCGATCGTCTCGGCAGCGCCGACCAGCGCTTGGGCGACGGCGAGGTCGACGCGCGGCTCCGGCAGGGCGATCGTGGCGACGCCGTCGCGCACGGTCAGCACCGCCAAGCGCGCGCGCACGGCGCGCGGCCGGGCTGGCAACGCGGCGCGCCGCGCGCGCACCGCAGGAGCTCGTCGCGTCGTGCGCATCAGCCGCCAAGCTGGGCGCGCAGGTCCTTCTTCAAGACCTTACCCATCTGATTTTTCGGCAGGCTGTCGACGAAGTGGAACAGCTCCGGCTTCTTGAAGCTCGCCAGACGCTGCTTGCAGAACTCGGTCAGCTGCGCCGCGTCGAGCGTCGTGCCCGGCCGCGCCACGACCACCGCCACAACGCGTTGCCCCCATTCGACGTCGGGGAGACCGATCACCGCGGCTTCCTCGACGCTCTGATGAGAATACAGGACCGCCTCGACCTCGGCCGGCGAGATGTTCTCGCCGCCGCGGATGATCATGTCGTCCTTGCGCCCGGCGAGAAAGATGTAGCCATCGGCGTCGATCCAGCCCATGTCGCGCGTCGGCAGCCAACCTTCGAGGGCGGGATTCGACACCGCGCCGTCTTGTGCCGCATAGCCTTTCATCGTGCGCGGCGTGAAGACCCAGAGCTCGCCGACGGCGTCGGTCGGCAGCTCGCCGCCGTCGTCGTCGACCACCTTCACTTGCACGTCGGGCAGCGGGCGGCCGATCGACATCAAGCGCTTCAGGTTGCGCTCGACCTCTTCCTGCGTGCCGTCGAGACGATGGTCGTCCGGCCCGAGGACGGTCAGCGTCGACGTCGTCTCGGTCTGCCCGAAGGCGTTGACGAAACCGGTGCCGCGCGGGAAGCGCTCGATGGCGCGGCGAATCACCGGGAATGGCATCGCGGCACCGCCGTAAGACAGATTCTGCAAGCTGGAGAGATCGAACGTCGCGAAGTCCGGATGGTCGATGAGCTGCTTCAGCATCGTCGGCACGACGAAGGCGTGCGTCACCTGCTCGCGTTGCACCGCCTCGAGCCAGGCCGTGGCATCGAACTGCGGCAGCACCACCAAGCGCCGGCCGGTCCACAGCGTGGTCATGATCCCGGTGGCGCCGGCGATGTGGTACAGCGGCGCCGACAACAACGCGGTGCCACGCGGCGTGCCGTCGGCCATATCGGTGTTGCCGACCACGTACGTGGTGAAGTCGTTGTAGCGCAGCATCACCCCCTTCGGCAGCGAGGTGGTACCGCTGGTGTACATCAGGATGGTGACATCGTCGTCGTCGATCGGCGCCTCTTCGAAGTCCAGCGGCGCGGCGTCGATCAGCGCGTCGATCGGCGGCCAATCCGTCTCCGGGGCATCGAGGCCGACGTAGGTGTGCACGCAGCCCAGCTTGGCGCGCAGCTCGCCGACCACGCCGACGTACCGCGCTCCGACCAACAGCACGCTGATGCCGGCGGTGTTGATCATGTACTCCAGCTCCGGCGGCTTGGCGCGGTAGTTCAGCGGCACGAACACCGCGCCGATGGCCGCCGTGGCATAGTACGCGGCGATGTAGTGATCCGAGTTGGTCTGCAGCGCGCCGACGCGATCGCCGGGCTTGACGCCGAGGCCGCGCAGCGCGTTACCCAGCCGCTGCACCATCTCCCACAGTTGCCCATAGGTGTAGCGGCGATCGCCGAAGACGAGGATCTCCTCATCGGGAAACATCTGCGCGGGGAGGCCCACGAAATTGGCGGTGTTCATCGGATCCTTTCGAGCGACACGGCAGTCTGTCCGTGAAACGTCCGGCGCGCCGGTTTGTCAACGACTGCCGGCATCGCCAGCGACGCCTCGAGACGCAATCCGCCGTCCAGCGGCATATCGAGCCCGTCGTTTACGGCGCGCTTGCAGCGCGCCAGCAGGCCCGGCGTCAGGCGCGCGGCGCGGCGGGCCACGCGCAGCGCCGCCGGCAGCAGGCGCGCCGCCGGCACGATGCGCGAGACGAGGCCGAGATCGCGCGCCGCGCGCGCGTCGAGCCAGGCCCCGGTGAGCACATGGTGTTGCGCGCGGCCGACACCGACCAGGCGCGGCAGGCTCTGCGTGCCGGCGACGCCGGGGATCATCGCCAAGCTCGTCTCCGGCAGGGCGAAGCGCGTGTCGGGCGCAGCCAGGCATTGATCGCACAGCAGCGCCATCTCCCAACCGCCGCCGACGGTGTAGCCGTGCACGGCGGCGATGGTGAGCTGCGGCAAGCGCCACAGCGTGCCCCAGACATCGCGCAGCCAGCGCACCTCGCGCGCCCGCGCCGGCGACGGCGCGCTGCCGAATTCGGCCACGTCGCCACCGGTCGAGAAAGCCGGCCCGTTGCCGCGCAGCACCAGCACGCGCACGTGCGGGTCGTCGCGCACGGCCGTCAGCGCCTCATACAATCCGTCGCGCATGGCGACGTTGTACGCGTTGAGGCGCTCGGGGCGATTCAGCGTCACCAACGCGATGCGGCCGCCGTCGAGCAGCTCGAACAGCACGACGGGCGCGCGCCGCGTCGCGACGGCGCTGCGAGACCGACGGTCGCCCACACACCCTCCGCGCGGCGCGGCTCAATCGCTGGACGGCAGCGGCTTGGCTTCCTTGAGCTCCATCGCCTGACCGTCGTAACGCAGCTCGCAGGGGCCCGGTTTGTTGATCAGCACTTCGACCGCGCCGTCGCTCGACTTGTAGCGCTTGCCAAGCTGCAGCGCCGTCGCGCCAGCCGGCGTACCGGCAGGGAATTTCTCCCCCGAATCGGCGCGCAGCAGCGGCGTGTCGCCGTCGCTCAACACGCCCGGTCCGCCTTTGGTGACGATCAGCTGCATCCCGCCGGGCGAGAGATAGATCTTGCCGAGTTGCGTCATGGGCTCGTGTCCTCCTCAGTCGGGTCGGTGATCGAACGGCAGTGCGGCGACGGTCGCTTCGACTCCCCCGACCTGCACGTGCTCCCCTGCGTCCCAATGCTTGCGATGAATGATCGCCAGCGCGATCGGCCTCTCCAAGAGCGGCGAGTGCGCGGCGCTGGTGACATAGCCGACCTCGCGGCCGTCGGCCAACACCGGCGCGCGGCGCGGCGGCAGCGCGGCGCCCGTCAGGAGCAGGCCCGAGAGGCGGCGGTTGACGTGGCCACGCGCGGCGACGCGCTCGAGGACTTCCTGGCCGAGATAGCAGCCCTTGGTGAAGCTCACCGCGGCCTCACGGCCGGTCTCCATGATCAGCGTCGTTTCGTCCATGTCGATGCCCGGCCAGGCGATGCCGGCCTCGATGCGCAGCGTATCGAGCGCGCGCATGCCGGCGAGGCTGGCGCCGGCGTCGCGACACGCATCGAGCACCGGCACCAAACTGGCCGGTGTGCCACAGAGCAAGACGCCGCCGCGTTCGACCTCCGACGCGGCGACGACCCGGATCGACGCCCCGTTGAACGACGCGGTCAGGTGGTCGAGTGGCGTGCTCGGCACGACGTCGATACCGAGCGCCTCGCGCGCCACCGCCGTCGCCAGCGGACCCTCCAACTGCACCAGCGGAGCCTCGTCGCCGAGCGGCGTCAGCTCGACGTCGTCGGCGACCAGGAATTTCTCCAGCCGCTGGCGCATCGCGGCGCCGCGCCACGCAACTACATCGATCAACACGCGCGCCGGCTCGGCGTACAGGCGCATGTCGGTCATCACCTTGCCGGTCTGATCGAGTTGCGCGGCGTACAACCCGTGCCCGGGCGCCAGCCGCTTCACGTCGTTGCTCAGCATGCCCTGCAAGAAGGCGATGCGATCGTCGCCGCTGGCGGCGACGAGTTGTCGATAGCCTGCGACGAACGCCGCCGCGCCTTCGCGCGCCGCGCGCCACTCGCGCGCCGCGTCGCCGAAGTGCGCCGGCAGCGACAGCCCCTCGAACGGCGCCCACACCGCCCCGCGCGCCGTCAGCTCGGCCGCCACCTCATCGCTCAACGATCTGTCAATGTCTGTCATGCGGCCTCGGAGAAAGACGTGACCGGTGACCGGTGTGCGGTGACCGGTAGGGCATACGGATTCATCGACGAGACAGGTGGCGTCTTATCATTGAGTCGATTCGACGCTGGGCGGCTGTCACTCGGCCGTTCCGCCTGTTGCCGGTGACTGATCACTGGTCACGCTTTCGGCGTGGGCGGACAGCGCGACCAGCACGTCATCGCCCTCGAGCTTCAGCGCGAATGTGGCGACACGCGTCTGGGCATCGTCCGGCGACTGTCCGGTCGCGACGTCATAGGTCCAGCCGTGCCACGGACAGGTGACGACGCAGCCGTCGAGGTCGCCGTCGGCTAGCGGGCCCTGCTGATGTTCGCAGCGATTGTCGATGGCGTAGAAGGTGCCGGCGACGTTGAACACGGCGACTTGGCGACCCTCGATCTCGAACATGCGGCCCTGTCCGCTCGGAATCTCTTTCTTGCTCGCCACCCGGACGAAGTCCGCCATGCCGCCGCTCCTCGATTGAGCACGCCCTTGTAGTGCGGGCTCCGCGCACGGGCAACCGCCCGGACGGCGCAGTTGTCGCCGACCGATGCCCTGCTCTAATGGGGACCATGCCCGCCTCCAACGCCGAGCTCGCGATGCGCCTGCGCGAGATGGCGCTCTTCCTCGACATGACCAGCGTGCCCTTCAAGCCGCGCGCCTATGAGAAGGTCGCCGACGTGATCGAGGCGCTCGCTCGCCCCGCAGCGGAGATTTGGCAGAGCGGCGGCGTCAAGGCGCTCGCCGCGTTGCCGAACGTCGGCAAGGGCATCGCCGAGCGCATCGGCGAGCTGATCGAAACCGGGCACTGCGCCGACCTCGATGCGCTGCGCGCGCAGACGCCGGTGGACGTGCTGGGCCTGACCGCCATCGAGGGCGTCGGGCCGAAGATGGTCAAGCTACTGTACGACGCGCTCGGCGTGCGCTCGGTCGACGATCTGGAGCGCGCCGCGCGCGCCGGCCGCGTGCGCGCCCTACCGCACAGCGGCGAGAAGACCGAACAGAAGATTCTCAAAGGCATCGGCTTCATCAAGCAGCGCGCCGGACGGCGTCCGATCGGCGACGTGCTGGACTTGGCGCGCGACATCGAAGCGCGGCTGCGCGCCCTGAAAGGCGTGCGCCAGGCGGTCATGGCCGGCTCGCTTCGGCGCTGGAAGGAAACGGTCGGCGATCTGGATTTCGTCGTCGTCGCGCGGGACGCCAGGGCCGTGATGCAATTCTTCACGACGATGCCGGAAGTCGCCGTCGTGCACGGCAGCGGCGCGACCAAGTCGATGGTGCAGCTCGGCAACGGCATGGACGCCGATTTGCGCGTCGTCGCCGCCGAGAGCTTTGGCGCCGCACTCAACTATTTCACCGGCTCGAAGGACCACAACGTCGCGCTGCGCCGCATCGCCATCGAGCGCGGGCTGAAGTTGAACGAGTACGGCGTCTACGACGGCGAACGCGCGATCGCCGGGCGCAGTGAGGAAGACGTCTACGCCGCCCTCGGCCTGCCGTACATCCCGCCCGAGCTGCGCGAGATGAGCGGCGAGATCGAGGCGGCGCGCGCCGGGCGGCTGCCGGTGCTGATCGAGCCCGGCAGCTTGCGCGGCGATCTGCAGATTCAGACCAACTGGACCGACGGCGCCGACGCGCTCGAGACGATGGTCAAAGCCGCCGAGCATCTCGGCTTGGAATACGTCGCGATCACCGACCACACACGCAGTCTGTCGATGATGGGCTTGGACCCCGTGCGGCTGCGCGAGCAGGCCGCCGCGGTGCGCGCGCTCGACGCGCGCACGCGCGGCCTGCGCGTACTGGCGGGCGCCGAAGTGAACATCGACAAGGACGGTGCGCTCGACATCCCCGACGGGGTTCTGGCCGCGCTCGATGTCGTCGGCATCGCCGTGCACTCGCATTTCGATCTGCCGCGCGCCGCGCAGACGCGTCGCCTCATCCGCGCCATGCAGAACCCGCACGCCGACATCCTCATGCATCCGACGACGCGCGTGCTCGGCAAGCGCGAGGCGCTCGACATCGACCTGCCGGCCATCATCGACGCCGCCAAGCGCACCGGCACCGTATTGGAGATCGACGCCCTGCCCCACCGCCTCGATCTCAAAGACGAGCATGTGCGCCAGTGCGTCGCCGCCGGCGTGCCGCTGGTGATCGACTCCGACGCGCACGCCGTCGCCCACCTGCGCTATCCCAACGACTACGGCATCGCCGTGGCGCGGCGCGGCTGGGCGACCGCCGCCGACGTGATCAACACCCTGCCGGTCGACGCGTTTCTCGCCCGCCTCAAAGACGGTGCGCACGGCGCGACAACGCGCTCCAAGGCCAAAGCGAAACGGCCGCGGCGCGCCGCAGGTGCAGGTCGGAACGCAGATTGAGCCTCGACGTGACGAAGCGGATTCAACGCGAAGACGCGAAGGAGCACTGCGGTCACCAGTTCGGAGTCCACAGATTCACGCAGGTCACCGCTCCATGCCCGACCGATCACAGCAAGAAGCTTCCCTGCGACGCCGGCGTCGGAATCACCGTCACCGGCATCGACTCGGGAACGGTGCCGAACGCCACGGCGATCTTCGAGAAACCCATGAAGAGCGCCAGGCCGGCGGTCAGCTCGACAATCTGCGCAGCGCTGAATTCGCCTCGCATCTGCGCTCGCAGCTCAGGATCGACGCCGCCCGGATCGAGCAGAAACGCGTCGGTGTAGCGGATCACCAGCTTGAAGCGCGGCGACAGCGCGGACGTCGCGAAATCGTCGTCGATTTGCTCGACCAGATCCTCGCTCAAGCCGTCACGCCGCGCCTGCGCGAAGCGGACGTTGCGACAGTAACCGCAGCCGGTGACGCGCGCGTTGCGCAAGCGCGCCACTTCCTTGGTCGGGTGATCGAGCCCGCCGCGGCTCCACAACGTCGCGTAGAGGCGCTGGAAGGCTTGCCAGAGCAGCGGTTGATGCCCGAGCGGGCCGCGCAACGCCGGATCGTCGCTGGCGGGGTCGGACGGCGAAGCGACGCGCGCCGCCACGTCAGCCCTCGACACCGAGCATGAGACGGAAGCGCGTGAAGCCGTCGAACAGCGCCAGCGCCTCGACCAGCGCCACCATCTCCGGCGGCGACAAATGCGCCGCGACCGCGGCGGCATCCGCATCGGTGAGTCCGTGCGGATCGAGCACGAATCCTTGTGCGAAACGCAGACAAGCGCGCTCCGCCGCCGAGAGCTCCGTACTGCGCCGCCAATCGGACAACGCCGCGATGCGCGCTTCGCTCAACCCGGCCGTCATCGCCTGCGGCGTGCGCCGCCGCAGCTCCGACGGGCAGCCGAGCATCTGCGCGACCAACAATCGGCACAGCTCGAGCAGCTGCGGATCGACTGCGCCGTCGCTCCAGATGCGCTCTGCGAACGCGACATAGTCGGCATACAGCTGCGGCCGCAGCGCGAACACTTGGGCAAACGACGTTGAACCGAGCCACGGCATCTTCACCCCCAACGGCGCGCCGGGCGCATGCTGCACACCGCATCCGGCACCGCGCCATCGAGCCCGTGCCGTCGCGTCACCTGTCCGCCCCGACGCGGTGGCACGAGATCCTGGCGCGGGAAGTCGCCGTCGGCCGGCTCGTCGACCGTCACCGCCGCGTAGCGCGCCGCCAGCGCACCGAGCATCGGCTCGGCCTTCGACACGTGTGCGCCGGCCTCGTACTGCACGGCGACGTGCGTCGGATCCTCCCAACTCACGGCGACGCGCGGACCGGCGTCGCCGAGCTCGTCTTCGGCGGCAAACAGGTTGCCCGGCTCGTTTCCGACCGCGTCATCCGCCGGCAGCAGCGACACCTGCGTGCTGAACGGCGTGGTTGCACCGCAGTCGCGATCGAAAATGACCGCCTTGTGCGCGCCGTCCGGCGACGCGATCTCGCCCAAAACGTCATTGGCGCAGCGCGGCGTCAGCGCCCAGAATGGCACCGCGGCGGCGACCAGCGCGGCGAGCAGCGCCACGCCGAGCACCGTGCCGAGGACACGTACCGCGGTGATGCGCGGCTCTGACGGTCGCGGTCTCAGCGCGCACCTCGGCGCGGCACGGCCTCACCCCGCGCGGCGCTGTACGGACCGGCGGTGATGCCGCCGTCGATGACGATCGTGGTGCCGGTGACGAAGCTCGCCTCGTCGCTGGCGAGGTAGGCGGCGAGGCCGGCAATATCGTGCGGATAGCCGATGCGCGCCACCGGCGTGCGATCGAGGAACCCGGCGACCAGCGCCGGCATGGCGCGGAAGCGTTCGGTCATGCCGGTCTCGATCAGCCCCGGCGCAATCCCGTTGCAGGTGATGGCGCGACCGCCGCAGGCCATGGCGAAGCTGCGCACCAGCTGCTTCACGCCGGCCTTCGTCGCGTTGTACGCCGGCGTCGCAATGCCGCCCCAATCGGCCTGAATACTCGATAGCGCGATCAGTCGGCCGCCGCGGCCCTGGTCGATCATGGCGTTGGCTGCAGCCTGCAGCGTGAAGAACACGCCGCTGAGATTCACGTCGATGGTGCGCTGCCACTGCGCCGGGGCGATGCGCAGGCAATCGGTGTCGGTCTCGACGACGCCGGCGTTGGCGACGGCGATGTCGAGGCGACCGAAACGCTGGCGCGCCGCGTTGACCGCGGCCGCGACCTGCGCCGGGTCGGCGACGTTGCACGGCTGCACGAGTGCGGCGCGCCCCGCCGCTTCGATGCGCCGCGCCGTTTCCGCGGCGCGGTCGGCGTCGACATCGGCAATCACCACATCGGCGCCGTCGGCAGCGAAGCGCTCGGCGATGCCGCGGCCATTGCCGAACGCGGCGCCGGTGACCAGCGCGACTCTGCCGGCGAGCCCGCTCATCAGACGAAATCGGCGATGGCGCGCAGGCGCTCGATCCATTCAGGCGGCAGCACCGTCACGCTGCCGCCGAACTGGCGCGTGTACATTACGATCTTGGCGGTCTCTTCGATGTTCATGGCACGCGACGCGGCCTTGCGCAGATTCGGGCCGGCGGTCATCAGACCATGGTTCTGCAGAATGCAGCCCTTCGATGTCTTCATCGCCTCGCCGACCGCATCGGCCAGCTCGGCCGAGCCCGGCATGAACCACGGCACCGTCACCGTGTCGGCGAGGAACACCGCGTCGGTGTTGATCGGCGGAAAGCTCTGGCCGCAGATGCCGAAGGCCGTCGCGATCGGCGCGTGGGTGTGAATCGCCGCGGTGCAATCGGGGCGCGACTCGTAGCAGCGCCAATGCATCTGATACTCCACCGATGGGATCTTGCTGCCTTCGAGGACCGTGCCATCGGGCTTGATGCGCACGACGTCGTCTTCGGTGAGCCCGCCTTTGTAAAGTTGGCTCGGCGTAATCCAGTAGGTGCCTTCTTCCTCCGCCTTGGCGCTGATGTTGCCGCCGGTGCAGGTGAGCAGGCCCATCGAGAAGAGCTCGTTGGTGATCTGGATGATTTGCTGGCGCGATTCTTTGTCGGTGAGCATCGGCTTTTCATAGGAAAGCGCGCGGCGGTCGCGCAAGGAGAGAATCGCCTCGCGCGCCACATCCAGCGCGCCGGCGACCGAGACTGTCGACGTGCAGACACCGAGACGCGCACAATGCCCAGGCGGATGAACCAGGGTCGGCAGTGACGATCGAACGCCGAATGGGCGTCGCGCGTCCACTGCGCGGTGTGCGCGGCGTCAGCTGGCGCGCACGCGGATGGCGCGACGCTTGCCGACTTCGATGGTCAGCACGGCGTCGGCGGCGCAGGCGTATTCCTCGCTCTCAACCGTCTCGCCGTCGATGCGCAGGCCACGCTGCTTGAGCAAACGGCGCGCTTCGGAATTCGACTTCACCACGCCGGCCTGCGTCAGGAGACCGGGCAGCCACAGCTTGCCGTCCTTCAACGGCACCGACACTTCGTCGAGCGCCTCGGCGTCGAGGTGGCGCTGCTGAAAGCGCTCTTCGAACGCGCGCTGCGCTTCGGCGCCGGCCGCGGCGCCGTGAAAGCGCGCCGCCAGCGCGTTGCCGAGCGCTTTCTTGGCGCCCATCCAGTCGGACGCCTCAAGCAACCCGCGCTGCAGCGGCGTCGGCTCGGGGATGAGGATCTCGTACCAGCGCCGCATCAGCTCGTCGGAGATCGACATGACCTTGCCGAAGATCTCACTCGGCGGCTCGGCGACGCCGACGTAGTTGCCGAGCGATTTGCTCATCTTCTGCACGCCGTCGGTGCCTTCGAGCAGCGGCAGGATCACCGCGACTTGCGGCGCCTGGCCGGCGTCCTTCTGCAGCTGGCGGCCGAGCAGAATGTTGAACGTCTGGTCGGTGCCGCCGAGCTCGACGTCGGCGCGAATCTCGACCGAGTCGTGCGCCTGCATGAGCGGATAGAGAAATTCGTGCACGCCGATCGGCGCATTCTCTTTGTAGCGCTTGGCGAAGTCGTCGCGCTCCAGCATGCGCGCCACGGTGCTTTGCCCGGCCAGGCGGATGACGTCGGGGAACGCCATCTTGCCGAACCACTCGCCGTTCCAGCGCACCTCGGTGCGCGCCCGGTCGAGCACCTTGAAGACCTGGTCTTGATAGGTCTGCGCCGCCGCCTCGACCGCCGCGCGGGTCAGCTGTGGGCGCGTGGCCGAGCGGCCGGACGGATCGCCGACCAGGGCGGTGAAATCGCCGATGATCAGCACGGCGTGATGGCCGAGATCCTGGAACTGGCGCAGCTTGGTCAGCCCGACCGTGTGACCGAGATGGATATCGGGTGCGGTCGGATCGACGCCGAGCTTGACGCGCAGCGGCCGGCGCTCTTGCAGCTTGGCGAGCAGCTCGTCGCGCGGAATGACCGTCGAGGTGCCGCGCGTCAGACGCTCCAGTTGTTCCTGTGCGTCGATCATGTGCGCTCGAAGAGCTCCTGAATGCGCGTAATGGCGGTGGCGCGGCCACTGGCGTCGTCGATGGCGATCAGCGCGCCTTGCACCAACGTCGGCCCGCTGGCGGTCTCGAAGCGCACCGGCAGATGGGTGAGGAAGCGGCGCAGCGCCAGCTCGGGCTTGACGCCGATGATCGAATCGCGCGGCCCGCACATGCCGGCGTCGGTCATGAACGCTGTGCCGCCGTCGAGCACGCGCTGATCGGCGCTCTGCACGTGCGTGTGGCTGCCCACCACGCCGCTGACGCGGCCGACCAGGTGATATGCCATGGCCGCCTTCTCCGACGTCGCGTCGCAGTGCATGTCGACGAAGATCACCGGCGTCTCGGCTTGCAAGGCGCCTACCAGACGGTCGCCGGCCTGGAAGGGGCAATCGACCGAGTCCATGAAGACCCGGCCGATCAGGTTCACGACGCCGACCGTCGTGCCGCCCGGCGTGCGAAAGCTGCCGGCGCCGCGGCCCGGCGCGCCGGGCGGAAAGTTCGCCGGCCGCAACAGACGCGGCTCGCGCTCCAGGTAGTCGTTGATCTCCTTCTTACGCCAGATGTGATTGCCCGATGTCAGCACGTCGGCGCCGGCGTCGAACAGCTCGCGGCACGAATCGGGATCGACGCCGGCGCCGCCCGACACGTTCTCGCAGTTGGCGACGACGAAATCCGCCCGCTCGCGATGAATTAGCTTGGGCAAAAGCTGCCGCACCGCCAGCCGGCCCGGCTTGCCGACGATATCGCCGAGGAAGAGGAGATTCATGAGGCAGGTTGTTAGGTTGTTAGGTTGTTAGGTTGTAGGTCAGGCGGGGTCGGCCTAACAACTAACAACCTAACAACCAACAACCTGCTACTTCGCGAACTCCGACATGCGCAGCTCGCGGATGACCGTCACCTTGATCTGCCCCGGATAGGTCATCTCGCTTTCGATCTTGCGCGCCACTTCGCCGGCGAGCATGGCGGCTTGTTCGTCGCCGACGGCGTTGGGCGAGACGATGATGCGGATCTCGCGGCCAGCCTGCACGGCAAACGACTTCTCGACGCCGCGGAACGAGTTGCTGATGCGCTCGAGATCTTCGAGACGGCGCACGTAGCTCTCGAGCATCTCACGCCGCGCGCCCGGCCGCGCCCCGGACAACGCGTCCGAAGCATCCACCAGCGGTGCGAGGATCGTCTCGGCCTTCACCTCTTCGTGGTGTGCGGCGATAGCGTTGACGATCTTGGCCGACTCGCCGTACTTGCGCGCGATGTCCGCGCCGATGATGGCATGCGACCCTTCCACCTCGTGCGTGAGCGCCTTGCCGATATCGTGCAACAGCGCGGCGCGCCGGGCTTGCTTGTCATTCAGGCCCAGCTCAGCGGCCATGGCGCCGCAGATGAACGCCGCCTCGATCGAGTGCATGAGCACATTCTGCGCGTAGCTGTAGCGGTACTGCAGCATGCCGAGCAGCTTGACGATCTCCGGGTGCACGCCGTGGATGCCGACCTCCAGCACCGCCTTCTGCCCGGCCTCGCGGACGCTTTCCTCGACCGATTCCTCCGCCTTGCGCACCACTTCTTCGATGCGGCCCGGATGGATGCGGCCGTCGGAGATCAACCGCTCCAAGGCGCGCTTGGCGATCTCGCGGCGGATGGGGTTGAAACACGAGATCACCACCGCTTCCGGCGTGTCGTCGATGATCAGGTCGACGCCGGTCGCCGCCTCGAGGGCACGAATGTTGCGCCCCTCGCGGCCGATGATTCGGCCCTTCAGGTCGTCGCTGGGCAGGTGCACGACCGACACCGTGCGCTCGGCGACGAATTCGCCGGCCAGACGTTCGATGGCGATGGAGACGATCTTCTTGGCCTGGCGATCGGCCGTCTCACGGGCGTCTTGCTCGACCAGCCGGATCTGCTTGGCGGCTTCGTGGCGCGCCTCGTCGACCATCGAAGTCAGCAACTGCTTGCGCGCCTCGTCGCGCGTCAATCCTGCAATCTCCTCCAGCTGCTCGCGCGTCTGACTGATCTTGGTTTCGAGATCTTCCTGCTTGCTGGCGAGCGACTGCTCGCGGTCTTTCAGCGATTGTTCGCGCTTTTTCGACTCCGCGTCGCGCTTGTCGACCTGCTCCACGCGCCGATCGACGGTCTCCTCGCGGGATGCGAGCCGCTTCTCGGTGCTCAGAATTTCCTTGCGCTGCTCGCGAACCTCTTGCTCGAATTCCTCCTTGGCTTTCAGAGCGGCTTCTTTGCCGCGCAGCTCAGCCTCTTTGCGAAGCGCCTCCGCCGCGTTGCGCGCTTCCGCCAGAACCCGCTCCGCCGCCTCCCGTGTCGATTGAGTCTGCCCTTCGGACTGCCGGCGCCGTACTGCGTCCAGCACGAAGGCCAGAACGACCGCCAGCCCCAGGCTGGCCAGTATCCAAATCGTGTTGCTCATGGTCGTCTCGGTCCTCCTTTCTAAGCAGGGGCGCTGCGCCCCCAATCCGGCAGGTCACCGTCGCCCGCTCCGTGACGACGCTGTCGAGTCGCAGATCCCAAGGATCCTGCGGTACGCGGGTGACTTGCTGGAATGCGTAGCCGACCCCGACCAGCCAACGCGGCCGATAGGGGAAGGCGAATGCTCGATCATAGTGTCCGCCGCCGCGGCCGACCCGGCCGCCCTGCAGATCCCAGGCGACCAGCGGCACGATGGCGATGGCCTCGACGAGGTCGGCCGGATCGACGGGCTCCGACTGCGGCTCCGCAATGCCGAAGCGCCCCTCGCGCAGCGGTGCGCCCAGCCGATGCCCGGCAAAGCGCATGACGCCATCCACCAGTCGCGGCAGATGCAGCGGCTTGCCGGCGTCAGCGGCAGCCGCCAGCAACGCCTCGGTCGGCACCTCGCCATCTGTCGCGACGTAGGCGATCAGCGCCGGCGCGGCGCGAAACG
>Ga0265314_10001451_pt1 | contig 26500 bp, 20 predicted proteins | sample 4126metaG_FD_203106 | JGI IMG/M metagenome (GOLD analysis project Ga0265314, IMG submission 203106) | Rhizosphere microbial communities from Carex aquatilis grown in University of Washington, Seatle, WA, United States - 4-1-26 metaG | ecosystem: Host-associated > Plants > Roots > Rhizosphere >... | reverse complement strand
CCATCGGCTGGAAGAGCGCGACGACCGCCGGCGACGGCGACGGGATCGTCTGACAGAGGATCTGATTCAGAATGAACTTGCCCCTCCGCACCGGGTCGGTCTGGTTGTCCTTGGCCATCGTCGCCAGCAGCGAAGCCTGGGTCAGGATGCCCGAGCGCTGCGACGGATCCAGATCGACGCGGTCCCAGTCGTTGGCTGGCGCGGCCACGCCGTAGAACGCCGCCAGGTCGGCGTTGGCGAACGTGTAATTCGCCGTGAACAGATCGGTGAACGTCCCCGGATTCTTGAACAGCACGTTCGCGAGGAACGTCTGCGTCTCCTGCCCCATCTCGGAAGCCAGCAAGGGCGAGAAAGTCGAATAGACCGTCGGATCCTTGGTGAGCGCGCTGATCGTGTCGACGCCCAGCCACTGCTCGTGGAACAGCACCAGGTGATCCTGCGATGACTGCTGCAGCAAGAGGCGCTGCGCCTGGCGCTTGATCTCCGCCGGATTCAGGAGCTCGCCCGAGTCGGCCGACGCGGTCAGCTCCGCGTCGGGGATCGAGCCGCGGATGAAGTACGAGAGGCGCGTCGCGATCTCGTAGGACGTCAGCGGGAGGCCCTGCGCCGACAGCTGGCCGGTTGCGCCGGTCGCGGATCCGGCCTGGCCGACCTCGGGGCGGAACAGGAACTTCGGCGACAGCAGGACGCCCTCGATCGAGAGCCAGAGCCGGTTCTGGTACGGCACCACGTCGGCGTCCAGCGTCAGCAGAGCGGTGAGCTGCTGTTTCTCCGCGTCGGTGAGCGGACGCCGGTAGGCGCGCTTGGCGAGATCGAAGAGATACGGCTGCGCGCAGGCGAGCTCGCTGCGCGCCGATGCGTCGCAACCGGTCAGCATCGTCGGGTCGGCGGCGACCAGCATGGCGATTGACTCGGCGGCCGCCTCGTACTGCTCGGCCCACACCAGGTTGCCAGTCTGCGAGCTCGAGAAATTCGTGAAGCCGAGCACCTGCGGATCGGGCAGGAACGAGAACTGCGGCATCGTGAAGCCAGGGAAGAGATCGGCCACCGACGACGTATATTCGGCGTTCGTGAGGCGCCGGATCGGGATCGGCTGCGGGCCGGGACCGATCGCTGCGGGGGCCGCGGGCTCGTTCTTGTTGCCGCTACACGCGGCTGCGAGACCACAAACGACCGCCCCCACCAGCCAGGGTGCTTTGGTTTTCTTCATTTCAAATCCCCCGCTGTGCAGATGCTTCGTGCGCCGCCGTCAGAGATAACACGCGGAGCACCACAAGACGAGGGGGACAAGTCGGCGCCGCCCCTGACAAATTCCAAAAATGCTCGCCCCTGTCTCATGGCGACTCGCAGTAGCGGTCACCTGAGAAAGCGGCTCACTCGCGGTTGGCGACCACCGCGTGCGCGTCGGACAGGCGGTATCCGACGCCTCGGACCGTCTCGAGGAGCGGTCCGGCGGCCCCCAGCTTGTCGCGGAGGCGCTTGATGTGCGTGTCGACCGTGCGCGTCGACACATCGGGCTTGTAGCCCCATACGTCCTCGAGCAGATCGTCGCGCGAGCAGAGACGCCCGCGGTGCTCGACGAGATACGTCAGCAGCCGCATCTCGATGACGCTGAGGTGGATCTCCTTGCCCTCGACGAAGACGTGGTGTCCGTCGACGTCGATGGTCAGCGGACCCACCAGGTACTTGCGGCGTCGGTCGGGACTGCCGGTGGCGGCGTCGGCCGGGCCTGACGGCGCGTTCTGGGTCGCCACCGGACCGGTATTGCTCCGGAAGCAGGCGTTCACGCGCAGCAGCAACTCGCGCATGCTGAACGGCTTGACCACGTAGTCGTCGGCTCCGACCTCGAAGCCCACGACGCGGTCGATCTCCTCGCCCTTCGCGGTGAGCATGATCACGGCTGGCTGGTTCTTGTCCGACTGCGCACGGATGCGCCGGCAGATCTCGGTGCCCAGCATGTCGGGCAACATCAGATCCAGCAGCACCACGTCCGGGACGAACGAATCGATCTCCGCCAGCGCGCGCGCGCCGGTGTTGGCGGTCTCGACCTTGTACCCGCCCGCCTGCAGGTTGAACGTGAGAAGCTCGGTCAGGTCAGGCTCATCCTCGACCACCAGGACCCTGCGTTCCGTGCCCTTCGTTCCAGTCATTTGCCGCTGGAGGATATCCCTGCCTCGTTACATCCAGGTGACGAGGTGGTGATTTCGCAGAAACAGGCGCTTTTCCCGGGGGAACCTCTGGCAGCGCGCGCGTCATCGCCAACACGGAAGATCAAGGCAAGACATCCAGCTCGAACTCGGCGAAGTCGACGCCGCCGCGGCTGTCGCGCAGCACCAGCCACACGTGCACGGGACCCGCGGCGGCGGGCGCGACCCAGACATTGTCGGCGGTCAGCGCGGGATCGTCGGCGGTGCGGCCGCTGACGTCGTGGTCGAAGACGCCCGCGGTCGCGAACCAGGAGACGCGCAGCGCTTCACGCTGCGTGGCGAGCGACGCCGAGCGGATGTCGTAGACCGGGAAGGTCTCGGCGTCGTCGGCGGTCCACGACGCCTCGAGCGCCACGCGCTGCCCGGGGGCGATCGCGGGCGCGGCCGGCGCCGGCATGCCCGCGGCGATCGGGGACAGCACCGCCGGCGCGCCGCTGTCGATCGTCCAGGTCAGCTGCGCCAGAGACGGATTTTGGTTGGGCGTGTACCCGCTCGGGTTCTTCGCGGGATCGTAGGGGTTGTTGAATTCGTTGGCGACGTCGCTCGGCGCGTTGGCCAGGCGGCACTGGATGCGCTCGAGATCGAACGCCAGCAGCGCCGGGCCGCCCCCCGGGCTCGGCAACGTGGCGCGCACCGGCTGGTAGAAACCGCCGGTCACGTCGGGATCGCGCGGGCGCGCGTTGGGATCCAGCGGCGGGCGCAGCGGGCCAAAGATGCTGCACGCGCCGCTCGTCGTCGGATCGTCGGGGTTGGCGGCGGTGACCGGCGCCTCGAACGTCGGCGCCGGACCCGCGCTGTCGGGGACGCCGAAGCAGGCGGTCGCGACGGCGCTGTTCTCCGACGGAGGGCGCGGCGCCGTGCACACCGCCCACGAGGCCGGCGGCGCGGGCACCGTGCCGTTGGCGTCGACGGCGAGCAGATCGTAGGTCACCTGCGCGCCCTCCTTGGCCTCGGGCGGATTGCCGCGCACGGCCAGGATCCGCGGCCCAGCGATCACCGAGATGGGCGCGCCGAGATCGGGCTCGCACGCGGCGCTCGACAGCGCGAGCGTGACGGCGGCGACGATGAGGGCGGCGCGCGACATCAGAAGTCCAACCTCGCGCCAAACACCGCCAGCGTCGGCAGGCCGGTGATCGTGCTGCGCTTGCTGAAGTCGTAGTTGTAGATCAGCTCTTCGGGGTTCTTGCGGTTGGTCAGGTTCTGCATGTCCAGGAACAGGCTCAGCTTCACCCGCCGCATCACGATCGACTTCTCGACGCGCGCGTCCAGCTGATAAAAGGCCGGGATCCGGATCGAGTTGTGCGCGCCGAAAATCGGCTCGTAAAGGCCGGTGTTGCTGTTGAAGAACGCGCCCACCACCGGCGTGCGCGGCATGCCGCTCGTGTAGCGGAAGCGGCTGCCGACCTCCCAGCCGTGACCGAGATCGTAGCTCGCGAGGATGCCGAACACGTGGGTCTGATCGAAGTCGAACAGGCGATACGCCTCGCCCGGGTGATCGCGGCGCTCGCTGCGGATCAAGGAATAGGTCAGCCAGCCGAAGAAGCCCTTCTTGATCTCCTGCCGCAACAGCACCTGGCCGCCGTAGCTGCGCCCGGTGCCGTCCTGGGTCAGCGCCTGCGCGACCGGCGGCGTCGGCAGCGCGCTGCGCGAGACCAGATCGTAGTAGTGCTTGTAGAAACCGACCGATTCCAGCGTCAGGGTCGGCGTCAGCTTGTACGCGACGCCGCCGCTCACGTGCAACGCGCGCGACATGCCGACGGTGGGGTTGCCGAACACCGGGCTCAGGTCTTCGGGATCGGCCGGCTGCGCGTAGATACCGCCGCCCGCGGTCAGGGTCAGCCGCTTCGTCGCGCGAAAGACGGCGACCAGGCGCGGATTGGGTGCCCAGCGCAGCGGCGCGAAGTGGATCGGGTTCGCGGGCAAGTTCAGGTGCGAGTAGCCGATTGGCACGGTGCCGGGCGGGGTCGGGAGCATGCGATCGCCGTCGACCAGCGTCGGCTCGAAGCGGACGCCCGGCGTCAGCGTCAGGCGGCCGAGCACCGCTTCGACGACGGCGTAGGGCGCGACCGTGGCCTGGTTCACGTGCCAGCGATCGAAGTTGGTGTCCGAGCCGGGCGGCTGGCCGAACACGACGATGTCGCCCTCGCGCGGCGGCTGATTCACCGAGCCGTTGCGCTCGGCGGTGGTCGATTGCCCCTGGAAGTCGGTGCCGACCGACAGCGTGGCGTGCGGGCTCAGGCGGCGGCGGTACGACGCGCGCAGGGCGTACTGCCAGGTGTCGAGGCGCAGATCGATCGGGATCGTTCCGAACTGCGACAGCGACACGTTGCGATCGAAGCCAAACGACGGCGTCACCACGAAGCTGGAGCCGTCGTCGAGCAGGCGCGTGTAGCGAATGAAGACGCGCTTGTACGAGGTGTCGTTGTTCTGGGTGCGGATCTCCTGCGGGTCGCTGGCCGGGATCGTACGGCGCAGGTGATCGTCGGAGGCCAGGAACGTCACCGCCAGCTCTTCGTCGCGCCGGAGCGACAGCGTCGCGCGCGCCTGGTAGTCGTCGTAGCGCGGGATCGGCACGAAGTCGCCGACGTCGCGCGAGGTCACGGTGCTGAGCGACCGATCGAGGTAGCTCACGCGGCCGGCGATCGCCAGGTGCAGGCGGTGCGCGATCGTCGTCGACACCATCGCCGAGGTGTCGATCACGTCGGCCGCGACGTAGCCGTGCGTGGCGTCGCCGCTGAGCGGGCGCAGCTCGACGCGCACCAGGCCCCCCATGCCGCGCCCGTAGTCGGCGCCGTAGGATCCGGGCGACAGCTCGATGCCCTTGACCAGATCCGAGTTCACCGTCGAGCGCAGGCCACCGACGTGATAGAGCGCCGGGATCTCGACGCCGTCGACGACCACGCGCGTGTCTTTCGGCGCCGAGCCCCAGACGATGAGCGCGCCCGACCCGAACGACGAGCGTCCAACGCCCGGCAGGTTCTGCACGACCTTGAGCGTGTCGCCCTGGGTGCCGGGCACGCGGCGCGCCTCCTCGGTGCGGATGCGCGTCTCCACCGCTTCCTTCTTGATGCGCGGCGCGCGCTCGACCATCTCCTCGTCGACGCCCTCTTCTTTCTCCTCGACGACGTACTTCACCGTGCGGCGCTTGCCCTTGGCGATGCTCTCGTCGGTGGTGACCGTGATCAGCTTGGGGTTGGCGAGCTCGATCCGGTGCGGGCCGACCGGCACGTCGGTGAACGCGAAGGTGCCGGCCTCGTCGGTCTCGGCGGCGACGTTCAGGTCCTTGATGGTCACCTTGACGCCCGGCATCGGCTTCTTCTTGAAGCGCTCGATCACGATGCCGTCGAAGTTGATCTGCGGCCCGGCGGCGACGATCTCGGTGACGATCGTGAAGTCGTAGCGATAGGTGATCTTCACCGGCGCCGGCTGGTGATCGATCTCGGCCGGTTCGAACAGGAACTGCTGCACCGCCGCGACCGCCGCCGCGTCGAAGTCCGCCCCCGCCGACTTGGCCACGTCGACCGCCCCGACCTTCCCATCATCGCCGATCTCGATCGAAAGCAACACCGACGCCGTGATACCCGCGTCGTGCTTGTCCTTGGGATAGACCGCCGGCACGAACTTGATCAGCTTCGGCGGTCTGGTGATCTCCCCTGCCGGAGCCGGGGTCTCGGCTTCCTGCGCGATCGCCGCTCCGCCGGCGCCCAGGAGCCAGAGACAGGCGAACGCCGCGGCGCCGATGACGCGAAGCCTGTCCCACGACCAGCTATGTCTCTTCGTCTTCAAGTTTGTCCGGCGAAGCGAAACCCAATCAGTCGGTGAGCTCGTATCGCTTCTGCAAGACGTAGGTCCCTCCCGCGACCGGCTTGCCGCAGGCCATCGCCGGCTTGAATCGCCACTGTCGCGCCGCCGCCACCGCCACCGCGTCCAGCGCCGGCTCGACGCTGGCCAGCACCTCGACGTCCGACACCGAGCCGTCGGCGGCAACGGTGATCTTGAGCTTGAGCTTGCCCTCGATGCCCTCGGTCTTCGCGGCGACGGTGTACTCGAGATCCGCCTTGAACACCGGCACCGGCTTGCTCGGCTCCTCGGCGCACGGTTCGTCGGCGGCGCCACCGCCGCCCGTCTCGCCCAGGTTCGGTCCGGCGCCCAGCGCCTCGCGCGCGCGGCGCGTGCGCGCCGACGAGACCGCCGAGGCCACGCGCGCGGGCGCGGCCGCGGCCGGCGCCGCTGCGTGCGGCGCGAGCGCGATCCCGCCGGGCGCGTCGTCGTTGCTCATCGCCAGCGCGGTCTCGACGGCGTGCACGGGCGCGGGCCGCGGCGGCGGCGCGGCGACCGGCGCGGCCTTCGGCACCGACGCCACCACGCGCGGCGCGTGATGCACGGGCGGAGGCGGCGGCGGAGGTGGCGGCTTGGGCGCCTTCTTCTTGGCGTCGGTGACCGCGACCGAGATCGCCTTGCGCTTCTCCCCGTGTTGCGCCGCGCCCATCAGCGACATCGCCACGCCGGCGTGGATCGCCGCGGAGACGATGACGGTCGCGCGCTTCACGGCTCACTCGCCCGTTTGCTGGACGTTGATCGCGAACTTGGTGACGCCCGCCATCTTCGCGATGTCCATCACGTGGACCACCTGACCGTGCTGCACCTCCTTGTCGGCGCTGACGACCAGGCTCGCCTCGGGATCGGCGGCGATGGCCGCCTTGATCTTCGCGGGCAGCTCGGCGTCGGTGACCGGCTGCTCGTTCCAGCGGATCATCCCGTTCTTGAACAGCTGCACCGTCGCCGGCTTGTCGGCGGTCCCGTCGGTGGCGTGCGCCTTGGGCAGCTGCACCTTCATCGTCTGCGCGACGATGTAGCTCGACGCCACCATGAGGATCACCAGCAGCACCAGCATGACGTCGACCAGCGGGGTGACGTTGATCGCCGCGATCGTCCGCGACCGGCCGCCGGTCTGCATCGTCCCGGCCATCAGATCACCTCCATCCCACGGGCGACACCGTCGCTGGCCGGCGCCGCGCTGGCGGCCGGCGTGAGATCGGGCGCCCTCGACGCAGGCACCTCGGAGGAGGAGGGATCCGACGCCGGTCCCGCCGACTTCATCGACGCCAGCAGCAGATTGCCGAGCGCCGCGGCGTTCTCCTCGATATCGGCGCCCTTCTTCTGAAAGATGTTGTAGCCGATGACCGCCGGGAGCGCGACGAGGATGCCGATCGCGGTCGCGGTCAGCGCCTCGCCGATGCTGCCCATGACGTTGTCCATGCCCGACACGCCCTGGCTGCTGCCGAGCTGGCGGAACGACGTCATGATGCCGAGCACCGTGCCGAAGAGGCCGATGAACGGCGCGTTGTTGCCGAGCGTGCCGAGAAAGAGCAGGCCGACCTCGACCTCGGAACGATGCTGCCGCACCGACTTGGCCAGGATCTGCTCCACCGATTCGGCGCCGCGCGCGCGCCATTTGATCGCGTCGGTCAGGATGCGCGCCTCGACCGAGCGGCTCTCCGCGAGCACACCCAGCGCGGCGGCGTCACCGCCCGTGCGCAACGAGCGCTCCATGCGCTCGCCGAGATCGATCACGTCGACGCGCCGCCGGCGAAAGAACCACCAGCGCTCGATGATCACGCCGATCGAGATCACCGACAGCGAGAGCAGCAGATACAGCACGACGGCGCTCGCCGGCTTGGCCACGAACATCAGTTTCTGAATCAGCATTTCTTACCTCCTCAAGGAATGCGAAACTGCAGGGCCAAGACGCCCGACCCCTCGGTGTGACTGAAACGCGTATCGCTATCGACGGCCTCGCCGTACGCGGCGTAGACCGGAACCGGATTGCCGTTCAGGAACACGTCGACGTTCCACTGGGCGTCGACCTCGCCGCACAACGACACGGCGTCGACGCGCACGGTGTACGTCCCCGACGGCGGCGCCGCGCCCCACACGACGTTCTCCTGCCGCCGGCCGTCGATGATGCACGATCCGTTGGAGTCGAAATCGAGCACGCCGCCATTGGTGATGTCGTGGGGCGAGTAAGGGTCGAACACCGGACGCGGCGGCAGCGAAGACGGATTGTTGACCCAGACCTCGATCTCCGTCGGCGCCTTGGGATCGGGCGGCGACGCCGGCGCCACCGGGACCACGACGTGCAGATCGAGATCGGCGTCGGTGTCCCAGCTGAGGCGAACGTCGAGCGTGCCCTGGACGTCGGCGAAGTCGCTGATCATCACCGTCTGGATCACGGCCGGGCCCATGCGCCCGTCGGCCAGGACGGCGCGAAGCACCAGATCGTGCCGGCCGGCCGCGATGTCCGACGCGTAAGACAGCGTGGTCGAGAACAGCAGATCCGCTCCGCCGCCGACATCCAGGTTCGCGGTCGCGGCCGGAACGATCCAGTAAATGTTGTCGTCAGCCAACCCGAGCGCGACCGAGAGACCGCCGGGCTGCACGCTGCCCATGAGACCGCGGTTGGTCGCGCCGGCAAACGCCAGGCCGTGAAACTGGTTGATCATCACCTGCGGACCGTTGGTCACCGCCGGATCGGACTGCGACGAGAGCGTCCCCTGCGCCAGCGTTGCGCCCGTCGCCTGCAGAAGCGAACCCAGGCCGGTGCGCCCGCGGACACCGGCGTCACAGCCGCCGGCGGCGACGGCCGCCGCGCACAGCGTGGCGGCGATCAGCCGCTCAGGCGTCAAAAGCTCGCCTCCCCGCGAATGGCGAAGACGTTGTCCATGAGGTTGGTCGGCAAGCCCGACGCCGCGCGCCCGAGGTGATTGCGGTTGATGTCGTATTCGACGATGAGCCGGCCCGACGGCGAGCGGAGCGCGGCGACCAGCGCCAGCGTCGAGTAGCTGGCGTCGTTCGGAACCACCATCCCCAGCTGGCGATCGCTCGCGTCGCGATCCGGGTTGTAATAGTCGTAGCGCGCGCCGACGGTGGCGTGCGCGCCGATGTCCTGCATCAGCGCCACGTACCAGCCGAGCTCGCGGTAGCTGCGCCCGACGGCGCCGATCGCGCCGGTCGGATCCGCGGGCAAGATCGCCCGATCGAGATCGCGGGCGTAGTAGAGCTCGCCGTACGCGGTGGTGCGACCGATTCCCGTCGTCCCCGCGACGAGCAGATCGGCGCCGAGCGCGTGGCGCGGGAAATTGATCGAGGGCTCGGCGGCGCGTCCCGGGACCGGGCGCAGCTCGTTCGAATCGATGACGCCGTCCTCGTTGCTGTCGATCCACTGCAGCCCCGGCTTGGTCGCGGGCGTCCCCTTGTGAAAGCCGGTGCCGTAGAGCCCGGAGAAGCCCGCCACGACCCGCACCGGTCCTTCGCCGCCGTCGATGCCAAGCCGGCCGACCCAATCCTTCTGATGGTTCGGGTCACGGACGGGGAACGACTTCTCGCCGATCGGTTCGCCGTTCTGCGCCGCCAGGCTGTAGCGCAGGAAGCGCCAGCCACCCTGCAGCCGGGCGCCCACGTCGTATTCGCCGGGGAAGAGAGCGCGCTCGGTGGTGCTGCGCTCGAGGAACAGCCGCTCGCGGTCGCTCTCGATCACTTCCCAGCCGAATGGAATCTTGAAGAGGCCGATCGTCGCCATCAACAGCGGCACGCCGCCCGGGCCATCGGGACCGGGCAGGCGCAGCGACGCCTCGGCGCCGGCGATGCGCGCGGTCGGCCCGTTCACGGTGTTGCCGTCCAGCTCGAGGAGCCCGGCGACGTACGTGCGGTCGAGCGTCGCGCGCAACCGCGCGCGGCGGATCATGAAACGATCTTCGTTGAGCGGATTGCCGGTCGATGGATTGAGCTGATCTTCGGACGACTGCCGGAAGGCAAGGTCTGCCTGGACGTAACCGGTGAGCCCCAGGCCCAGGCGCGCGGCTCGCACCGATGGCGGCGCATCGGCAGCCGCCTTTGCGCTGGCCGCGACCTGCTCCTTCAATGTCTCGACGGTCGCGCGCAGCTCGGCGGTCTCGCCGGCGCGCAAAATGATCTCGGCGTCGAGGGCTGCCTCGGCTTCCTCGCGCGCGGCCCGCACTGCAGCCTCACGCTCCGCCCGCTCGGCAGCGCGCACGGCCTCGACGTCGATCGGCGGCGGTGGCGGCTGCGGACCCAGAAGCGGCGCGTTCGCACCGCTCGGAGCCGGCGCGGGCGGCGCGGCCGGCGCCGCGACTTCGCCCGGTGCTGACTGCGCCACCGCCCGCCCGCCCGACACGACCCACAAAGACAAGAGAACACCGCGAGAGAGCCAGGCTCTCCCGCGGTGACGATCCCGCGCTAGATCTTGCAACTGTCGTACGAGATCGCAGGCGCCGATCGCGTCACCGGCACGCCGCCGGTCGTCGCCTTGTTGATGATGTTGAGGTGCGCGGTGTGCTGATCGGTGGTGCTCCCCGTATCGGTGCCGCCGTCGGTGGTCATGCCGCCGGTGCCCGTCATCCCGCCCGTGCCGGCACCGCCGCCGCCGCCCACGCCGGTCGCGCCGCCCGTGCCGGTCGCGCCGCCCGTGCTGCCGCTGCTGCCGCCGGTCCCCGAGTTGTTGCCCGACGACGAGCTGCAGGCGGAGATCGAAACGGACAGTGTCAATGCGCCCGCCACCAACAGCGCGCGCCCCAGTTTGCCAAAGTTACGCATAGTCATTGTCCTTTCCTACTCGCAGAAGCCGTGGTGACAGTGGGTCCCGCCGGTGCACGGGGTGTCGTTGGAGCACGCCAGGCAGCCCGAAGGGGTACTCATGGTCACGGTCGCCTCGAAGGCGCAGTTGCAGGAGTCGGCCGGAGTGTATGCGCTGAGGTAGCCGCCGTCGGTCTGGCGCTGCACGCTCATCGCGCAGGTCGGAATGACGTGCGCCGTCGCCTGCAGCAGCACCGGATCGAAGTTCGGCGCGTTGTCGGAGGTCGTGGTGTTGCCCTGGACCCAGTCGACGAAGTTCCGCGCGGCCTGCGACGTCGGCTTGCCCGTCCCGTCGACGCTGACGATCAAGTGCTCGTAACCCCATGGCAGGTAGTGACCGTCGCGCACGTTGCGCTTGTCGAACGTGTCGGGGCTCGAGTCGGCGTAATAGGCCTGCGTCTGCTCGAGACCACGGAACGCGAGCGATCGCAGCGTCGGGCGCCCGGTGCCGTCGTAGGAGTCCGCCGCCAGGAAGCCAATCGCCGTGTTGGGGTCGGCGATCGTGACCATGGGGTTCATGCCGGTCAGCGTCGTCACCAGCGCGCCGCCGGTGGAGTTCATCGTGCCGTGAAACGACGACGCGAGAACGTTGATGCTGCGGGCGATGATGTTCTGCGTGCCCGAGGTTGCGCTGCGCTGCTGGATCGCGCTCTCCACGAGCCACGGCGTGATCATTCCGCGCGAACCGCAGCCCCAAACGTTGGCGGCCTCTTCGGCCGTGATCGATACCGGCGCCGACGTCGCGGTCTTGGGGACGATGACCAGCATCGCCTGTGCCGGACCGGCGAAGTCGCCGACGGCGGTCGGGCGTGGACCGAAACCACAGGTCTCGTAAAAGATGTCGGAGATGCCAACGTCAGCCTTGGGCGGCGCCGTGTCGAGCGTGCAGGTCTGCTGTCCCGCGCCGCCCGAGGAGGTCGTGTAGTAGTGCGCCGAGCCGGAGAGGTTCGACTGGTTGAGAACCGCAGCCACGCCGCTGCACGAGTTGCCGCCGGTTTGATAAATCAAGGTGACCTTGCCGCTGGTTCCGCCGTCGCCGACGGTGCGGCTGTTCAGCTGGAATGCCATGGCCTGGATGACGGGCTCGAACGCGCTCGAGCCCGTCAGGTAGATCGGATTCGGGAACATGGTCGTGTCGTTACAGCTGGGAATCGTGCCGGCGTCCTGAGCGAAGGCTGATCCGGGCGCCGCAAACAAGCCCAGCGCGCCAGCCCCGACCACCAATGCGCCCGTCAAGCGAGCATTCATGACTTCCTCCGAAATAATTGTGAGTGCAATCTCGACGCAGCACGGGTAACAAGGCGTACGGTTCGTGGTCAATCCAATAACTTCCGGGGCAATCAAGTGTTGCGACGCTGTTGCGGTCGCGTCACAATTGAGTCCACGAGTGCTTTTGAAGTTTCGCGAATGTCATCAAACCGATAGTTTCGACGCGGATAGAGTTTCAGTATGAGGCGCATTCTGATCGTCGAAGACGATCCCGATCTGCGTGAGCTGCTCAGCTACGAGCTCACCCAGGAGGGGTTCTCGGTCGACGCGACGGCATTCGGCGCCGAGGCGCTGCGGATGTGCCACCGGCAGACGCCCGACCTGGTGCTGCTCGATCTCATGCTGCCCGACTACTCGGGGCTCGAGATCTGCCGCGCGCTCCGCCGCTCGCCCGAGACCGAGGACGTTCCGATCATCTTCCTCACCGCGTGCGGCGCGGACGCCGACCGCATCCAGGGGCTGGAGGTCGGCGCCGACGACTACGTCTCGAAGCCGTTCCAGATGCGCGAGCTGACGCTGCGGATCCAGGCGCTGCTGCGGCGGACCGATCCGCGAGCCGTCGCGCCGCCGCTGGTCTCCGACCGCGTGGTGCGCCGCGAGCAACTGCGCGTGTGGGAGGGGTTCGCGGCCAATCACATGGGGCGCGCCGAGTGGCACGAGGCGCGAGAGATCTGGCGCGCGATCCTCGCGCGCTTCGAGGCCGACCTGTCGCCGATCGAGCTGTCGCGCGTGCGCACGCAGATCGACGGCTGCGAGCGCGCGCTCGGCGGCGCGCCGCGGGGGCCCTGAGCCGTGCCCTAGTCTAGCTGGTCGTTGGCTCGCCCCAGATCGTCGCGACGATCGAACGCCGGCTGGCGTCGGTGCGATGCTCGCCGAGGTAGATCCCCTGCCAGGTCCCGAGCGCGAGCCGCCCCTCGCGAACGGGAATCGTCACCGAGCACCCGAGCACCGACGCCTTCACGTGAGCCGGCATGTCGTCGGGCCCCTCGGCGGTGTGCTCGAAGTAAGGCGCGTTCTCGGGGACGACGTGATCGAGCCAGCGGGCGAGATCGGCGCGCACGTCGGGATCGGCGTTCTCGTTGATAGTCAGCGACGCCGACGTGTGCTGCAGGAAGAGCTGCAGAACCCCGACCCGCACGCTGGTGAGGTCCGGGAGCGCGGTCACGATCTCGCGCGTGATGAGATGGAAGCCACGCGACCGCGCGGCGAGCCGGATCTCCGTCTGGGAAAAGTGCATGCGCGAAGCTTAGCGCGCACCGCGGCGAGAGGGCTCGACCGTGAAATTCGTCACCTACAAAATGTGACTGGGGTCTCGGCCCCCTACCGGGGTGCCCTGATGAGAATTATTGTCTGGGAGCAACCGTCTAGCTTTTGTCGGTCCTCGACGCTGTCGCCGAGGCCAATCAAGGAGGAAGCCGTGAAGATCGCTCGCACATACTGGATCATCCTTGGAATCACTGCCGCAGTGCTCCTCGGCTCGTCGTCGCAGGCCAGCGCTCAGTACTATGGCCGCCCGCGATACTACGCCCAGCCCGCCTACTATCCGCCCTCGACGTACCGGAATGGCTTGGTGCTCGGAGCCGCCATCGGCGTTGGCGGCCTGACCGCCGATCAGTGCGGTGACCTGTGCGGCAGCGGCCTGTCGCTGGAGGGCCATATCGGCGGAATGGTCAATCCGCGAATGGCGATCGTGTTCGACGCCTGGACGGTGATTCACCCCACCAACAGCTTCAATGGCTCGACGACCGATACAATCTACTCGGGCGCGCTCCAGTTCTGGGCGGCTCCGATGGTCTGGTTCAAGGGTGGCATCGGTCTCGGAAACACCACCGTGAGCAACAACGACCTCAACACGATACAGGGAGCGACGGCGCTGGCCTTGATGGGGGCTGTCGGCGTCGAAATCTTGCAGAACGGGCCGTTTGCGCTCGACCTGCAGGGACGGGTCGGTCACACGTTCTTCTCGGATAGCGACGGCGGACCGATCACGAACTACGCGTTCATGGTCGGCTTCAACTGGTACTGAATCATCGGAGCGCCGCTTCGCGCGCCGGGCGCGAGGCCGCCAGCAGCTGATGCATCGACCACTGGCCGCGCGCGCGCACCAGGTTGTGCTCGCCGCGGCCGGCGAAGCGGCGCGCATCCCAGCCGAAATAGTCCTCGCGAAGCGCGTCGGCGGCGAAACGCGAAGCCAGGCCCAAGCTGACCCACTCCACGCCCAGCAGCAGGCCGGCGCGCTCGTCGGGCTCGAGCGCGCGACCGCGTCCCGCGCGATAGCCGTCGAGCGACGCGCGAAACACATCCAGATCCAGCACGGCTTGTGGCTCGTCCTCGCCGGCGCGGTTGCACCAGGATCGCCAGGCGTCGCCCATCTCGAAGGCCACCGACAGCGGCCCGACGACGTCGAGGTCGATGAGGCAGACCGGCCGCTCGCTCGCGGGCGCCACCGGCCCGGCGAACAGGACGTTGTTGAACTTGAGGTCGCCGTGGCACACGCGCGCCGGCAGCGCGGGCAGCGCCGGCAAGACCGAGGCCGCAGCGCGGATCGCCTGGGCCAGCGCCCCGACCTCGGCAGCCAGCCGATGCCGGGGATGCGCGGCCACCGCCTCGTCCAGGCGGGTCAGGTAAAGGGCGGTATCGTGCACGCCGGCCCGCCTCCCGACGAAGGTGTGGTCGAGCCCGTCGAGCGCGCCGTGAAAGCGCGCGATGAGCGCACCGGCGGCGCGCGCCTGCGCCTCGCTGCCGACGACGTCGAACGAGACCCCGTCGACGTAGGTGAGGATTCGCCAGACCGCGCTGTCAACCAGGACGAAGGGTTGACCGGTCTCGGTCGGGATCAGCGATGGCGTGGTCAGCCCCGCATCGGCGAGCCGTCGGGTGACCGCGGCAATGTTCTGGTGAATCGCGGGCGAGAAGATCGGGTTCACGCGTTGCAGGACCGCGCGGGCGCCGTCGGCGCGGGTGAGCAAGTAGGTCCTGTTGATGAGCCCGTTTCCGAACAGCGTGGCGGTCGCGGCCGCCCAGCCCGGATACTCGGGCAGCACGCGTTCCTGGATCTCGACCGCGTGGGCGTGGGCTTGGGAGGGGGCGCTCGCGTCGCTCATCGGTGCGCTCGCCGACGAAAGTAGCACGCCCGCGAAGGTGCATCGACGAGCGGGCACGGATAGAGTGTCGGCGAATGCGCGCCAGCTGGATGCTCGCCATGGTCGTCTCCATCTTGGCCACGGCAGCCTCATCCGGGCTCATCGCGGCGCCGGCGCCGGCGATGACCTGGTCCGAGGCGCGCGCCGCCGCGGAGCAGCGCGCGCCGGAGCTGGCGGTCGCCGAGCGCCGCGGAGCCGTCGCGCGCGCCGACGTCGAGGTCGCGGGCGCGCTCGCCAATCCCACCTTCACCGTGACGACCGCCAGGGAGACCGCGAAGCTGGCGACCGGCGTGAGCCTGCCGCTGCCCATCTTCGGCCAGCGCGGCGCCGCCGTGCGCGCCGCCAGCGCCGACGCCGACGCCGTCGAGCGCGAGCGCGCCGTCGACGTCAACGACGTGCGCTGGAACGCGACCCTGGCCTGGATCGATACCTGGGAGACCACGGTGCGGGCGCGACTTCTCGCCGACGCCGCCGACGACGCGCGCCGGCTGGCGGTCATCGCCGGCGAGCGCTTCGACGCCGGCTCGGCGCCGCGCCTGGACGCGGTGCGCGCGGCCGCGGATCGCGTGCGCGCCGAGTCCGACGCCGAATCGGCGCGCGCGCTGGTCGCCGCCGCGGGCGCGCGCCTCGCGGTCTGGGTCGGCATCGATCCGGTGTCGCCGCCCGCCGTCGAGGGCGGGCCCGGCGTGCCGGCGCGCCTGCCGGCGTTGCAGCAGCTGCTGGACGCGGCCGCCGGACATCCGGTGCTGGCGCGCGACGAAGCCCAGCACGCGGCCGCCGACAGCCACGTCGAGATGGAGCGGCGCCTGCGGTTCCCGATCGTCAGCGCCGAGCTGACCGTCGCGCAGGGCGATCCGACGCTGGTGGACATCCACGGCATCCAGCACACCGACGTGATCGGCGGCGCCGCGTTCGAGCTGCCGATCTTGAACGCCCGCGGCGGCGCCATCGCGCACGCCCAGGCGCTGGGCACGCTGGCCGAGGCGACGCGCACGTCCGACGCCGCTCACCTGCGCGCCGATCTGATCGATGCCTTCCGCCGCACCGAGGCCGCGGCCGCGCGCGCGCACGCGCTGGGGCAGCGGGTGCTCCCGGCGATCGAGGAGGCGCGCAGCATGACCGAGGAGGGCTATCGCGCGGGGCGCGCCGACCTGATCCGCGTGCTCGAGGCGCAGCGTGCGGTCGTCGAAGTCCGCCTCGCCGAGCTCGAGGCCATCGGCGCCTGGGCGCGGGCGTTCGCCGACCTGGAACGAGCGGGCGGGCGCGCGTTCCAGGAACGCGAGGCGGGGCATGGCACCCAGTAACGCGCCGGTCGGCGCCGTCGCCATGTCGATGTTGGCGAGGGTGGCGGCGACGGCCGCCGTCACCCTCATCGCGCTCGCTCCACTCACAGGTTGCCGGCGCCAGGCCGCCGCCGACTCGCTCGATCCCGGGGAACCGTCCGGCGCAGGCGCCCCCCGGCGCGTGCACTGCGCCCCGATCGTGCAGCGCTCGTTGCGCCTCGAGGTCATCCTGCATGGCACGGTCGCGCCGCTCCCCGACCGCGATGCGCAGATCGCGCCGCAGGTTCAGGGACGCATCGTCGAGATGCTGGTGCGCGAGGGCGACCGCGTCGCCCGAGGACAGCCGCTGGCCCGCATCGACGACACCGTGCTCACCGATCAGGCGAAGCAGTCAGCGGCCCAGGTGGCCAAGGCCGCGGCGGAGACCACCCTGGCGCGCACCACGCGCGACCGCGTCGCGCGCGTCGTCGATCGCGGCATCGCGGCGCGGCAGGAGCTCGACGACGCGCAGGCCCGGCTCGCCACGGCGCAGGCCGGCGAAACCGAGGCGCGCGCCGCCGCCGGGATCGCCGCGCGCCAGGTCGAGCGCGCGACCGTGCGCAGCCCGCTGGCGGGCGTGGTGCTCAAGCTGTTCCGCAAGTCGGGTGAGCTGGTCGACGGCACACCAGCGACGCCGGTGCTCGAAGTCGGCGATCCCAAGCACCTCGAGCTGGTGGCGACCGCGACCGCGGCCGATCTGGTCCAGGTCCATCCGCGCGACGCGGTCTCGGTGACGCTGCCGGCGCTGCCGGCGCTGGCGGTGCGCGGAACCGTCGCGGCGGTGTCGCCGGCCGTCGACCGCGCCACTGGCCTCGGGTCGATCCGGATCGCGCTCGACACCAGCGCCGACCCGTCGCCGCCGGTCGGCGTGACCGGCGTGGCGCGCATCGCGACGGGAGCCGCGCACGCCGCGATGCTGGTGCCGGCGGCGGCGCTGCGCGCGCAGCTGGGTGACGATGCCGAGGTGGTCCTGTGCGGCGCGGATCGGCGCGCGCACGTCGTGCGCATCCAGCGCGGCGTCGCGAGCGACAAGCTGGTCGAGGTGCGTCCGCGGGGCAGCGACGAGAGCAGCGGAGCCAAGATCGAAAACGGCGCGCGCGTCGCGATCGATCCGGTGCTGGGCCTGGGCGACGACGATCCGATCGAGCTGCTTCCTCCATGACCGCGCGCTGGTTCGAAGCCCTGATCACCCGGCGCGGCGCGCTGATCCTGGTGGCGACGCTGGCGCTGGCCGCCGCGGGCCTGATCGCCGGCCGCGCCCTGCCGAGCGGTATCTACCCCGAGGTCGAGTTCCCGCGCATCGTCGTGGTCGCGCGCGAGCACGACGTCCCGCCCGAGGAGATCGAGAAGTCGCTGACGCGCCCGCTCGAGAGCGAGCTCATCACCGTGATGGGGGTCGAGCGGCTGCGCGCCCGCACGATCCGCGGCGCCGTCGAGCTGTCGTTGCAGTTCGCGCCCGGCACCGACATGTGGCGCGCGCTGCAGCTGACCGAGTCGCGCGTCGCCGAGGCGCGCGCGAGCCTGCCCGCGGGCAGCGAGATCGTCGTCGAGCGTCTGACCACCACGTCGTTCCCGGTGGTGACCTTCAACGTGACCGGTCCGGTCGATCCGCGCCGCCTGCGCGAGGTCGGCGAGCTGGTGCTCCGCCCCGCGCTGTCGCGCATCCGCGGCGTCGGGCGCATCGAGGTGCTGGGCGGCGACGTGCGCGAGGTCGAGGTCGTGCTCGATCCGGAGCGCACGTCGGCGCTGCATCTGCGCCCGTCCGACGTCGTCGAGCGCCTGCGCGCGTCGACGGTGCTGCAAGCGGTCGGCCGCCTCGAGGAGGCGCACGAGCAGGTCACGGTGATGGCATCGGGCGAGCCGCGATCGCTCGCCGACCTCGAGCGCATCCCGGTCGCCACCGGTACCGACGGCAGCCCGGTGCCGCTGTCGGCGATCGCACGGGTCTCCGAAGGCGAAGAGGACCGCCTGTTGCGCGTGACCAGCCCGGCGCCTGAGACTGTGCTCCTGAGCGTGAGTCGCCTCCCGGGCGCGAGCACGCCGCTGGTGGTCGGCGAGGTCGAGCGCACGGTGCGCGCGCTCGCGCCCCACCTGCCGGCAGGCGTCGTCGTGCAGCCGGTCTACGACCAGGCGCTGCTGGTCGCAGAGTCGATGGCGTCGGTGCGCGACGCGATCCTGATCGGCATCGCGCTGTGCGTGCTGGTGGTCGGGCTGTTCCTGCGCAGCCTGCGCGCGGGCCTGATCGCGGCGCTGGTGGTGCCGCTGACGCTGGCGATGAGCCTGCTCGTCGCCGCGCTCGCCGGCCAGAGCCTGAACTTGATGTCGCTGGGCGGCCTGGCCGTCGCGATCGGGCTGGTGATCGACGACGCGATCGTGGTGATCGAGGCGATCGGGCGCCGCATGCACGAGGGCGAACCGGCCTCGGCCGCCGCGCTCTCGGGACCGCGCATGCTGCTCGCCGCGCTGATGGGCACGACGGCGACGACCGTGATCGTGCTGATCCCGCTCGTGCGCCTCGAAGGCGTCGTCGGTCAGTTCTTCACGGCGCTGGCGGTGACGCTGGGCGCGGCGGTCCTGCTGTCGCTCGTCGTGTCGCTGACGCTGGTGCCGCTGCTCGCGCGCAGCTGGATGCGCGCGGCGCCGCGACGGCGCGACGGCACGCGATTGGCGGCGACGTATGCACGCATGCTGCGCCCGTGCCTGCGTTACCCGTCCTGGCTCGCGCTCGGCGCGGTGGCGCTGCTGCTGGTCGGCGCGGCCACGCTGCGCGCCGTCCCCAGCGGCTTTCTGCCGACGATGGACGAGGGCGCGTTCGTGCTCGACTACTTCTTGCCCGCCGGCACGTCGCTGGGCGAGACCGTCAAGGTCGCGCGCAAGATCGAGGCCGCGCTGTCGCGCGCGCCCGAGGTCGAGACCTACTCGGGCCGGACCGGCGCCGAGCTGGGGCCGGCTGCCGCCACGCTGGTCAGCCGCGGCGACATCATGGTGCGGCTCAAACCCCGCAAGGATCGCCGCCGCAGCGCCGATGAGGTGATCGCCGCGGTGCGCGCGGACGTCGCGCGCGAGGTGCCCGAAGCCCGCTGCGAGTACATCCAGGTGCTCCAGGACGTGCTCAACGATCTCGCGGGGACGCCGCGGCCGATCGAGATCAAGATCTTCGGCGACGACGACGCCACGTTGCGCGGCCTGGGCGCCGAGGTCGCGGGGCGCATCCGCGACGTGCACGGACTGGTCGATCTCTACCCCGGCTTCGAGGACGAATCGCCCGAGCTGCAGTTTCGCATCGACCCCGAGCAGGCCGCGCGCCTGGGCAGGACCTCGGCCGACGTCGCCGCCGATCTCGAGACCGCGTTGCGTGGCACGATCGCCGCGGTCTTTCGCCGGCCCGACCGCCCGATCAACGTGCGTGTGCGCTTCCCCGACGACGTGCGCTTCGATCCAGCGCGCGTCACCACGCTGGCGATGGCGTGGAGCCCCGCCGGCACCACGCCGGTCGCGGCGGCGGCGCCGGCCCAGGCGATCGCGATCTCGACGCAGCGGACGCGCGAGAACTTGCGCCGGGTGGTGATCGTCACCGCCGATCACGAGGAGCGCGATCTCGGCTCGGTCGTGCGCGACATCCAGCAGCGCCTGGCGGGGCTCCCGCTTCCGGCCGGTTACCGCATCGAGCTCGGCGGCCAGTTCGAGGGCCAGCAGCGCACGTTTCACGAGGTAGGCCTGGTGCTGGTGTTCGGGCTGCTCGCCGTCGCCGTGGTGCTGCTGGCGCAGTTCCGGCGCGCGCGCCACGCGGCGGTGGTGCTGGCGACGGCGCCGCTGGCGATCGTCGGCGCGCTGGTGACGCTGCTGCTGACCGGCGTACCGCTCAACGCGTCTTCGCTCATGGGCTGCGTGCTCCTGGTCGGGCTGGTGGTGAAGAACGGGATCCTGCTGCTCGAGCAGTTCGAGCTCTCGCGCGCCGAGGGGCTGCCGCTCGACGACGCGCTGGTGGCCGCGGGGTCGCTGCGCGTCCGGCCGATCTTGATGACGACCATCGCCACGCTCGCCGGGCTGGCGCCGCTGGCGCTGGGTGTGGGTGCGGGTGCGGAGATTCAGCGGCCGCTGGCGATCGCCGTCATCGGCGGCCTGACGGTCTCGACGGTCATCAGTTTGCTGGTGTTGCCGGCGCTGGTTCGCCTGAGCTGGTCGTTCCACGGCGGCGAGGCGCCGCACTAAATAAATCGGTGCCGTCCGCCGATGCCATGTGTGCGCGGCGAGCACCAATGGACATCTCTCCTTCCAAGCCTCCCGACGGAAATCTGCTCGCGCGGGGCGCGACAATCGGGCGCTTCCAGGTCATCGCGCTGGTGGGGCAAGGCGGCATGGGCGAGGTCTACGCGGCGTACGACCCCGAGCTCGACCGCAACGTCGCCATCAAGCTGCTGCGCGCCGGCAAGAACAGCGAGTCCGATGAAGGGCGCGCGCGCATGATGCGCGAGGCGCAGGCCACCGCGCGCGTCTCGCATCCCAACGTGGTCATCGTCTACGACGCGGGCACGTTCCAGGACCGCGTCTTCATCGCCATGGAGTTCGTCGAGGGCCACACCCTCGGTTACTGGATGCACGCGCGCACGCGCAGCTGGCCCGAGGTGCTGGAGGTCTTCACGTCCGCGGGGCGCGGGCTGGTGGCGGCGCACGAGCGCGATCTCGTCCACCGCGACTTCAAGCCCGACAACGTCATGATCGCCGCCGACGGACAGGTGCGCGTCATGGACTTCGGCCTGGTGCAGATCGCCGGCGAACGCATGACCGCAGCCCAGATCGCCAACGGCGATGGCGACGGCGATGGCGATGGCGATGGCGATGGCGATGGCGATGGCGATGGCGATGGACGCGCCGACGGCGGCGCTGCCGGTGGACGCGTCATGAGCGTGCACGATGACGTGACTGCCGAGTATTCAGCGGGAACGAACCGCGGCGCTGGCGCGCCCGTCACCTCCGGGGGCCCCGATTCCGGCGATCTGCTGACGACGCGCACGCTCAGCACCACGCCTGGGCGCGGCATCTGGCGCGGACCGCGTAGTGGACCGAACCCGAATCTCACGCAATTCGGCGCCAGCATGGGAACGCCGGCCTACATGTCACCCGAGCAGTTTCGCGGCGAGCCGACCGACGCCGCCACCGACCAGTTCAGCTTTTGCGTCGCGCTCTACGAAGCCCTCTACGGCGAGCGGCCGTTCTCGGGCCGCAGCCCCGACGACCTGGGCAAGAACGTCATCGGCGGATTCGTGCGCACGGCGCCGCAGGGATCGCGCGTGCCCAGCTGGATCCGCGAGGTGCTGCTGCGCGGCCTGGCCGTGAACCCGGCGGAGCGCTGGCCGTCGATGAGCGCGCTGCTCGTGCAACTCGAGCAGCAGCCCGCGGTCGCGAGCCGCCGGCGTTTCGCCGCCGCCGCCGTCGCCAAGCTGTCCGGCGTCTGGGAGGTACCGCGCGGCGATCGGCCGAGCGAGATCCCCACGCGCGCCGAGATTCGCCGGGCCTTTCTCGCGACCGGCAAGCCGTACGCGAAGAAGGCCTGGATCAACACCAGCCGGATCCTCGACGAGTACGCGCGGCGCTGGGCCGATCTCTACGTGGAGTCGTGCGAGGCGACCCACGTGCGCAACGAGCACTCGACCGAGGTGCTCGACCTCCGCATCGGCGCGCTGCAGGAGGGTCTCGAGGATCTGAAGGCGCTCTGCCGCGTCTTCCGCCGCGCCACGCCCGAGGTCGTCGAGAACGCGGTCAACGCCGCCAACGCGCTGCGCGGCCTCGACCGCTGCGAGAACATCGAGCTGCTACGCGCCGTCGTGCGGCCGCCCGAGGACGCCGCCACGCGCGCCGCGGTCGCGCGCCTGCGCACCGAGCTCTCCGACGTGCGCGCGCTCTTCCGCGTCGGCCGCCTAAACGATGCCCTGGCCGCCGCGGGGCCGCTGCGACAGCAGGCCGCCGCGCTGGGCTACGCGCCGCTGCTGGCCGACGTGCTGGTCACCGTCGCCGCCGTCTATGGCGAGAAGGGGATGGTCGACGAAGGCGCGCACCTGTTCGAGGAGGCGCTGTGGACCGCGCTGCGCTGCCGCCACGACGAGACCGCCGCCGAAGCAGCGACGTACCTGGTCTTCCAGGTCGGCTCGCTGCAATCACGCACCGACGCCGCTGAAACCTGGAGCCGCCTCGCCGAGTCGTTGCTCGAGAGGATGGGTGGGCACGAGATCATCTGGGGTTGGTTGCTGACCAACCGCTCCGCCCTGCGGCAGAGCCAGGGCCGCCCGGCCGAGGCGCTCGAAGACGCGAGGCGCGCCGTCGACGCCAAGGAAAAGGTCCTGGGTCCGGCCCACCCCGACCTTGCCTACTCGCTCAACAATGTCGCGCTGTGCCTCGACATCCTCGGCGACGTCGCGGGAGCCGTCGACAGCCTCGCGCGTGCAGTGCCGATCATCGAGAACGGCCTCGGCGCCGACCATCCGCGCACGGCCTGGATCCTGTCCAACTACAGCGAGCTTCTGAACCGCGTCGGGCGATTCGCCGAGGGCCGAGACGCCGCAGCGCGCGCGCTGGCCGTGTTCGAGCGAGAGAGCGATCCCGAGGGACTGTTCATCACCTACGCGCTGGTGGCGCTGGGAACCAGCGCGCTCGGCCAGGGGAGCATCGAGGTCGCGCTGACCGCGCTCGAGCGCGCCAACAAGATCCGAGACGCCAGGGAACCTGACCCCGCTCGACGAGCCGAGGCGCGCTTCATGCTTGCGCGCGCCCTCTGGGAGCAGGGCGCGGATCGGGCACGCGCGCACACGCTCGCAGTGACCGCCCGCGACGAGCAGAGGCAATCTCCCGACACCCCCGCGCGCACGCGCGAGCTGGCGGAGATCGAAGCGTGGCTCGCGTCGCGCGCGGCGGGCTGAAGGTTCCCCCGCCGCTCGCGAGACTGGGCGCCAGCGCGGTGCGCTAGTTCGCGATCGCGATGGTCCACTGCTGGCTGGCAGCGGCGGTGTAGCTTTGCTGCACGACCGCGGCGCCACTCGCCGCGCTGGCCGCGCGGACGCCCAGGCACAGGCCGCCCGCGGCATTCGAGCCCCAGTTGCAGATCGAGTACGCTCCGCCGCCGATGGGACGAACCATCCACTGCTGGTAGGCCGCCTTCGTGAACGCCGACTGCTGCGCCTGCAGATCGGTCGCCGTGCTCTGCTTGGGCAGCGTGAGGCTCTCGCCGCTGTTGCGGTTGACGATGTTGTAAGTCGGGAACGCATAGAGGCCGCTGGTGTTCGACATTGCATTGAACCCGAACTTCTGGCTCGCCGACGACTTGTATGCCGTCTGAGCGATCAACGCGCCAGCCTTGGTGCTGGAGCCGGCAACATCGAGGCAGAGCCCGCTGGCGCGGTTGCAGATCTTGTAGTTGGTGGGGGCGTCGAAGTTCCGGTAAACCGTCAGTACGTTGCTGTAGCCGCTACACGCCGTGTAGCCGTCCGAGGCCATGCCGCCGATGACCGACGGATAGCTGTTGGTGATGTCGAGGTGGGTCGCGGTGCCGTTCGATGCCGTGCAACTGGTTCGGCACAGGCCAGGCGTCCCGAAGGGATTGGCGTAGGGTGCACCGACCTGACCGGATCCGAGCCGCCCGGGAACGACCCCCGAGTCGAAATCGTTGCCGTTGCAGTAGTACGCTTGCGGCGACGAGGTGAAGATGTTGCCGAAGAACGAACCCTCTTGATAGGGATAGTCGTATGTGTAGCCCCAACCCACGTCGGGATCGTTGCTGACGAGCCAGAGATTGATGTGCTGGCCCGTCGTATTGACGTGCGCCATCAAGCAGGCGGTCATGATCTCCTGGCAATGCGTGTCGCACGTGCCGGTCTCCCATTGCGGAGCCAGGCCGAGCGCGCCGTTGAAGGTGTACGACGTTCCAGTGCTCGGATCGGTCTTGGTGATGCTATGCCCGGTCGGCAACGCGCAACGCACCAGATAGGAGGCGGTCGATCGCGCGTCGGCGGTGCCGAGAAAGCCGTTCGACATGAACAGGCCGTTCGACATGAACAGGCCGTTCGACATGAACAGGCCGTTCGACATGAACAGGCCATTCGACATGAACAGGCCGTTCGACATGAACAGGCCGTTGATGTCCGGCAAGCCGTTGGTCGTGAGCAGATCCGAATCGACGCTTTGCTGGCTCTCGGTTCCCCGTGTCCCCGCACATCCCCCCGCACCCGCCGCCAAAAGAACACACCCAACCAATGCCGGCCACCGGCCGATTTCGAGACTGCTCATTCTCTCTCCCTTCGAGGCCAATCAGTATTCGATTGCGATCTGACAACTCTCGGGAGAAGCAGTATCCCTGCCAAGATTTGTAATTCGAAATACGGGTCGTCACGCGTGCCAGCACGCGTGGCGGCGCAAATTCCGTTGTCACATGAAGCCAATGCGTTGCGCGATGAGCAACAACGCGACGCTTCGATGGCGGGCCGCCGGCCACGCCGACAGCGAAGAACATCGCGGTACCACGCGCGTAACAGCGCACATGGCCCCGCACGTCAGTGAGTGGCTGGCCCTGTCAGCGAAACTCGATGGTCGAGATCCGGCCGATCTTCGTGGCGTCGAACAGCTTCAAGAGCACGCTGTGCGTCCCCGAGACGCCGCGCGCGTCGATTGACACGGTCTCGTCCTGCTCGGCGTCGCCGGTGCGCTTGACGTCGAGCACGCCCAGGCGCTTGCCGTCCTCGAGCCAGACTTCGATCCGCGCACCCGCGCGGTGGGCCGCCAGGTGCGCCGTGAACGTACGGACGTTCCCGCCGCCGCGGCCAAAGTCGACGCGCTCGAAGCGCGCGGCGCTCAGCTTGGCGCTCGGCTCGAACGCCTCGTTCTTGGCGGCGCGCGTGCCGTCGAGCTGGTCCGCGTTCCCCGCCTCGATCCGATTGCGCAGGTAGGTCGTGATCGGGGACGACCAGCGGCGGCCCTGAGGGTCCTTGCAGCTGGTGGCCGCGCATCGCTCGCTGCCGTCGGACAGCCGCGTGCAGCGCATCTCGCACGCGTCCTCGCAGCGGCCGGCATCGGCGAACTCGGCCAATCCCGTGCAGCTCGCCGGCTCCAGCGCGCAGAAGCGTTTCACCTGCGCTGCCTTCTCGACGTCGCGGCCGCGGCACGCATAGGCTTCGCCCGAAAAAACATTACCGAAAAACGCGCCCTCCTGGTGAGGAAATCCCAGGTCGTCTTCATTCGGCGACAAGGTCGCCGCCAGAGACGGAGCGGTGCTGAGCAGGCTCAGCTGCACGTGCTTGCCCGTGCGGTTGATGAGCGCGATGAGACACGAGGATACTTTCTCCTGGCAGCTTCGATCGCAGGTGCCGTCGCGCCACTCGGGAGCGAGGCCGAGCATGCCCGGAAGCTTGTCGACGTGGCCGCCGGCGTCGGGCGGGCCGTCCAGAGACTGATCCGAGCGAAGAGCGCAGCGGGCGGCGTACTTGAGCAGCATGGCCTGAAACTCGCTTTGCTGCTGCGCCGCCACCGTCGATTGCGCCGTCGGCAGGCCGTTGATGATCACTCGAGCGGGCTCGGCGCGAGGCGCCTCCACCAGAAACGGCGCGGGAACCAGGGCCGCGATCAAACCCGCGGCGATGATGCTGGTCGGGAAGAGAGAGCACACGCCCGCGGTCCCCTGCGAGGGTGAATTCGACAAGGGTTACTTCTGCGCCGCCGTCGTCGACGACAGGGGCCGGCTCGGGTCGATCCCGTTCGACGTCCAGATCGCCGCCCGCGCCGCGCGCACCTCGGACGAGGACGGCAGCCCGTTGATCGCGCTCAGTCCGTTGATCGCGCTCAGTCCGTTGTGCAGGTTCAGCCCGTTGTGCAGGTTCAGCCCGTTGATCGAGTTCAGCCCGTTGTGCAGGTTCAGCCCGTTGAT
>Ga0265314_10001450_pt1 | contig 26508 bp, 20 predicted proteins | sample 4126metaG_FD_203106 | JGI IMG/M metagenome (GOLD analysis project Ga0265314, IMG submission 203106) | Rhizosphere microbial communities from Carex aquatilis grown in University of Washington, Seatle, WA, United States - 4-1-26 metaG | ecosystem: Host-associated > Plants > Roots > Rhizosphere >... | reverse complement strand
GCCTACGGGTTCCCCGGGCGGCGGCAGACCCGGTGGATCCGCGGGGTGCACCAGCTCACCGTGGACGAGGTGCGGTCGGGCGTGCTGTTCGACGACGCGGTGGCGCGGACGGCCTGGCCGGTGGAACTGCATGACCGCAGCGACGGCTACGTGTGGGAGATGTTTCCCGCCGACCACGTGCACTCCGTGCCGCTGCGGTCGCTGCTGCCGCCGGGCGCGCACAACCTGGTCGCCGCGGGGCGGTGCGTCGACGGCGACGCCGCCGCGCTGTCCAGCGTGCGGGTGATGGGGCCCTGCTCGGCGATGGGCCACGCCGCCGCGCACGTGCTCAAGCTGGCGGCCGACGGTAGCAGCCCGCTCTCGTTCGGTGGAAAAGATCACGACTCACTGACCAGCGTGCACGACATCGACGTGGGCCTGCTGCGGTCACGCATCGCCGCGAACCTCGGGCTCACCGGCACCTCCGGGGGGCGCTGATGTTCCTGACCGACGAGGAAAAGCGGATGCGGGACGGCGCCGAGGGCGACGCCGTGGCGGCCGCGATGGACCTGCTGATCCGGTACGGCTACGCGCTCAACGCGGAGCGGCTGTGCGACATACGGAACGTGGCGGGCACGATGACCCAGCCGTCCCCCGTCAAGGCGCGGCTGGTCGCCGAGGGCGGCTGGGACAAGGCGTTCGCCGTGATCAACCTGGACAGCGACCTTGACCTGACCGTCCCGCAGATGCGGGTGCCGACCTGCCAGCTGCAGCACGGCTTCGGGCCCGACTCGGTGGACATCGTGCCCTATCCCAGGGCCAACGTTGAACTGCAGGACGACGCCGAGGCGTTCTACGGGCGGCACGGGGTGAACATCCTCGCCACCTGCACCCCGTACCAGGTGGGGAACCTGCCGCTGCGCGGCGAGCACTGCGCGTGGATGGAGTCGTCCGCGGTGATCTACGCCAACTCGGTGCTCGGCGCGCGGACCAACTGCGAGGGGATCGCGTCGACCGGAGCGGCGTCGCTCACCGGGAAGATCCCCTGCTGGGGCAATCACCGGGAAGAGAACCGGCTCGGCACGCACCTGATCTCGGTCGAGGGCCATACCGTGACGTCGTTCCAGGACTGGGGGATGCTCGGCTACTTCGCCGGCGGGGTCGCCGGCGAGGACCATCCCGTCATCACCGGCGAGATCTCCCGGCCCGACCTGACCGAGCTGAAGCACTTCGGCGCGGCGGCGGCGACCTCCGGCGGCGTCGAGCTCTACCACATCCCGGGGATCACGCCGGAGGCGCCGTCGGTTGAGGCGGCGTTCGGCGGCTCAGCCAAGGCGGTACCGGACGCGGTCGTCTATGGCCCCGCCGAGCGCCGCCAGATGTACGAGACGCTCAACGAGATCGGGTCGTCCGCCGACGTGGACTTCGTGCTGCTCGGCTGCCCGCACGCCTCCGTCGACCAGATCAGGCAGGCCGCCGCGCTGCTCGACGGCAAGCGGCTGTCGGCGGGAACCGAGCTGTGGATCATGGCGCCGCGCGCGCTGAAGGTGATGGCGGACCGCTCCGGCTACACCGAGGTGATCGAGCGGGCCGGCGGCCGGGTGCTGGCGGACTCCTGCCCGGCGATGTCACGGGCCGCGCCCGCGGGGACGCGGGTGTTCGCCACGGACTCCGCCAAGCAGGCGCACTACCTGCCCGCGATCCTCGGCATCGAGGCCTGGTTCGGGACGCTCGAGGAGTGCGTCGCCGCGGCCGTCACCGGGCGCTGGAACGGGGGGCTCAGCGAATGAGCGACCCCAGAATCATCTTGCGCGGGAGGTCGGTTGTCCCGGGAAGGGTCGAGGGCGAGGCCCTCGTGTCGCACGAGCCGATCTCCGGGTGGGGCGGGATCGACCCCGCCCGCGGCGTGATCACCGAGGTCAGGCACGAGCTGTTCGGTGTCTGCTTCGCCGGCAAGATCCTGGTGTTCCCCAGCGCCAAGGGGTCATCGGGCTGGTCGGGGTTCTTCCAGACCACGCGGCTGTCCGGCACCGCGCCGACCGGGATGATCATCGGCCGGATCTCCGCGAAGTCGGCGCTCGGCGCGGTCGTCACGCGCGTGCCGGCGATCACCGACCTGGACGCCGACCCGTGTGAGGTCATCGCCACCGGCGACTGGGTGCTTATCGACAACGCGACCGTGGAGGTGACTAAACGATGAGCCTGCGCTCCAACTACGAGCCTGGCACGTCCAGGTGGGCGACCCGCCGGGCGCAGTGGCTCGCGCTCGGGCTGTCCGACGCGGACATGCTCAAGCCGAAGATCGCGATCGTGAACACGTCCTCGCAGCTGGCGATCTGCTTCAGCCACCTGGACGAGATCGCCAGGCAGGCCAAGCGGGCAATCGACGCCGCGGGCGGCATCGGCTTCGAGGTGCGGACCGCGGCGCCGAGCGACTTCATTCACAGCGCCGGGCACCGCGGCGGCTACATCCTGTCCGCCCGCGACCTGATCACCAACGACATCGAGATGCAGGTCGAGGGCGCGCAGCTGGACGGGATGATCTGCCTCGCCTCGTGCGACAAGACCGCCCCGGGCCAGCTGATGGCCGCGGCCCGGCTGAACATCCCGACGATCATCGTCGCCTGCGGCTACCAGGCCAGCGGCTCCTACCAGGGCAGGCACTGCGACATCGAGGACGTGTTCCTGGCCGCGGGCCACGTCGCCAGCGGGCGGCTCAGCGTCGGCGAGCTGACCGAGATGAGCGGCAGCGCGGTGCTGTCGCCCGGCGTGTGCGCCGGGATCGGCACCGCCAACACGATGCACCTGGCCTGCGAGGCACTCGGCATGGCGCTGCCGGGATCGACGCCGGTCCGCGCGAACAGCGAGCCGATGTGGCGGGCCGTCGACGCGGCCGCCGCCCGGATCGTGCAGCTGGTGGCCGAGGACCTCAAGCCGCGCGACATCATGACCCCCGCGGCGTTCGGTAACGCGGTCACCGCCATCTTGTCGGTCAGCGGGTCGATCAACTCGGTCAAGCACCTGCAGGCGGTGGCGGCCGAGGCCGAGTGTGACGTGGACGTGTACCGGCTGTTCGAGACCCTGGCCGACGAGGTGCCGCTGCTCACCGCGATCCGGCCCAACGGCGAGACGCCGATCGAGGACTTCGAGGACGCCGGCGGCACCCGGGCGCTGATGAAGCAGCTGGAGCCGCTGCTCGACGGGGGCGCGCTGACGGTGACCGGGCGGACCGTGGCGGAGAACCTCGACGGGGCCGCGGTCGCCGACGCGGAGACGATCAGGCCGCCCGGGCGGGCACTCGGGCGGCGGCCGACGATCGTGCTGATCCGGGGCAGCCTCTGCCCCGACGTCGGGATCGTCAAGCTGGCCGTCGCCGACGACCGGCGGCTTGAGTTCAGCGGGCCGGCCAAGATCTTCGAGTCCGCGCAGGAGGCCCTGGACGGGGTCAAGGCGGGCCAGGTCGAGCCCGGCCAGGTCGTGGTGCTGCGCGGCCTTGGCGTCACCGGCTCACCCGGCATGGGCATGGCCTCCGCGCTCGTCTTCGCGCTCGACGGCGCCGGGCTCACCGGCCAGGTCGCCGTGGTCACCGACGGCCAGCTGTCCGGCCTGGTGAACAAGGGCATCGTGGTCGGCGAGATATCGCCGGAGGCGGCGGCGGGCGGGCCGATCGGGCTCGTCCGCGACGGGGACGTCATCCGCATCGACGTGCCGGCCAGGACCGCCGACCTGGAGGTTCCGCCGGAGGAACTAGCCGAACGCAAGCGTGCGCTGACCGCCGCGCCGCGTGGGCGCCCGGTCGAGGTCGGCTGGCTTTCTGTCTACCAGCGACTCGTCCGGCCGCTGCCTGAGGGCGCGGTGCTGCGGCCGAGGAGGGAGGCGTCATGAGCGAGCTTGCGAGCGAATCAGTAAGTACAGTGCGTCCGCGAATGCGGACTCCGAGCGCCAGCGAGGTGTCCTCATGAGCGCGACCAGCGGAAATCACAGCGGAAACCCTAGCGAGAGCGGCGTCGCGCTCGCCGTCACCGGGCTGTCGGTCGCCTACGGGAACGTGGTCGCGGTGCACGACGCCACGTTCGCCGTGGCCGAGGGCGACGCGTGCGCGATCACCGGCCCGAACGGCAACGGCAAGTCCTCGATCCTGATGGGCGTCACCGGCATGGTGCGCCGCCGCGGCGAGGTGGCGATCTTCGGCACGCCGGCCAGGAACGGCGACGTCAAGTGGGCGGCCAGGCACGGGCTCACGCTCGTGCCCGAGCGCCGCCAGCTCTACCCGGAGCTGTCCACCGCGGACAACATCATCCTCGGCTGCTACACGTGGACGAGAAGCATCGGGAAGGCACGAAGATCCGACGCCTACGGTCGTGCGGTCGACCTGTTCCCTGAGCTGAAGCCGCACCTCAAGCAGCTGGCGGGCACCCTGTCCGGCGGCCAGCAGCAGATGGTGGCGATCGCCCGCGGGCTGGCCGCCAACCCGAAGATCCTCGCCGTCGACGAGCCGTGCCTCGGCCTCGCCGAGGCGGTCGCCAAGCGCGTCTACGACGTGCTGGCGCAGATCCACGCGGCGGGCACCACGCTGATCATCGTCGAGGAGGCACCGCGCCGGGCCCTGACCCTGTGCAACCGGCGCGTCGAGGTGCGCAACGGAATGGCGGGTGCGGCATGAAGTTCGGCAACCTCCTCATCGCCGGGATCACCACCGGCTCGATCTACGCGATGTTCGCGGTCTGCGTCTCGGTCTGGTACCGGGTCTCCAACATCCTCAACCTGGCCGTCGGCGACTTCGCCATGGTCGGCGCGCTCGGCGTGGACAACCTGTACCGGGTCAAGGGGCTGCCGCTGCCTGTCGCCATCATCACCACGCTGGTGGTGGTGGCGGTGTTCGCCTACCTCTACGACCAGGTGGTGCTGCGTATCGCGCAGGACGGCAGGCGGCCGATCGAGGGCATCGTCATCACGTTCTTCTTCACCTTCGCGCTGTCGTTCTTCATCGACGGGGTGGCCAAGGTGCTGTTCGGGACCGACGTGCACGCCGCGCCGACCCTGTGGGGCGGCCCGGCGCTCACCCTGGGCAGCCTCAACTTCGAGCGCGCGGGCCTGCTGGTGCTGGCCTGCGCGGTCATCATCGGCGGGGCGTTCTGGCTCTACATCAGGTTCACCCTCGGCGGCAAGGCGCTTGAGGCGAGCGGCGAGAACTCGCTCGGCGCGCGGATCGTCGGGATCGACACCAGGCAGTACCGGCGGCTGATCTTCATCGGGACCGCGGTGATCGCCGCCTTGTTCGGCATCGTGGAATCGCCGATCACCGGGTTCACCTACCTGTCCGGCGCGACGATCTCGCTCACCGGGTTCCTCGCCGCCGCCTACGGCGGGTTCCGCAAGCCCGGCCGGGCGCTGGTCGCCGGGCTGTTCATCGGCGTGCTCGAAGCGATGCTCGGCGGCTACGTCAGCGCGGAGTACGGCGACACGGTGCTGTACGCGATCCTCGCGGCGGCGATCCTCGCCTGGCCGCGCGCCCTTGGCTTCGAATCGGCGGTAAGCGGATGAACCAGTTCCTGACCGCGTCGGCGCGGGCGTTGGCGTGGAGCTCAGCGGTCGCGTCGTCGCGGGCCGCGCGGCAGGTGCCGCGCGGCGGGGTGCCGTCGGTGATCGTCCTGGTGGCCGGCGCGATCATCGTGCTCAATTACGGGCTGCTGTACACCGGGTCCGTCTTCGTGCTGTCGGCCTGCTACGCGATCGTCACCGCGGGCATGGCCGTGCAGATCGGGTTCAGCCAGCAGATCGCGTTCTCGCAGTCGGTGTTCTTCGGGGTCGGCGCCTACGGCGTCGCCATACTGAACAGCCACCTGCACATGTCCGTGCTGCTCTCCGGGGTCGTCATGGTGGTCGCGGCGGGCCTGATCGCGCTGCTGCTCGGCTCGGTGGTCACCCGTGCCTCCGGCCTCGCGCTGGCCGTGGCCACGCTGATGCTCCCGCTGATCGCGGTGGGCTACGTCTCCGGCACGGACTTCCTCGGCGGCCCGGTCGGCTCTCCGCTGAACGGCACGCTGTGGCCGGGCGGAGGATCGACCACCCTGGTCGCGCTGGGCGGCGGCCTCATCGTGGTCGTGCTGCTCGCGGCGGTGGTGTTCATCGCGTCACGGATCCTGTCCTCGGACATCGGCCTCGAGCTGTTCGTGCTGGGCGTCGACGAGCGGACCGCGGCCGCGCTCGGGGTCCGCACGCCGCGCCGCAAGCTCGAGCTGTTCGTGCTCGGCTGCGTCTGCGCCGCCCTGGGCGGCGTGGTCTACGCGGGCACGCAGCAGTTCGTGCCGGAGACCGTGATCGACCCGACCACCGAGCTGGCCCTGCTGATCATGCTGTTCATCGGCGGGCGGCGCTCGCCCATCGGCGCGGTCATCGGCGCGCTTGTCATCCAGTACCTGCAGGGCGCGAGCAACTGGGTAAGCGTCAACATCCTCATCGTCGAGGGCGTGCTCCTCACCGTGGTGCTGCTGGTAGACCCGGAGGGGCTCTCCGGCATCGTCCAGACGGGGATCGCCTGGCTGCGCGGGAAGTCCGAGCCGGCCAGCGCGCCCGCGGACCTGGCGGCCGCGGAGCTGGCCGGCGCGGAACTGGCCGGCGCGGAACTGGCCGGCGCGGAACTGGCCGGCGCGGAACTGGCCGGCGCGGACCCGCCAGCGGCCGCGGTGGCGCCGGCGGCCAGCGCCGGCCGGGAATCGCCTGACGAGATCGCTGGCCCGGACGCGCGGGACGCGACGCTGCTCGAGGTGCGCGGCGTCTTCAAGGAGTACGGCGGCCTCAGCGTGCTGCACGACGTGACGCTCGCGCTGCCCGGACGCGGCCTGTTCGGGCTGTGCGGCCCGAACGGCGCCGGCAAGTCCACCCTGCTCAACGTCATCGGCGGCAGCGTGGCGCCGTCGTCGGGTGAGGTCATCTTCGCCGGCACCGACATCACCAGGCGGCCGCCGCACGAGCGGTTCTACCAGGGCATCAGCCGCACCTTCCAGGCCGTCCACCTGATCAAGGGCCGCACCGTGCTCGACAACGTGGCAGTCGCCTGCCTGGCCTCCCACACCGCGTCGATCGTCACCAGGATCGGGCGCAGCCGCCTCGACGCCGCCCGCGCGAAGGCGACCCGCACCCTGGCCGACCTGGGCATGGCGCACCTCGCCGACCGTGAGGTATCCAGCCTCACGCTGGAGACGCAGCGGATGGTCGAGCTGGCCCGGGCGCTGGCCTCCAGCCCGCGGCTGCTACTGCTCGACGAGCCGGCTTCCGGCCTGTCGGAGGAGCAGCGGCAGCGGCTGGCCACGCTGCTCGTCACGCTCGCCGACCGCACCTGCGTGCTGCTCGTCGAGCACGACCTCGCCCTGGTAGCCCAGGTCAGCGAGCGGATCTTCGTCCTGTCCGGCGGCCACCTCGTCTTCGACGGCGGGCCCGCCGACTTCCGTTCCTCACCCGTCGTCAACTCGCTGCTCGTCGGCAGCTGAAAGGACATCGACAAGAAAGGCCCTGTTATCAGGAGCACATTCCAGAAGGGAAGAACAATGATTCGAAGACGAGTTACGTTCAAGATAGCAGCCGCGGCTGGTGCCGCCTTGCTGGCCAGCGCGCTCGCCGCGTGCAGCGGCGGTGGCGGCGGTGGCGGCGGTGGGGGCGGTGGCTCCGCGAGCACCGCCTCCACCATCGTCGCCTGCGGCGACGAGGCGCTCTCGGGGGTATACGCCCAGATCGGCGAGTCCGACAACTGGGGCGCTGAGGCGTACTTCAAGTACATCGACGCCCACGGCGGCATCCTGGGCCACCAGGTCAAGTACATCAACCTGAACAACCAGTCGAACGCGGCGCAGTCCGAGCTTAACGCGAAGAAATGCATCCAGACCTACCACGCGCAGGTCATCGTCGGGCCCGAGTCCGGCGCCGACACCGAGTCGGCGCTGCCGATCGCGATCGCCAACAAGACGATCCTGATCAGCCTGTCCTCCGGCTGGCAGACCAACGGCTACCCGGCGAGCGAGCTGAACTCCTGGGGCTTCCCCGGCTTCTACGACGTGTTCGCGCAGGACCAGATCGCCTCGGTGAAGAACCTGATCGTGCCCAGGCACTACACCAGGGTCGCGCTGCTCGAGGACAACTGCGGCTCGGTCTGCCTGGCCAACCAGGCCACCGTGCAGCAGCTGGCCGCGCAGAACGGATTCCAGCTCGTCTCCACCCAGATCGACCAGGTGGGCGCCACCGACGTCACCCCGCAGGTGCTCGCCATGCTGGCCGCCAAGCCGCAGATCATCCTCTTCGGCCTGGTGCCAGGCACCGACTCGATCACGGCCATCAAGGCCATCAGGGCGCAGGACCCGACCATCCCGATCAGTGAGTGCTCCGGGTGCGAGATCCCCAGCTTCGTCTCGGCGGCCGGCGGGCCGACGGCGATGCAGAACATCTACGTGCTCGGGTCAATGCGCAACTGGCTGACCCAGGCTTCGGCAGGCACCAGCCAGGTCGACAAGGACACCGCGGCCGGCCTGACGACGTACATCGCCGGCATGCAGGCCGCCGGCCTCGGCAACGACAACGCGATCGAGAACAGCCAGGAAGGCTGGGACGCCGGGCTCGAGATCAACTGGGCGATCACGCAGGCCGGCACCCTGGACGAGACCAAGGTGATGCAGAAGCTCCAGAACCTGGACATCAACACGCTTGGCATCGTCTGGACCAGGACCCCGTCCAACTACGAGAGCTACAGCAACGTCGACGCCGCCATGGCGATCATCAACCCGGACGGCTCGGCCAGCCTCTACAACCCAGCGAGTTAACGAGGATACGGAACGGGGGCGGGTATCACCTGCCCCCGTTCTGCTCATTCTCGGGCTCCTCAGCCGCGCCCGCCCGCCGCCGCCGCCGCGAGCTCCTTGCGGTAGCGCTCGTACTGGTCGATCTCCCGGCCGGTCGCGAGCAGCACCAGGTCGTGGGTGACCTCGGCCACCTGGTCGCGCATGGCCTGCTCGATGGCCTCCCGCTCCCGGTCCGCGGTGGCGGCGGCCAGGTTACGGCAGCTGACCGCCGTCACGTAGCCGAGGGCCAGCATCGCGGCCGCCATGATCAGCAGCCACGGGATCAGCGAGACCTCGCTGATCCACCCTTGGTGGCCGCCGGCCGCCCGGACCACCCCGATCACCACGGAAAGGCCGATGCCGACGGCGGCGATCACGGTCAGCAGCCACTGCCAGGCCGTGACGAGCCCCCACCAGGCCGGCGAGCGTGACCACTCTCCGGTGGCCACCTTGTGCACGGCGCCCGCCAGCGCCTGCGGCACCATGCTCGCGTTGCACCGCGCGGCATCGCGCAGCGAGCCTGCCCACGGCGCCGGGAGGTCGCCGCCCACCGCGTCGGCGAACGTGGTGATCGCGTTGTCCACCTCGGACTGCTGCGCCTGGCCGGCCCCGGCGTCGGCGGCCACGGTCGCCTGTGGGCCGGTCACCGCGCGCAAGCCGCGGATCGGGTCGCGCCGGCCGGCGAGCAGATGGCCGGCCGGCCATCCGGTGCGCCGGGCCGCCTGAACGTCGCGGCCGCTGGCCATGGCCTGCACCACCGCGGTCAGGCCGGCGGCGCGCGCGAACGCGCCGATGAGCTGCTCCGCCGGCTTCCGCGGTACGCTGGCGGCCGGGTCGGCGCCTTCTCGCTTATCGCCGTCTTGCGCGACCTCTTCCCACGGCGGCCGGGACGGCTTCGGCGCCGGGATCGCGTCCGCCGTCTCGTCCTCGTCGAGTTCCCACGGCGGCAGGGACGGTCCGGCGGGCGACTCCGGCAGCGGCGCGGCGAGCGGCCCGGCCGCGGGGATGAGGACCGAGTCCGGCGCCAGCTGCGGGCCGGCGTACCCGGCGAAGCTGTCAACGAGCGCGTCGATGTCGGCGGCGATCCTCATCCCGGCGGTCCGGTTGCGTCGCACCGTTTCCATGAGCAGGTCACGCAGCTCAAGCAGGCCGAGACCGGTCTGCGCGGAGACGCCGAGCAGCGGCGTGTCGCCCAGGCCCTCGGCGTCAAGCAGCCGGCGCAGGTCCTCGCCGCACTCCCGCGCCTGCTGCGGCGAGAGCAAGTCGAGCTGATTAAGCACGACGGCGAACACGCCGGCGTGCCCGGCTAGCGGGATCAGGTACCGGTTGTGCACCGCGGCGTCGGCGTACTTCTGCGGGTCGAGCACCCAGATGACCATGTCGGCCAGCTTCGACAGCCGGTCCACCGCCGCCATGGACGCCGCGACGACGGAGTCGTGGTCGGGCAGGTCGAGCAGGATCAGGCCGTCAAGGTCGGATTCCCCCGAGTCGAGGACGCTGGCCCGCGCGTACCGGTGCCGGCGCTGCACGCCCAGCCAGTCGAGCAGCGGGGCGGCGCCCTGCATGCCCCACACGCACGCGTGCGCGTGCCTGGTGGTGGGCCTGGTCACCCCGGGCGGCGAGAAGGTCGCCCCCGCCAAGGCGTTGAACAGCGACGACTTACCGCTCCCGGTTCCGCCCCCGAGGGCGACCACCGTGTGGTTGCCGGACAGCCGCAGTCGTTCGCCGGCCCGCGTGAGCACCGACTCCGCGTCGTCGAGCAGCGCCTGGCTGAAACCGGTGCCGTCGTCCGCGCCCGGCGCGCGCGGCTCCGGCTGGCCGGGCCTTGTCCGGCCGATACGTATCAGCTCGGCGAGCGCGTCGAGGCGCCGGGACAGGTCATGATCGGCCATCCGCATCGGGCCGGTGTGAAAGATGCTCATCGGGTCGCCTCGAGCGCGTACTCGGCCTGGTACAGCCGGACCGAGGCGACCGCGTCGACCGGGCCCATTTCGTCGAGGACCTCGGCGAAGCGCAGCAGCTCCTCGTCGAGCAGCAGCCCGATCCGCTGGTGCAGGTCCTTCCTCGCCCGCGCGACCAGCGCCTCGGACTCGGAGTTGCCGACGACGGAGGCAAGCACATCCCTGGGCACCGAGCCGATACTGTCCTTGCCTTCGCCAGCGGCCTGGCGGTCGCTGGCGGCCTGGCGGGCGACCGGGAACGCGCCGCCGCCCTGGCGTGACATCGCGAGCATCGCAACCATCGCGACCACGGTCACCGGGGCGATGTCCTGCACGGCTCCGCCGCCTGGCCACCGGGTGACCTCCGACTGCATGAGTCGCATGAGCTGATCTTGCCACGCGCTGACGGCCCGCGAGACGCGCAGCCGCAAGTCGGGGGCCGACCGGTCAAACGCTCCCTGCTTGGCGGGCAGGCCGACCGTCCCTGACGCCTCCTGTGGCGTGGTGCCGAAGGCCGACTCGAACTCGCGGGCGGCCCGCTCGTCACGGACCCGGCTGGCGTCGGCGGCCGCGAGCAGGGCCGCACCGCCCGGGTTATCCCGCCAGACGAACGACACCTGCTCCGCCGCGCGGTCCGCCACCGAGACGACAAGCGCCTGCAGCGCGTTACGCAGCGCCGTCTCAAGCGCCGCGTACCTGGTGGTGGTCGCGTCGGTGCGGGCCCGCTTGCCACCGCGCCGCAGCCCGGACAGGCCGCGCCTGCTGCGCAGTGCCTCACTCAGGTCGCCGCTCGCCGCGTAGTCCTGCCAGCGCGCGAGCACCTCGCCAGCCAGCAAGCGGCCGTCGCAGGTGCCGTCGTCGAAGTCCGCGAGCGCGGCGGCGAAGGCGGCCTCGGCCTCCCGGCGCAGCCGGGTGCGGAGCACGACCTGAGCGTCCACGTGCGCCGCCAGCCGCGGCACGCGGACCTTGAAGGTGTCGAGCATTCCGGCCATCGTCTGGCTGAGCACCGCGACCCGGCGGTCGGAATGCTGCGCGGTCTCGTTCAGCCAGTCCCTGATCGGCTGGAAGATGTCGTCCGGCAGGAAGCCGTCGACGATCCCCGTCTCCGGGATGACGAACCGGTTCTCCGCCTGGATGCCGTTGGCGTCGAGCATCGCGCTGAAGTGGGCGACGAGCTCGGTGCGGTGGCTCGGCGGTACCCGGGACAGGACCACGCCGAGCGCCGCGCCGCGCTCACGCGCGTGCTGCAGCAGCTCCCAGACCGGGGCGTCCGCGTAGCGGCTCGCGCTGGTCATGAACAGCCACAGGTCCGACGCGTCGAGGAACTGATAGGCGAAGTCATAGTGCGCGCGCACCACGGAATCGATGTCCGGCGTGTCGAGCAGCGCGATCCCCTTGGTCATCCCCTCGCTGGCGGCGAGCACGAGCAGCCCGTCCCGCCCCGGCCTAACCAGCCCCTCCTGGCGGACCCGCGGCAGCGTGGGCAGGAACATGTTCTCCGCGAACCAGTGGATGTCATCGGGATGACAGGCGAGCACCGGCGAGTTGGTGGTGGGCCGCCGGACGCCCGTCTGGCTGACCTGGGTGCCGACGATGCTGTTCACCAGCGTCGACTTGCCGGCGCCGGTGGAGCCGACCAGCGCCACGAGCAGCGGCGCGGACGACTGGCGGACCCGGGGCAGCAGGTAGTCGTCGATCTGGCTGAGCAGCTTGGCGCGTTCGGCGGTGGTCTCTTCGGCGCCGGGGATGTCGAACACGAGCGGAATGGCGGCGATCCGCTTGCGCAGGTTCAGCAGGGTCGCTTCGAGCAGGCGGGCATCAACGCGGACACGCGGCCGGTCCCAGCGCTCGCCTGCTTGCTCCAGTTCCCCGCCGTGCGTGCGTGACTCGCCTTGCCCGGTGCTCTTGCCCTGCTCGCCGTTTTCACCGGGCGACGGTGACTGTTCCGCCGTCGCGCCCATACCTTCCATGGTCCCGCCTGCTTTGTGCTCGTAAATGTCCTTCGCCAGCGGGGGTACCGGCGAAGAGGCCGCACCGTGTCGGTCTGGCCAGCGTCTCTGGCCAGCGTTAACCTAGCCGCCGAGATCCTGGGCGAGCGCGGCGACTTCCGCCGCGATGGCCACCACGCGGCCGATGACCACCACGGCCGGCGGCCGGATGCCTTCGTCCGCTAGGCGTCTCTCGACGTCTTCTAGCGTTGAGTAAATTGTGCGCTGTGTGGGCATGGTACCGTTCGCGATTACCGAAACAGGACTATTCCCCCGCCGTCCATGTTTCATGAGCGTTCTCGTGACCGCGCCTACGCGTTTCAATGACATCAGGAGCACCAGAGTTCCCTCGGACCGGGCCAGGGCCGGCCAGTCCACGCCGGAGTCCTCGTCGCCCGGTGGCACGTGCACCGAGATCACGTGGAAGTCCTGTGCCATCCCCCGGTGGGTGACCGGCAGCCCGGCGGCGGTCGGCACGCCGATCGCGCTGCTGACGCCGGGAACCACCGTCACCGGCACGCCGGCCCGCAGGCAGGCCAGCATCTCCTCACCGCCGCGGCCGAACACGAACGGGTCACCGCCCTTCAGCCGGACCACGAACTTACCGCTCGTCGCGTGCGCCACGAGCGCCTCGTTGATCTCGTCCTGCGACATCTGCCGGCGGTAGGGGACCTTGCCCGCGTCGATGACCATGACGTCGGGCGACAGCTCCGCGAGCAGTTCGCGCGGCCCGAGGCGGTCGGCGACCACGACGTCCGCCTCGGCGAGCAGTTGCCTGCCCCGGACCGTGATGAGGTCGGGGTCACCAGGACCGCCGCCGACCAGGGCCACGCCGGCAGGCCTTTTCCTGTGGTGGCGGGCGGCGATGGTGCCGTCGCGCAGGCCTGCGGTGACCGCGTCGCGGATGGCGGCGCTGTGCCGGGGATCGCCGCTGAGGACCCCGACGCTGGTATCGCCGGCCGTCCCCGAGGCGGGCGTCCACGCCGTTGAGGCGACCGCGTCGTCGGCGCGCACGCACCAGGTGCGGTTCGCCTCGGCCTCGTGGGATACCGCGGCGTTCACCTCAGCGCGGTTGGTGCAGGCGATGACCAGCCAGGCACCCGCGCAGTCGCCGTTAGCGTAGGCGCGGTGCTGCCAGTCGATCCTGCCGTGGGCCGCGAGCTCCTCGAGGGCAGGGGTGACCTCCGGCGAGACCAGCGCCACGTCGGCGCCCGCGGCGAGCAGCCGCGGCACCCTTCTGGCGGCGACCGCTCCGCCACCGACCACGAGCACCCGCCGGCCGCGCAGCCGCAGGCCGAGCAGGTACGCCTCTTCCCGCTCTGCCTGTTGCCCCATCTCTCCCGGTGTTCCTCCTGTCACGGGCGCAATGTACCTCGCCGCGCGATTCGGCTCGTCGCCGGGCCACCGATCCACGCGGAATGTCAGCGGCGCACGTACCTACTCGGCAGCATCGCTCCGATTATCCACAGGATCGGGAAGACGAAGCCGATCAGGCCGAGCACCCAGTGACCCTTGCGGAAGCTGAGCACCGCGAAAACGAACATCAAGACGAGATAGATGCTGCCGAGCAGGATCCCCCAACCCGTTCCTGACATGCGCCCCCTCCGTTCGCGGCCTCGGATGCGAATCGATCCACGGCGCTGCGGCCCGCGCCCGGATGTCCCCTCGCTACAACATCCCACCCCGGACGGGACCGACTTCAATCACCCGCGCGGGGTGAACCGGCCACCCAGCTTTCCTGGCCTTCCGGGAACCGACGGCGCGAACGTGCTTGACCTGACCGAGGAACGGCCACGGCCGATCTAAGAATCGCCAGCGACGCTCCGCTGCCCGGCTCAGTAGGGCGTGGTCGCGGCGATGGCCGCACGGATTCTCCTGAGCACGAGTTCGGGCGTTCCGAAGAGCTCCTTCCAGGTGAAGTGGACCACCCGGAAGCCCGCGTCGCGCAGCCGACGGTCGCGTTCGAGCTGCTTGACCGCGTCGCTGCGGTCGCCGTACTTGCCGAGGCCGTCAGCTTCGGCGATGACGTTGTGCGCGCGCCAGAGGAAGTCGACCCGGAAGGCTTCGGAGGGGGTGAAAACGGTGGCCTGGAGTTCCGGCGAATCCAGACCGGACTGGTCGAAGATGACACGCGCGACCGACTCAAGCGGCGACTCGGCCCGCTCGTCGGCGAATTCCACGACCCGCCGTGCCTGCCTGACTCCGGGCCACCGGGCGCAGGCGTCGAGGACCTTGCCCAGTTCCGGCTGGGTGGCTTTCTCCTTGTGCAGCGCCGAGTCCGCGGCCACGACCGCGTCCGCGAACGGCAGCGTCCTCGCCAGGTCGATTACGGTTCGTGCGGCTGACGTCACCGGCAGGCTGTAGAGCCTGGTGATATGCCCCGTGGGCAGGTCGGCCGTGTGGAAGACGACGCTCGTGGGCCGCGCCCTATTCCATGGCTTACCTGGCGGGCAGGTTAGCGTCACGCTTCCTTCTGGTGGCGGGTTGAGCAGGTCAAGACGGTGAAGCAGGGCCGCGGAATGGTGGCTCGCGGCGGCGTGGTGCCCGACAGTGGTGAGGGCGGCCAGCACCCGGAGTACGTGGCACCTCGTCGCATCGGCACCAGCCCATTGCACCGCAACCCTGGTCGCGTAGACGCCCTGGCGCATGCGCACCAGGTCACCAGAAGCTGTCAGCGAGCGGACCAGGTGCGGTGGGACCCCGATGAGGTTCCACCGGCTGGCAGCCATAACACGTTTCTTACGTACCGCATCCGGAATATCACGTCGAGTCACAGTTCCATCATCGCTGAAACTCGCGGAAACTTCGACTTTCTATCAGTTTCATAGCTTCTTTCGACTCTCTATCGATTTCGGTCATTTCCATGACCGATTTGTCGGATATATGAGTCAGAAACTGATAGAGAGTCGCTGGTGGCGTCGAAACGGGCGGAACTTCAGTTTGGGTGGCGGTGCTGCCAAGGCTGGCGTGCCAGGGGTTGCGGGGCGGGTGCTTGAGGTTGCCGCCCGGGCCGCCTGTCTCGGCGTAGCCAGACAGGATGAAGCCGTTGGCGAGGGTGACCGGAGCGGCCAGGCTGGCCAGGCGGCCCGCGCCGGCCGGGTCTGGTCCTGTCACGGACCTCGCGGGCGCCGGCGGCCTTTCCTTGGCCCTAGGCGAGGAGCTTCGCGGCGGCGTCGCGGGCCCTGGCGATCTCCGGCGCCCCAAGGCCGAGCAGGCGCAGGCACGACGCGGCGATGTCGTGCGCGTAGGAGTCCCGCAGCTCACCGGACCGGCGCAGGTGAATGACCGACTCGATGACCTGCATGACCAGCGTCGCGATGAGGGCTTCATCCAGCCCGGTGGACGGGGCGGACGCCCGGCCGAGCCGCCCGTACGCGGCCTGCAGCAGTGACCGCTCCGCGCGGAACGACGCGAACTCCTCCCCCTGCACCTCCGGCATCAGGTAGAGCGTGGCGATGTTGTGCGGCGCGTCCGTCAGGGTCCGGACGTCGATGAGGGCCAGCGCGTACAGCCCGGCGGCGGGGTGGTCGCGGCAGCGGGCTTCCAGCCGCGTCGCGACCTGCAGGCTTGGCCGCACCGACTGGGTGAGCAGCTCAAGCAGGATCTCGTCCTTGCCGGCGAAGTGGTAGTAGAGCGACGCCTGCCTGATGCCGACGTGCTCGGCAATCTGCCTGGTCGTCGTCGCGGCGAGGCCCTGGCTGACGAAGAGCCCGGCCGCCGCGTCGAGTATCTCCTCGCGTGGCGGCACGCCGGCGTTGCTCGCCGGCCGCAGCCGGGGGCGGCCCGCGCGGCGCCGGTGCTCAGCCGCCTCTTCCGGCTTGCCCGTCGCTGGGGCCCGCGCGTCCGCCACGCCAGCGATTATCGCAGAGCCCCGGCCGTGAGCCGGTACACGTCTCAGGTCCGCCCGCCCCGGCCAAGCCAGGCACGCCAGCCGCCGAAGCGCGTAATGTCGGCCGCGCCCGCCACCGCCGCGGGCTCGCAGAGGAAGCCGAGCACGTTACGGCCGTCGTCCAGGCAGACCCGGCCGATCGCCATGGGGGCGGTGAGCCCGGTCATGAACTGGGCGAAGCCCGGGGCGGGCAGCCGCCACACCTCCCCGGCGATCGACGCCCCGGGTCCCTCGCCCGGCATCGACGCCTCGGATTCCTCGCCCCCGACCGACACCCTGGGTTCCTCGCCCCCGATCGACGCTTCGGGTCCCGCTGCGGGCTGCGGCCCGACCCTGACCAGGCCGGGTTTGGGCGGCCGCGTGGCCAGTGCGAACAGCCGGTAGGAGGGCGCGGTGCGGGCCGGGCCGAGGAACCTCCCGCCCGCCGCGAGCAGCTCATGGTTCAGCGGCTGCCCGCTCAGGTGCGCGCCGACGACCAGCAGGTCGACGTCGGCCGCCTCGAGGCCCGCGGCGATCTCGGCGAGCCGCCTATCGCTACCCGCCGGGCCCGTCAGCATGATGCCGAACGGGAGCCCGGCAACCGTCCCGGCCGGCACGGCCAGGGCCGCGAGGTCGAGCAGGTTCGCGAAGTTCGTGTAGGTCCCGAGTCGCGCGTTGACCCCGACCGGGTCGGCCTGCACCTCGGCGATCGACGGGTGACGGGTGGTCGCCGGGGTCAGCAGCGCGTCGCAGCCGTCGAGCGCGCGGGCGGCGGCGGCCGCGAGGCGGTCGAGGCGCTCCCGGTCCGCGAAGTAGCCGGCCGCACTGTGCTTCGCGGCGTCGAGGATGATCGCCGCGACGACCGGGTCAAGGTCGCGGCCGATGAGCCCCTCGTGCTCGCGGATGTGGCCGCCCACCGCCGTGTACCGCTCAGCGACGAACGACCCGCCGTACAGCAGGCTCGCGACCTCGAGGAACGGCGCGATGTCGACCGTGACGATCTCGGCCCCGCCTGACCGCAGGCGCGCGACGGCCGACTCGAACGCCTCCGCCCAGCCGTCGGCCAGCCCGGCGAGCTGGGCCGGCCGCGGGATGGCGACGCGGGGCTGGCCGGCGTCCGCCCCGGCGCCGGGACCGGGACGGGTACCGGGGAGGCGCCATGCGCCGCGCGGCCCGCTCCCGAGCAGGTCCGCCAGCGGGTCAGCGCCGTCGGGGCCCGCCATCACCGCGACCGCCCGGCTGGCCAGCGCCACCGATCGCGCGAACACGGTCACGCAGTCAAGCGACCGGCAGGCCGGCACCACGCCGGTGCACGGGATGACGCCCCGCGTGGGCTTGAGGCCGACGATGCCGTTGAGCGCGGCGGGGACCCGGCCCGAGCCGGCCGTGTCCGTGCCGAGGGCGAAATCGGCAAGGCCGAGCGCCACGGCGACCGCCGACCCGGAACTGGACCCGCCGGAGATCTTCGCGGGATCCCATGCGTTGCGAACCGCGCCGTACGGGCTGCGGGTGCCGACGAGGCCCGTGGCGAACTGGTCGAGGTTTGTCTTGCCGAGCACGACCGCCCCGGCCGCCCGCAGCCGGGCGACGCAGGTGGCGTCGCGCGCGGGCAGGTACTCGTACGAGGGCGCGCCCGCCGTGGTGGGCAGGCCCGCCACGTCGATGTTGTCTTTGACCGCCGCGACCAGGCCGGCCAGCGGCAGCGGTTCCCCGGCGGCGACGGCGGCGTCAACCTCGGCGGCTTCGGCCAGGGCCGCGGCGGCCGGGCGCACGCTGATCCAGACTTCGGGCCGCCCGGCCGCCGCGATGGCGGCGTACGCGGCCGTCACCCGGGCGACGGCGCTCATCGGACCGTGCTCATCGGACCGTGCTCATCGGGCCGCCGCCGGCACCGGCCCGCTTGGACCGGGCGCCGTCGCGCACGGACCGTCCGCGACCAGGGCCAGGACTACCTGGCCCGCCGCGACCTGGGCCCCGGGAGCGGTGTAGACCTCGGCCACGGTCCCGTCGTGCGGCGCGACGATGATGGTCTCCATCTTCATGGCCTCAAGCGCCGCGAGCTTGTCACCCTTCGCCACCCGCATCCCTGGCCGGGCATCGACCTGCCAGACGCTCGCGATGAACGGCGCGGTCACCGCGGTCGCGCCGGCCGGGACCCGCACCGCCTCGCCCAGGCCGCCGGCGCCAGCGCCGGCCTCGGGCCCGGACCCGTCGAACTCGGCCCGGTCCAGCTCACCGCTGGCCCGCCAGCGCTCCTTCTCGGCGGCGAACGCCGCCGACTGCCGTGCGCGGAACGCCTCGATCGGCGCCGCGTTCGCCGCGAGGAACCGCGTGTACTCACCGTAGTCGAAAACGCCTTCAGTCACGTCCACGTGCCCGCGCCCGGCCTCGGTCTCGGCGCGCAGCTCGAGCAGTTCTTCGGCGCTGACCGGGTACCACTCGATCCGGTCGAAGAAGCGCAGCGCCCAGGGCTGCTCCGCGAACAGCCCGGCGCGGCGGAACCGGTTCCACACCTGGGTCGTCCGTCCGACGAACTGGTAGCCGCCGGGACCTTCCATGCCGTAAATGCACAGGTACGCGCCGCCGATCCCGACGGAGTTCTCCGCCGTCCAGGTCCGCGCCGGGTTGTACTTGGTCGTCACCAGCCGGTGCCTCGGGTCGACCGGCGTCGCCACCGGCGCCCCCAGGTACACGTCGCCGAGCCCGAGCACCAGGTACTGGGCGGCGAAGACGACGTCGCGCACGTCCTGCGGCGTCGCCAGCCCGTTGACCCGCCGGATGAACTCGATGTTCCACGGGGTCCAGGGGGCGTCGGAGCGGACGCCGTGCATGTACCGCTCGATGGCGAGCCGGGTCGCCGGGTCGTCCCAGGACAGCGGCAGCCGCACGGTGCGCGACGGCACGCGCAGCTCGGGCGCCGGGGGCAGCGCGTCCTCGGCCCGCTGCAGCAGCGGCAGCAGCGACCGCGCGGGCAGCCGCGCGGCGTCGGTGTGCACCTGCAGCGAGCGGATTCCTGGGGTCAGGTCGATGACCCCGGGCAGGGCCTGCGCCGCGAGCGCCTCCTGCAGGGCGTGCACCCGCATCCGCAGGCTCAGGTCGAGGACGGGGTCGCCGTACTCGATGATCACGTTGTCGTCGCCGTCGCGGCGGTAGACGACGGACGGCGTGCCAGGCCCGCCGTCGCGCCTGGCCAGGACGCCGTTGTCGCCGTCGCCGCCCGCGCGGGCCAGCACGGGCGTGGCGCGCCGGTCGCGCAGGGACGCCGCGTCCGCCTCCCGCACCGGGACGAAGCGCACGGTGTCACCCGGCCGGAGCTGCCCCGTCTTCCATAGTTCGCCGCTCGCGACGACCGCCGGGCAGACGAACCCGCCGAGGCTCGGCCCGTCGGGGCCGAGGATGATCGGCGTGTCCCCGGTGAAGTCAAGCGCGCCGACCGCGTAGGGGACATCGTGGATGTTGGACGGGTGCAGCCCGGCCTCACCGCCGTCCTCGCGCGCCCACGACGGGCGCGGCCCGATGAGCCGGACGCCGGTGCGCGCCGAGTTGTGGTGCACGGTGTAGCTGCTTGCGTACAACTCGTCGATGGCGGCCCTGGTGAAGAACTCCGGCGCCGCGTGCGGCCCCTCGGTGACCCCGATCTCCCAGTCCGACACGATCGCGGGGCGCCGGCCGGGCGGCGTGCCGCGCGGAGCGTGCGCGGGAGGTGCGCTGGCGGGACCGCGCGCGGGCGCGGCGGCCTCGCGGGCGTGCAGGACGTCACCGGCCGCCAGGGCGCGCCCGGCGTGCCCGCCGAACCGTCCGAGCGTGAACGTCGACGCGCTGCCCAGGTAGGCGGGCACGTCGAAGCCGCCGCCCACCGCCAGGTAGCAGCGCAGCCCCGGGCCACCGATCGCGCCGATCGTCAGGGTCGCGCCGGCCGACACGGTGAATGGTTCCCACCAGGGCACGGACCGGCCGCCGGGGACGCTAGGGCCGCCGGGGACGCTGGAGGCGCCAGGGACGCTGGAGTCGTCGGGGCCGCCGGGCGCGCGGTGGACCTGGGGGTCTCCGGGGGCGTCGAGTGTCGCGGTGGCGGGGGCGCCCGTCAGGCAGATGAGGGTGTCGTGGGAGAACTTCAGCGCCGGCCCGGTCGCGGTGCACTCGAGCGCCGGCGCGCCTTCGGGGTTGCCGAGCGCGAGGTTGGCCTCGCGCAGCGATACCTCGTCCATCGGGCCGCTCGGCGGCACGCCGACCTGCCAGTAACCCAGGCGCCCCGGCCAGTCCTGCACGGTCGTCATGGCACCAGGCTCAAGCACCTCGATCCGCGGCTCGGGATCGGTGACCCCGTCAAGCGTCGCGGTCGAGTGCACGGCCGACCGCAAGCCCGGGAGCGCGAGGGCCGCGCGCAGCAGCCCCAGGTTGGTCACGACGCCGTCGACCCGGGCCTGCCCGAGGGCCGCGGCGAGCCCGTCCAGGGCTTGCTCGCGGTCCGGGCCGGCCGCGATGACCTTCGCGAGCATCGGGTCGTAGTTCGGCGATACCTCAAGCCCGGCCTCGATCCAGCCGTCGACCCGGATGCCCGCGGCTTGCGGCCAGGTCACGGCCGTCACCAGGCCCGGGCTCGGCCGGCCGCCGTGGCTGGGGTCCTCGGCGTAGACGCGGGCCTCGACCGCGTGGCCGCGCGGCGCGTGCCGTGCGGCCATGAACCCCGCGACGCCCCCCGGGCCCTGGCCGGCCAGCCGTAGCATCTGCTCGACCAGGTCGACCCGGTACACCTCCTCGGTGACCGGGTGCTCCACCTGCAGCCGCGCGTTCACCTCAAGGAACGACGCCTCCTGCCGCGCCGGGTCGTAAACGAACTCGACGGTCCCGGCCGAACGGTAGCCGACGGACGCCGCGAGGTCCCGCGCCGCCGCGTGCAGCCGGCGGCGCAGCGACGGCGGCAGCCGGGGAGCCGGGGCCTCCTCGATGACCTTCTGGTTGCGGCGCTGCAGCGAGCAGTCCCGGTCGCCGAGCACCGCGACCTGCCCGGTGCCGTCGCCGAAGACCTGGACCTCCACGTGCCTGGCGTGGCGCACGAGCCGTTCGAGGAAGACGCCGCCAGTGTCCGCGCTGGTGGTGGCGAAGTGAGCGGCGGCGAGCCGCTGGACCCGGGCGAACGCGTCGGCGACCTCGGCCTCGTCGTGACAGGCCAGCAGGCCGATCCCGCCACCGCCGCCGGTGGCCTTGACCATGACGGGGAAGCCGATCTCCCTGGCCGCGGCGACGGCGTCCGCGGCGCAGGCCAGCAGGCCGGTGCCGGCCATCAGCGGGACGCCGGCGGCGCGGGCGATCTCGCGGGCGGTGTGCTTGGCGCCGAACGCCTCCAGGTGCGCGGGGGACGGCCCGACGAAGGCGATGCCCGCTTCCTCCACCTGCCGGGCGAAGCCGGCGTTCTCTGACAGGAACCCGTATCCGGGGTGGATGGCGCCCGCGGCGGAGGACTTGGCGGCAGCGAGGATGCCGCCCTCGTTCAGGTAAGAATCTTGAGGTCTTGACTTTCCGATCAGCAGTGCCTCGTCGGCCTCGCGGACGTGCGGCGCGGCGATGTCGGCCTCGGAGTAGACGGCGACCGTGCGCAGGCCGAGGCGGCGCGCCGTACGGATGACGCGGCGGGCGATCTCGCCCCGGTTGGCGATGAGGACGGTGTCGAAGGACCAGCCCGTCACGCCGGCCTCGCCGTCATGCCGGCCCCGCCGTCACGATCATCCGCAGCGGCGTGGGGTTGAAGTCGTTGCACGGGTTGTTCACCTGCGGGCAGTTGGAGACGACGACGAGGATGTCCATCTCGGCGCGGAACGCCACCCGCTTGCCCGGCCCGGAAATGCCGTCGACGATGCCGAGGGTGCCGTCGGCCTCGACCGGGACGTTCATGAACCAGTTGAGGTTGGAGACGATGTCGCGGGCGCCCATGCCGTACCTGGCCGCCTCGGCCAGGAAGTTCTCCCGGCAGCCGTGCTCGGACATCGTGTGGTGGCCGTAGCGCAGGGTGTTGGACTCCTTGCCGCACGCGCCGCCGATCGTGTCCTGCCGGTCGATCTCGTTGGCGACGACCGTGGCGAGCGGGTTGCCCTCGTTGGACCGCAGGACGGTGCCCGTGCGCACGTAGACGTTGCCCGACCAGGCGATGGTGTCGGGCACGCTGTACCGCTCGGCCGTGTCATGCGCGTTGTAGAGCAGGCAGTCGGCGGACTGGTTGCCGCCGACGTCCACGATGGTGAGGACGTCGCCTTGCCCGACCACGGCGGACCAGGGGGCGCGGGCGGGGACGATCTCGTCCAGTCGCACGGTGCCGTCGGCCAGCGGGCCGGACCGGTCGAGCACGGTGCCCGGGGCGTAGCTCGCCGGGTCGAGTACGGCTTGCCGTGAGTCGCTCGCTGTCATGACAGCCCCCTCGCGGCCAGGTAGCCGGCGGTGTTCAGGTAGGCGCGGCGCGCCTCGGGCGAGGCGTCGAGGCGCGAGTCTCCCGGCTCCGTCGGCGCCGACCGCCACGCGTGCACCCGCAGCGGGCCGCAGGTGTACGCCGGGCGCGGGTCGACCGGGTGCGGCACGTTGGCGATGAGGATGATCAGCGGAAGCTCGGCGAGCAGGTCGACGGTCCGGCCCGGGCCGGCGCTGCCGGTGAAGGTCAGGCTGCCGTCTTCCGCTGCGCGCACGCCCTTGAAGAACGAGATCGAGGGCGGCAGGTCGCGCTTGGCCAGGCCGTGCTTGGCCGCCGCCAGAGTGAACAGCTCGCGGCCGGACGGGCTCGGCCCGTGGGGGGCCGAGTCGCCGAATTTCGCCTGGTTGGCGGCGGCCGTGCTTGTCCCGCAGAGGGCGTCGTGCTGCCCGGAGTCGTCAGCGACGATGGTCGCGAGGACGCGGCCGTCGCCGGACAGCAGCGGGTGCCCGGTGGTGAGATAGGCCTGCCAGCCGATCTTGACGGTGTCGGCCACGTTGAGGCGCTCCCATGGCTCAAGCGCGTTGTAGAGCAGGACGTGCGCGCACGCATCGCCGGTGACGTCCGCCAGCCTGATGCGCGTGCCGCGCGCGACGACCTGGTGCGTGTAGTTGCCGCCCGCGACAGTTTCGGCCCAGGTGAGCGTGGCCGCCTCGACGCCGGGCGGCGGGTACGGCGTGCTGCTGGCCGGCAGGTAGGGCATCGCGTCGGCGATCCGGCCGCCCTGGGCCCGCGCGTCGGCGCGGGCCAGGGCGACCGTTTCCGTGTTGTGGGCCGAGGCAACTGCCGCCATCGCTCAGGCGCCTTCCGGCTCGGCGAGCATGGCCGCCGGCCCTCCCGTTGCCTGTTCCGTGAGCGGCTGGTGGTGCAGCCGGGCGTGCGGGATGTGCAGCTTGCCGCCGCGCAGCCGCAGGTGGACGAGGTAGCCGACGATAAGGGTCAGGGCGATGAACAGCACGGCGCTCCACTGCAGCCACCAGGTGTGCCCGGTGAGGTCGTACACGGACTTGCGCGGCCAGGCGAGGTTGACGATCGCGACGACCTGGTAGCCGACCGCGACGAGGTTGACCGGAATGGCCCACTTGCCGAGGCTGAACAGCCGCTTGCCGTGCTCGTCGGTCCCCTCGGCGGTGGCGGCGCTCGCCTGGCCGCGGGCGTGCCGGAACCGGTGCAGCAGCAGCGGCGCGGTAACGCCCAGGTAGCCGATGTACAGCATGGCGATGCACAGGCTGGACAGGGCGAGGAACACGGCGCTCTGCCCGAGGTTGACGACGAGAACCAGGGCGGCGCCGACCCCGACGACGAGCGAGGTGACGATCGGCGTGCCGGTGCGCGGCGAGACCTTGCCGAGGGCGCCGTGGAACGGCAGCGCCTTCTGCCTGGCCATGGAGTACATCATCCGGGCGCCGGAGGTCTGGCAGGCCAGCGTGCAGACGATGATCGCGATCACGACGTCGACCAGGATGATGCGCCCGGCGGTCGCGCCGAATACCGCCTCGACCACGTACGGCAGGCCGACGGTGGCCAGGTTGCCGTCGGTGAGGCTCGGCGCGGCCATCAGCGCTGCGATCAGCAGCAGCCCCCCGCCGACGCCGGACACGATCAGCGCGCGGAGGATGGTCCGCGGCGTGGTGCGGCGCGGCGCGTGGGTCTCCTCGGACAACTCGCCCGCGGAGTCGAAGCCGACCATGACGTAGGCGGCCATCAGCCCGGAGGCCAGCAAGGCCCAGATGTAGGGCGAGCCGGGCGTGGGGGCCGCGCCGGTGGAGTGCAGCACCACTGACGGGCCGCGCTTGACGTGCGCGAACAGCGTGATCACGATCGCGATGACGCCGAGGATCTCCAAGGTGACGCCTGCGCTGCTGATGACCGCCATCAGCCGGATCCCGATGATGTTGACCGTGGTCGTGACGGCCAGCAGGATGCAGCCGAGCAGCACCGCGTTCTGCGCGCCGCTCGACGACGTGGGCGAGGAGTCACCGCCGAGGACCTGGAAGCCGGACCAGATGGACGGCAGCACCGCCTGCAGCGCGATGGCCGCCGCCGCCACGGTGAGAACCTGACCGATGATCATGACCCAGCCGGTGAACCAGCCGAACGTCTGCCCGGCCAGCCGTGACGACCACTGGTAGATCACGCCCGAGATCGGGAACCGCGCGGCCAGGGTGGAGAAGTTCAGCGCGACGAGCATCTGCCCGGCGAACACGACCGGCCACGTCCAGAAGAACGCCGCCCCGCCGAAGCCGAAGCCGAGGAAGAACAGCTGGAAGACGGTGGTGAGGATGGAGACATAGGAGAACCCGGCCGCGAAGGACGCGAAACTGCCGACCCTTCTGTGCAGTTCCTGGGTGTACCCGAAGCGTTCTAGGTCGGCGTGCTCGACTGGCTGCTGCGTTGTTTCCGTCGTGGACGTCATGGCTGCCCCTGGATGGCTAGCGGACCTCAATATCTGTCGGGCGACAGATAATTGGCACTAGCGTGCGCCGGGACTGCTTCAAGCGCTTTTCTGGCGGATGACCGCTACGTGACAAGACGGACGGAAAGTTACAGCCGTCGCCTTCGGGTGGGGCAAGAGGGTCACGGATACGGGCAGATGACGGCGATCCGCATCGTCTGCCGTGGATGCACCTGGATGGACTGCGGCAGCGAGCACGGGATCGGCGTGCTTGTCCCGTCGTTGCCCACCTCCGAGATCGACGGCGTTCGCCCGGAAACGCTGTAGGTCCCAGCCGCGAGCCGCACGCTGAACGTGCCGGCCGGGCCGATCGCGAAGGGCGTGGCCTGCCCGGCGGCGTCCGTGAACGTGACGGTGCCGGAGAGCGGGAACACCTGCGTCTGCGGCTTTCCGTTCTCGACGATCGCAGGCCCGCCTACTCCCTCGAACGTTCCCTCGACCGTCCCGGTCGCCCGCGGTGCCGCGCCGCCGCAGGCCGCCGCCGCCATCGCCACGCCCACGAGGAGCACGCCTGTCCATAGCCGCATAGCGCCTCCGTTCGCCCGGTTCACCGATCGGTGATTAGACGCCGAGAGGCCTGCACCGGTTCCGCCTGAGGTTTGCCACCGGCTCGCTTGCTATCTCGTCATGCGATCAATATGTTAGTCAATAACATGTTAGTTGATAACATAATGGAGGCTCGGGTGCGGGCACGACGATGGTGGATGCTGGGCGTCACGTGCTTGTCGGTGGTCGTCGTGTCCCTGGACCTGACGATCTTGAACATCGCGCTGCCCTCGATCTCGACGGCGCTGCAGGCCAGCACCGGGGACTTGCAGTGGATCGTGGACGCTTACTCGCTGACCTTCGCCGGGGTCATGCTGACCGCCGGGGTGACCGGAGACCGGTTCGGCCGCAGACGGCTGCTGCTGACCGGGCTGGCGGTGTTCCTCGGGGCGTCGGTGTGGTGCGCGCTGTCGCAGTCGGCGGGGGAGCTGATCGCGGCGCGGGCGG